>Ga0123356_10004053_pt1 | contig 15209 bp, 1 predicted proteins | sample TergutEmb28metaG_2_FD_92546 | JGI IMG/M metagenome (GOLD analysis project Ga0123356, IMG submission 92546) | Embiratermes neotenicus P3 segment gut microbial communities from Petit-Saut dam, French Guiana - Emb289 P3 | ecosystem: Host-associated > Arthropoda: Insects > Digestive system > Gut ... | reverse complement strand
GCAACCTACTGGGTATCTCAAAGCATTGGAAAATGCGAAAGCGGGCTCTCTTATGTAACGGTTAAGATCAGTAGCAATATGGTAATAGAAGCGCCGGCAATTACCTCACCGCAATATTTCTGCGAAACGAGTGTAGCTGGTACTTACAAGTTGTCGGATATCATGCTTCCTCCGGGTATGAATGTGGTTTGGTATAATGCCCCTGTTGGTGGTTCTATATTAGATCCAAACATCTATCCGTTAACACATAATACCACATATTATGCTGCGTTAGTGGTTGGAAAATGCCAAAGCACAGAGCGCACTCCTGTTAAAGTGATATTCAATAATCTTGTAAAGAATGAATTGACTATTGCTGCTCAAGGCTTCTGCGAAGGCGCAATCATAGCAGATATTCAAGTACCTTATACCAATATCAGCTGGTACTATTATATTGATAGCGATCAGCCGTTGATGGCATCCGATAGATTGACCACCCATACGTACTATGCTGAAATCAAAGTAAACGGAGCATGTACGATAACTGAGCGCGTGCCGGTAGCCATTACCATTGGAAATCCGGCTGTAGTGATCGCACCACGCGAACAAATCTTCTGTACCCATACAACCATTGCTTTCCTTGAAGCATTTGGCTACGGCAAAAAATGGTATGCAAGCTTGGATGCCCAGTGGTCATTACCGCTAACCACCCCGTTAGTTAACGGTACAACCTATTATGCTGCCAACACATCAGGTTATTGCGAAAGCGAACGTGTTGCCGTTACAGTATATATCTTAGAAAATGTAACACCGCCGGTAGTAGAATCTCCATTGAGACTTTGTGTAAGCGATGGCGCACAACTGACAGTAGCTTCTCTGAAAGTTCTTCATGGAGAAAACATCAGGTGGTATGCAAGCGAAACATCAGTGGATGCGCTACCGTTGACCACAGTATTACAAAATGGCAAGATCTATTGGGCTTCTCAAACGTGGGGCGGATGTGAAAGCGAGCGCTCTTATGTAAAGGTAATTCTTGATCCTGACATGGTGGTTCCGGCACCTGTGCTGTTAACCCCGCAAGAGTTTTGCGCTATGGGCGCGAACACGATCAGCCATTTGATGACACAAGGCTATAACCTTGTATGGTATCTGACTCCGGAAGGCGGCACTCCGTTAAGCCCGAACTTCCCGCTGAACACATACACCACTTACTATGCAGCGCAAGTAGTAGGAAACTGCGAAAGCACTGAGCGTACTCCGGTATTTGTAGTACTCCGCAGCGAAATTCAAACTTTTGTGGAAATTGACCCGCAAGAACTCTGTGGAAGCGCAATACTGAAAGATATTATCACGCCTTATGAAAATCTGGTATGGTATGCTACGCCAACCTCCACCGAGCCATTATCACCCTATACCGTTTTAGAAACAGGAAGCTATTATGCAGCGGTTTCTGTAGGCGGATGTGTGAGCACAGTAAGAACGAAAGTGCCCGTTACTATTGGCGTTCCGTCAAGTGTAATTACGCCGGTTGAACATAATTTCTGTGAAAGCGCTACCATAGCCGACCTCCATGTGATAGGCTTCGGCATAAAATGGTATGCTTCTCCAAGTGCTACCACTCCATTACCGTTAGAAACACAATTGGTAAATGGCGCTACCTACTATACAGTGAACACCAGCCATGATTGCAAAAGCGAGCGCTTGGCAGTACGGGTAACTGTTTACGAAAATGTACCGCCACCAACCGTAAATACGCCTTATGAATTGTGCGGACCGGAAAACCATAGCTTGACATTGGCAAAGATCTATGTTCAAGGTGATAATATTCAATGGTATGCAAGTGAAAATGGTAACGATCCGTTGCCGATGAGCACACCATTAGTAAACGGCATGATCTATTGGGTATCTCAAACGGTAGCTACCTGCGAAAGCGGACGTTCGTATGTGAAAGTGATCATTAATAATGAAATGATAGTTCCTGCACCCGAACTGATGTCGTCGCAAAGTTTCTGTACAAGCGGTATCTATACTTTGGCAAACATGACTATTCCGTTGGGAATGAACATTGTTTGGTATGCAACAAAATTTGGTGGCAACCCATTAGCACCCAATACTGTGCTAACAACAGGCACAACCTACTGGGCAGCATTGCTCATTGGCGAGTGCGAAAGCACGGAACGCACCCCTGTATTAGTGAACTTTGAAAACGTAATTACTACGATACCCGATATTGTTTCGCCGCAATACTTCTGCGAAGGCGCAATGATCAGCAGTATCGTTGTTCCTCACAACAACATTGTATGGTATGCAAGTCCTACTTCAACACAACCACTACCGGCAAACACCATCTTAACAACACGTACGTATTATGCAGCGATTTCAGTGAGAACAGGCTGTGTAAGCACCATGCGCGCTGCCGTACAAGTGGTAATCAATCCTGTTAATTACCAATATCAAACGAGAGACCAGTACTTCTGTATTGCCGGCGCAACGGTAAGCGATATTGATGTGATGGGTTATGGTATTACTTGGTATGCTGATGAAATGTTGAATAACGCATTGCCTTTGGATGAACTGTTAGTTCACGGAGCTACCTATTATGGCGCAAACACCAATGGTAATTGCGCTCAGATAGGTTCTGCAGTAACGGTTTATCTATACGACAATATTCCGCCGCCAACAGTAAGCACTCCTTACGAATTGTGTAGCTGGGATGGAAACGTAACTCTGGCATCCATTTACGTACACGGTAAAAATATTCAATGGTATGCAAGCGAAGAAGATAACGATCCGTTAGATATTAACACTCCTGTTGTAAACGGAGGTATCTACTGGGTATCACAACGTATTTTGGGTTGTGAAAGCAAACGTTCTTACGTGAAAGTGTATATCAATGAAATGATGAACATACCGGCGCCGGATATTATGACGCCGCAACAGTTCTGTGAAAACGGCGAATATACGCTGGCAGACATGGTAGTTCCTGTAGGAATGAACATAGTATGGTACGATCCTGTAGGCAATGTATTGCCGTTGAATACACCATTGGAAAACGGTGCAATTTATTGTGCCGCTCAGATTATCGGCGACTGTCAAAGTACGAAACGGAAACATGTAATGGTAACATTTAATGAAGAAATACATTTGGATCTGGATATCGCAACGCCGCAGTACTTCTGCTATGGCGCTACAATCAGCAGTATCGCTGTTCCTTACAACAACATTGTATGGTATGCTTCGATGGATGCAACCACACCGTTGTCGCCGGATGCCATATTAACAACCGGTTCTTATTACGCAATATTGGCGATAGCCGAAGATTGTGCAGGTACGGAACGTGTGCAGGTAGATATTCTCATCAATCCTGAGCAATACGAATATCCGACAGGTACGCAAACATTCTGCTATGAAGCCGTTGTTTCCGACCTTGCCATTACCGGCTACGGTATTATATGGTATCTGGAAGAAACATTAGAAAACCCATTGCCATTGGATGAACCGTTGATTAACGATGCTATCTATTATGGTGCAAGCACTAACGGCGACTGCTCGTTGATAGCTCTTGCGGTAACTGTAAAAGTATATGCCAACCTCAATGCTCCGATAGTAAGCACACCTTACGAATTGTGCTCTACGGGCGGCATTTTAACCTTGGCAGACATTTCGGTTGTGGGCGAAAATATTAAATGGTATGCAAGTGAAGATAGTGATGAAGTATTGCCGATGGATACCGAGCTTGAACATAACGTTATCTACTGGGCATCTCAATCCATGAGTACTTGTGAAAGCGGACGCTCATTCGTTAAGGTTATCATCAATAACGAAATGAAAGTACCGGCACCTGAAATAGCATCTCCAATGGAAGTGTGCGAAAATATGGCAGGTATTATCACCTTGGGACAATTACCGGTGAACGGACAACATGTTGTATGGTATGAAGACCCGCAAGGTATGAATCAAATACCGGCAAGCATGCCGATAACCTATAACATGACGGTTTATGCAGCTCAAACCATTGGCGAATGTCAAAGCAGAACCCTCACTCCGGTTACTATTACCTTTGTACCTGAAATTACCACTGCGCCGAACATCATCAGCCCGCAATACTTCTGCAAAGGCGCGATGATCAGCAGTATCGCAGCTCCAGGCAATATGGTATGGTATGCAAGTGAAACTTCCAACGCACCGTTATCACCATTCACTACTTTAACAACAGGTACCTATTATGCAGCTTATGCTATTGCAAACGAATGCGAAAGCACAGTACGGGTAGCAGTAGAAATTGTAATCGGTTCTGAAGGACTTGTACCTTCAAAAGAGATTCAATACTTCTGCGAACCTTCCAAGGTAAGCGATATTGCTATCTCAGGCTCAGGCATCGTTTGGTATTTAGAACCCGAATTAGAAAATATTGCTGCTTTGGATGCAGACCTCATTGACGGCGCTACCTACTATGCAGTAAGCGTTAATGGCGAGTGCTCAATGCTCGTTGCAGAGGTAACCGTTTATATTTATGCACATATTAATCCGCCAACCGTGGCTACTCCTTATGAATTGTGTGCGATAGAAAACAACCTGACATTGGCAGACATTCCGGTACAAGGAATGAACATACAATGGTATGCAAGTGAATTTGGCGATGATCCGCTTGATATAACCACTCCGGTTGTAAGCGGAACGATCTACTGGGTATCACAAAGCATTGGCCGTTGTGAAAGCGAACGTTCATACGTGAAGGTAATTATCAACAACAACATGATAGTACCTGCACCGGAAATTAACTCCCCGATGGAATTGTGCGAAAACTTGCGCGGCGCCATCCGGTTGAGCCAGTTGCCGGTGAACGGATTGAACATTGTTTGGTACAGCGATCCGGAAGGAACGATTCAAGTACCGGCAAGCACATTGCTATTGACCAACAAGACTTACTACGCCGCTCAAATCATCGGCGAATGTCAAAGCACCGAACTTACTCCGGTTAGCATCGTATTCGTACCTGAAATCACAACTGCACCGGATATTATCTCTCCGCAATACTTCTGCGAAGGCGCAATGATCAGCAGTATCATCGCTCCGAACAATATGTTGTGGTATGCAGATGAATTTTCTAATGAGCCGTTGTCCCCCAATACCCTCTTAACAAGCGGAATCTATTATGCAGCTTACGCAATTACCGATGGCTGTGTAAGTACGGAACGTGTAGCAGTAGAGATATTTATCAACGTTGCTCAGGAAGAATATAAAACAGGCTTACAGTCATTCTGTTTCGGCGCTACAGTTAGCGACCTTGAAGTTACCGGCTACGGTATCAAGTGGTACTTGGAACCTGAATTGGTAACCCCATTGGCGTTGGATGAGTTGTTAATACACAATGCTACTTATTATGCAGCGAATACCAGCGATGAGTGCGTGTTATTATCCTACGCAGTAGTGGTACATGTATTCAGCCAGGTACCTCCGCCAACAGTTACCACACTTTACGAAACATGTTCTGTTGAAGGCAACCTGACATTGGCAGATATTCCTGTACAAGGCAATAACATTCAATGGTACGCAAGCGAATTTGGCGATGATCCGCTCGATATTACCACACCGTTGGTAAGCGGAATGATCTATTGGGTATCTCAACGCGAGAATGGATGTGAAAGCGGACGTTCTTATGTGAAGGTGATTATCAACGACAACATGGTAATCTTTGCACCCGAACTGATGTCGCCGCAACACTTCTGTGAAGGTGGCGAATATACTCTGGCTAACATGACCCTTCCGTATGGAATGAATGTAGTTTGGTATAACGAAGCAGGCGAGCAACTGCCGGTAAATACGCCGTTGGTTAATGGCGCAACCTACTATGCAGCCTTGTTAGTGGGCGAATGTGAAAGCACAGAGCGTACCCCTGTTACTGTAATCTTTACCCATGAGGTACAAACACCACTTGTGATCACTTCACCGCAATACTTCTGCGCAGGCGCGATGATTAGCAGCATCGTTGTTCCATACAACAACATTGTATGGTATGCAACGCCGAATGCTACAGAGCCATTGCCAGCCAACACCATTCTAACTTCGGGCACTTATTACGCCGCGTTGCGGATTGGCGAAAATTGCGAAAGCACAGTACGTGTTGCAGTAGAAATTGTAATCAATCCTGATCAATACAATTACGAACGCAGAGCGCAGTACTTCTGTAGCGCTGCTGAGGTAAGCGATCTGATAGGACATGGCTACGGCATTACATGGTACGCTGACGCAACATTAGAAAACCCATTGCCTTTAGATGAGCCGTTAATTCACGGAGCTACCTATTATGCAGCAAACACCAATGGTGATTGTAAGCTGATAGCCTTCGCCGTTACGGCTTATATCTACGAAAACGTTAACCCGCCAACAGTAGTTACACCTTACGAATTGTGCGGCGAAGAGGGCAACCTGACATTAGCAGACATTTACGTACAGGGTATTAACATTCGCTGGTATGCAAGTGAAACTTCTATTGTTCCGTTGCCGATGAATACGCCATTAGTAAACGGTGGAATTTACTGGGTATCTCAAACCATTGGCGGATGCGAAAGCGAACGTTCATACGTGAAGGTAATTATCAACGAAAATATGGTAATACCGGCGCCGGAACTTCCAACCCCGCAATACTTCTGCGAAGAGGGTACTTACACCCTTGCAGATATAGTATTACCACAAGGCATAACCGTAGTTTGGTACAATGAAGCCGGCGATCAATTACCGATTAGTACGGAATTAGTTAGCGGTGAAACCTACTATGCAGCCATGATCGTTGGTGAGTGTGAAAGCACAGAGCGTACGCCTGTAACGGTAATCTTCACCGATACGGAAAAACTTGAATTGAATATTCCGGATCAAGGCTTCTGTGATGGCGCTGTTATTGCGGATATTCAAGTGCCTTACGCTAATATCACATGGTATTACAACATAGATGATACTATTCCGCTCGCCAAAACACACAGATTGCGCACTCATACATACTATGCTGAAATTAAGATCAACAATGAATGTACGATTACCGAACGTATTCCGGTAACCATTACCATAGGCGAACCCGAACCGGCAATTACTTTAGGAGAACAGTCCTTCTGTGAACCCGCTATTATTGCCGACCTGTTCGTAAATGGTTATGGAATGACATGGTACGCAAGCCTTGACGCTACAGAGCCGTTAGATATTCTCACCCCGTTAGTACATGGAACTACGTATTATGTAGCGAATAGAAATGGCGCTTGTGAAAGCGAACGGGAAGCAGTAACCGTATTTATATATGAAAATCTGACTCCACCAACCGTAGTAACACCAATTAAATTGTGTGTATCTGAAGGAACGGTATTAACATTAGCATCGCTGAAAGTACTCACAGGTCAAAACATCAGATGGTATTCAGATGAGTTTGAAGGTGAAGAACTACCGTTGAATACGCCGTTAGTAGATGGCGGAATTTACTGGGCTTCTCAAACTATGGGCGGTTGCGAAAGCGGACGTTCTTATGTGAAAGTTGAACTTGATCCGGAAATGGTAGTTCCTGCTCCGAATCTACCTTCACCACAAGAGTTCTGTAGCTTGGGCGTTAATACATTAGGCGATCTGATTGACTATGGACAAGACCTCGTATGGTATTTAACTCCTGTAGGAGGAAGCCCGATATCGCCCAATACGCCGTTAGCAAACGGAGTTACCTATTACGCTGCACAAGTTGTGGGCGCATGTGAAAGCACCGAGCGCACCCCTGTATGGGTACAACTCAGAACCTATATTGAAATGGTTGTTGAGATCTACCCGCAGGCATTCTGCTATGGCGCATTATTAAGCGACATTGTAACACCTTACAATAACTTGGTATGGTATGCATCACTAACCTCTACCGAGCCGTTGCCGATGAATACGCGCTTGGTAACAGGAACGTACTATGCAGCAGTGAAGATTGGCGTTTGCGAAAGCATTATCAGAATTGAAGTGCCGATTACCATTGGCGTGCCGTTTGCACCGATTACGGAAGATTATCAGGCGTTCTGCGGAAGTGCAGTGGTTGCCGACCTCTATGTAGTGGGTCACGGAATACACTGGTATGAATCGGAAGACGCTACGGAACCGTTGCCATTAGACGCTCCATTGGTTGATGGCGGTATTTACTATGCTGCACAAAGCAATGGCGATTGTGAAGGCGCACGCATTGCCGTTCACGTTACCATCTACCCAACTCCGGAACCGCCTGTACTCAACGACCATGCAGTAGCAGCTGTTTGCGATGGCGAAGCGATTACCGTACCGTTCTTATTGAGCTTATTAGATATAGTAGATGAGTATGACTACGTATTCTACATGGATGAAACTTGTAAGATACCGTTCACCGGTTCGCTCATTACCAACTATGCCGTTGCCACCTCACATACATTCTATGCAATGTCATACTATATGGGCACTACCTGTACGCACGCTGTTGAAGACGCATTAGTGATTACCGTTGTAGTTCATCCGCGTCCGGCAGCTCCGGTAGTAATAGAAGGCGCCAACTTGAGCGTTTGCTCAGGCACAGTGATAGATGAAGCATTATTGGAAAGCTTAATCACTTACGATGCTTCAGAGGTAACGGTTGAATACTATATGGATGCAGCATGCACCGTACCGTTTACACCAATTACCACCAACAACACTATTTCGCTCACGCACACCATCTATGTTATTGCAAGAAACATTGCTACCGGATGTGCAACACTAAGCGAAGACGCATTGGTATTGACTATTTATGTGAATCCACGTCCTGATGCTCCGTTAGTAATTCAAGGCGCAGATCTGGGCGTTTGTTCCGGCACTGTTATTGACGAGGCTATGTTGTTAAGCATGATCGCATACAACCACAACCTGCTCACGGTAGAATTTTACATGGATGCCGAATGCACCGTGCCATTCTCACCGATAACCACCAATTACAATGTTGCTACATCACACACTATTTATGTAATCTCCAGATCAATCGCAACCGGTTGTGCTACGGCTGTTGAAGACGCATTAGCATTAACCATTACGGTTCACCCGCTTCCGGCTGCACCTGTAATTGCGGAAGGAGCTGTGTTAAGTGTTTGTGATGGCTCCGTGATCTCAGCAGCAGTACTGGATGTGATGATTACTTATAATCCTGCGTTGGTAACGGTTGAGTTCTATTTAGATGCAGATTGCACGATACCGTTCACACCGATTACCACCAATTATAATGTAGCTACCTCGCATACCATATATGTAATTGCAAGATACAAGGCAACGGGTTGTGCTACCCATCCGAATGATGCATTGGTATTGACCATAGAGGTAGAACAACTTCCATACGTTATTGCTCCGGATCACATCTATTGCGATGGCGAAGAAGTTCCCGAATACTTCTTTGAAGGCAGTGCAAATACAACATTCTACTGGGAAGAAGTGATCGGATATGAATTAGGTATTGGCCTTCCTGTAACCGAAGGCTACAATTCAATACCTGCTTTCACGGCTACAAACTTTGGATTTGAATACATAGAAGCATGGTTTAGAGTTACGCCGATTAGTGAAAACGGATGTGTGGGTACTCCCAAGAACTTCCTGATCACAGTGAATCCACGACCGGTAACTTCTCCGATTGAACCGATGGTTTACTGCAACGGAACTACCGCTCCAAGATACGACTTCTCGAGCGATATGCCGGATGTTATCTTTGAATGGGTATTTGTAGATGAACCGGGCAGTACGATGATACCGGGTGTTCCGGAATCAGGTGAAAACTTCATCCCAAGTTTCTTTGCAACCAATCTCGGCAATACACCATTGATTGGCAAGTACAAAGTAATTTCAAGATATACTTATGCTAACCTCAGTTGTTACGCACATGAATGGGAATACTTTGAAATTGTTATCTTGCCAACACCGGCTATACCTACGATAGACAATGAATATCAATTGGTATGCTCGGAAGGTTATACTGATCCTATTACATTTGGCAATACGGTTTCAGACGTATCCTATCGCTGGTCGCTTGTTTCGGGTGAAATAATTCCTGACTTCCCGCCAGAAGGTACAGGCAATATTCCTCCGTATCAGGTATGGAATGAAAACATCTTCTCAGTGAGCGCAACCTACCATGTATGGGCAGATCTGAACTATACAAATTATCCGCAAACCTGCTCCAGCGAACCGGCTTCATTTACCATTATTGTTAGCCCAACGCCGCATGTAGCTCCTGTTCAACCACAAATACATTGCAATGGAACCATAACAGAGCCATTTACGTTTACAGGAACGAACCCGTTGGCAACATACGACTGGGAATTTGTATCGGGTGCAGTAATACCGGGTATTCCTCCATCAGGCATCAATGTCTTCCCGTCATTCCCGGCGATCAACACAGGAAACGTTCCGCTCATTGCCAACTATAAAGTTAGGGCAAGCTATGGCGGCGTTTGTGCTGAAGAAGACTGGGTACTCTTCTCTGTGGTTATATTGCCAACACCAACCGTAACGGCAACCCCATCTCAGCAAACGATATGCTCAGGCGCCATGATAGACGATGTGATCTTTACCGGTAATGTTGCTCAAGTTATTTATTCATGGGAGAAACTGTCGGGCAATATTCCTGTGTTACCACTGAATGGCACCGGCAACTTCGTATATAACCAACCGCTCTATAATACCGGATCAACCGCTATAGAGCAAACGTATGAAGTAATACCGAAGTTGAACTATCCGCAATATCCGGGATATACATGTCATGGCAATCCAACCCAACCGGCGCAATTCACAATTACCGTGTTACCGCAACCAACGATCAATCCAATTCCGGAAGACCTGATGGTTTACTGTCATGGTGATCAGGCTCAAGGCTTTGAATTTGGTAACGTATCGGGTGTAACTTACACTTGGGAACTCACGAACGGCGTTAATGTTGGTCTTCCTCCATCCGGAACGGGACCGCTTCCAAGCTTTACCGCAAACAACCCCACCAATGCAGTATTGGTAGCTATTTACAAAGTAGTGGCATCAGTTAGCATTTATGGACAGGTATGTGAAAGCGACGCAATGTTCTTCAATGTTACGGTGAATCCGAGACCTTCTGTAGCGCTGAACATCGGACCATTTGTATATTGTGCAGATGAGATAACTTCCGAGATAGATCTGGCTACTGAGTATGCAAGTTTGAACAATCCGGCAGGTACAATCTATAAGTGGACACTCATTTCGGGCGATGTGGGTATGACTCAAACCGGCGGCACGAATATTATTCCATCATTCACTGCTACAAACAACGGAATTCAAACAACTACCGCTATCATTGAAGTGTATGCTGAATTTGCAGATTGTTCCGGCGAAAGAAAAACATTTATGATTCAGGTAACACCGAAGCCGTATATTACCAGCCCAACGCACGGTGGCATCATTTGCTCAGGATCCACGTTCAGTCATGCTATCACCACTTTAGTACCGGTAGATGAAATCACATGGAAACGATTGGCACATCCGGATATCAACGGTGGCGTTGCAGGCAACGGAACCGGCGCTTATATTAGTGAAAAACTATATAACACAGGCGCTTCCGCAGTTACTGTAATCTATCAAATCTCTATAAAAGTAGGTGATTGTTATTATGAAAATATTGGACAGGTAACTGTAATCGTTCTTCCTGATATTACGTTGGAAGTAGATCCGATGATTCAGGTTTGTAGAGGCGAAACTTCAGCGCCTGTAGCTCATAGCATTGATGCTGAGGGCGCTCAATACAGTATCATATTCGGACCGGTGGCTATTGCAGCCGGATTCAACAATGTACCTTACACCGATCTACCGGCTTCTGCATTTGAGATTCCGGTACCGGCAGGCGTGAAACCGGGGCATTATCCTCTCACGATCTATATCCGCTTCGGCGATTGCGAAAATGAATACGATATTGTTCTCTATGTGAACACTGTACCGGAAGCTACCGATATGTCGGATGATCTTCTGTTCCTCTGCGAAAATGAAGAGCTCTATCTGTTTGTTGAAGTGGAGGGCGAAGTTCAATATCAATGGTTCTTGGATGATATTGAGATTCCGGGCGCTACCGAATCCTATTACCAAACGATCTTTGATGAATCGAAAGCAGGCATTTACTCCATCGAAATTTCCAATGAATGTGGCAGTGTACGTTATTTCTTCGATGTACGCAGAAATCCGATCATCATTGAGTTGAAGTGGGACGATGTACTCTATATTAATAATTTTGACGAAAAATATGTAGCTTATCAATGGTACAAGAACGGCGAACCGATCAGTAAAGATGGATACGCTCAATACTATACCGAGCCGGGTGGCTTCACACCGAATGCCGAGTATAACGTAAGAGCTTACAAGATAGATGGTACCTACGATGAAGGCTGTCCGATTATTCCGAATAAAGGTAATGGTGAAGGCGGATTGTTTATCTATCCTAACCCTGCAGATGTTGGTACGATCATAACGATCATCCTGAATGATGAAGATCCGGAAGGTACTGCCTATATCTATGATATGATCGGCAAGTTAGTGGGCATGTACCCGATAATTAGCCGTGAAACGGAAGTAGTTGTTAATTTTGCCGCCGGCACGTATGCCGTGAATGTAAAAACAACTGCCGGCAAACAGTATGTTAATAAAATTATTATTAAAAAATAACCGAGTATTTTTTATCCGGTAGGGAGATAAGTTCCCTGCCGGATAAAAATTATTAATAATTAATGATTAAATAAATAGTACAAATATGAAAAAAAGTTTTTTATTATTGTTGGTGTTAATACTTATAAGTATTCATGCAATGTCGCAGGAAAAAGGCGCATATCTAACCATTTCGGGTGGAATAGGACCTACCGGATTCAGGTATAAGATGACGGGTGTTAATTTTACCGACCCGCAACAAAGCCCGAAACGTAACATACTACTCGGTGGACAAGCCGGACTTGGCTTTAGCTATTATTTTACGAAACATCTGGGCGTTTCTGTTGGCGCCGGAGTTTCTCATTATCGAACAAGAGCAAAGCTGATGGGCGATTTCACAACTGATAAGTACCTGACTTTAGGTGAGTTTATAGATAATGATCCTGTTGATGGGCACATTACCAATTATCAGTTAAGAGTGCGAACACAAGACTGGGTGGAGCGCCAATCTACCAAGTTTTTTGAAATTCCCATCACCCTTAATTTGCAAAAGAAATTCAAAGAGAAGGAGCGTTTTGGCGTCTATTTTGCCGCCGGAGTTAAGCTTCAGTTCCCTTTCGGTGCAAAATACTGGATAGTTGATGGGGAAAACGAAGAGCAACACAAGCTCAATGTTTCAGGATTTTATCCGGAAAGAAATCTGGAATTAGGGCGCTATAATCTTCCTGATGTGTCCCAGCACGGATTCGGAAAAATACATAACCCCGGCGAGGTTTTAACCTATAGCTCCGAAACCAAAAAAGGTCTTGGAAAATTAGATTTGAAATTCAACCTGTCTCTTATTGGAGAAGCCGGTTTTCTGATTACTTTAAGCAGGAGAGTTGATCTTACCTTAGGCGCTTTCATAGACATTGGGCTTTTAAATATCAACAAACATAAAGACTCTGAAGATGAACTCTTTTTGGGCTCCAGCGATTATGTTGACGTTGCGCAAAACTATAATGTGGGAAAAGGGATCGTTTATAACTCCATAATTCACAGCAAATATGTGGACAAAGTGAAAACCATTGGCGGTGGTGGAAAGTTAGGGCTTCGTATCAAACTTGGTAAACTATCGAAAAAAGAAGATGAACCTGTTCTTCCACCAAAACCCGATACGGTATATATTCAGCCTCAGCAACCGGATTTGGATTCGCTCTTAAATGCTATTTTAGCTGCATTAGATTCCCTTAATAAGCAACCACCTGCACCTCCCGCGCCTGCACCACCCGTTGAAGAAGTGTATGACTATTACCCGGGCATTTATGCTGATGCCGATATGAACATCTTGTTTGAGCCTATCTATTTTGATCTTGACAAATCAATCTTAACTTCTGAAAGTATTAAGATCCTGAATGCCAAGGCTGCCATTTTGAATAAGTATCCGGAAATAAAACTGTTGGTTTACGGTAACACGTGCGATTTAGGAAAGGATGACCATAACTATAAATTAGGACAACGACGGGCAGAAGCCGCCAAACAATACCTCATAGGAAAAGGTATAGATCCTGAAAGATTTGAAACCTCCACCTTATCAAAATTCAACCCGGAATTGCCTAATATAAACGAAGATAATCGTAGGCATAACAGACGCGATGACTTTAAACCGTTATTCCTGCAGAAGAAATAACAAGCAATAACCGGCACACAAATAACAGGAGGCTGTCTTAAAACGGGCAGCCTCTTTTTTACATCTCCCCCGCTGGCGGGGGCAGGGGGGGGGGAGTTAGTGATTAGTGGTTAGCAACAATTCTTCATCTAAAGCCGCCCGCTCTACAATTCCTGACTTCCGCACGAAAAAATCCATAAAATCATATTTGTTTTTTCCACCAATATTTCCATAAATTTCTTTAAATTCCATGCAGTTGCAGCCATGAAGGCATTGATTTGTATGCCACTTTCATCAAGCAAGTAGTTTTGTGCCAATCTGTGATCTGTCTTTAATAGGACAAATATAGTCGCTTTCAATTAATTTGTTGTATTCTTATTTTTTTGAAATCGCCAATTGTCATAATGCTTGTGAGTATGGTATTGATTTAATATAGTCTTCCATAAATTGCCAATCTGGTGTGTTTTTTGTTATTATAGGAAGTTTGATTTTATGCTTTTTGAAGTTTTTTTGCCTGTATTGTCTGCCGTATTGAAATTTATAACTATCGTTATTTAGTATAGTAGCAAGGAAAAGTCCTGAATATTTGTTTAATTTATCGTTTGATAAAACTAAAATATTATCATCGCAGCAAAACATATATTCTCTGTAAAAACAATTGCCAAACATATCAATAGTAACAACAATTTTGAAGTTGGTAGGCAACGTGTCAGGGCTTGGCGCAGGCGGGGCTTTCCACAACACTTGCCCGCGAAAGTATAAAACTTTATATTCGCTCAGAATTGTCCACGCGAGGTAAAGCCCGCTTGCGCGAAACCGCCCGTTATAAACAGTGGCTGCCTTGCACGGGGTTATTCACGTATCACGCCTACGGCGTGTTTAGTCCTTTATCAAATATGCAATTCTCATGGACTTAAAATCACTTTAG
>Ga0123356_10004052_pt1 | contig 15214 bp, 9 predicted proteins | sample TergutEmb28metaG_2_FD_92546 | JGI IMG/M metagenome (GOLD analysis project Ga0123356, IMG submission 92546) | Embiratermes neotenicus P3 segment gut microbial communities from Petit-Saut dam, French Guiana - Emb289 P3 | ecosystem: Host-associated > Arthropoda: Insects > Digestive system > Gut ... | reverse complement strand
TGTTCCCGGATATGAATTTATATACATCATCTGTTGTCATTTTTGACAGAAGCGTCGGCGCAATAAACGGGTCAAAACCTTTAAAATGCCCTTCGACAATACTTCCGGCAAGAACACCGAACGAATTTAGCGCGCGTATATGGCTGCCGATTGCCGCTTTTTTTAAGCGCTCGAAAAGTGCAGTATCCACACCATGCTCCGACAATCTGCAGACTTCTCTTTTTATTTCGTCAAAAACACGCTCCGGCTCACGTGCTTCTCCGCCGAACATAGTATAAGCGACACCGGCAGAAGAGTCAAATGAGGCTGAGAAATCGGCGTTGATCTGACCTTCCGCATAAAGCCTCATATAAAATGAAGATGAATGTCCGCAAAGAATTTCAAGCGCAATTGCACTTACGATCTCAAGCCATAAATAATCCTTGCCTTTTTTGGCGGACGGCATTTTTGCCCCGGCAAGGAAAATCGGCAGACTTACTTCCATTTCCTTTGAAAAAAAGGTCTGCTCCGGAGATAGTTTTTCCGGATTTCCGTAATCCCGTAAAGGAATTGCACCAAACTCAGAAGGGAGTATTTTCTCTGCCGTATCGAAAACCGATTTTGGGTCAACATCGCCGACTACGCAAAGCGCCATGTTTGAAGGAGCGTAAAAAACTTTGTGGCAATCATAAAGAATTTCCGCAGTGATTTTTTTAATGCTTTCTATACTGCCGACAACGGAGTCACGCAGAGGGTTTGTTTTGAATAATGACTGCAGGAATCCGTAATACAGGCAATAATTCGGTTCGTCTTCGCACATCCGGATTTCCTGGTCGATGATACCTTGCTCTTTTTCTACGCTTTCCGGAGTGAAATAAGGTACGGAAACAAAATCCAGCAGTATTTCAAGATTTTCGTAAAACATATCAATGCATTCAAAATAATATGCGGTGATATCGGATGAAGTATATGCATTCGGTGAAGCGCCGTTTGCCGAGAGCTTCGGGAGGGCATTTCCGTCTTCTGTATCAAACATTTTATGCTCAAGAAAATGCGCTACTCCGGCAGGTGTGTCAATCCAGTCACCCGATAGCTTGAAACGTCTGTCGATACCGCCGTAATCGGTGGCGAAAAATGCGTATTTTTTATGAAATCCGGGTTTGGGAACTACAAAAACCGAAAGCCCGTTCGGTAATTTTCCCGTGTATAATTTTTCGTTGATTTCTCTATATTCGGTAAGCTTCATTTCTCGTCATCCTCCTTGTTTTCGAGTCCGCACAGGAGGTAAACGGAATCAAGTTTTATTCCCGATGCTGCACCGGTAACTCTTTCAAGTGTCACTTCTTCGATTTTATCGCTCAGATTTACAGGGTCATATGTTTCTTTTGAAGCGATACTGTCAAAGTACAGTTCTTCAAGCCCGCCCGGCCTGTCCAAGGCGGATTTGACCGAGGTGATCAAGTAACGCTTTGCAGAGGAAAATTCCCAATCACTTATATTACCGTTTTTTACATCCTCAAGCTGAGCGAGAATTTCGTCAAGCGCTGTTTCGAAGTTTGAAAATTCCACTCCGGATGAAACAATCATAACTCCCTTGTGTTTATCCGTCATGGAGCTTGCATAGTAGCAAAGTGACAGCTTTTCACGGACATTAAGAAACAGCTTTGATGAAACACTGCCGCCGTAAATTGCATTTAACATCATAAAAGCAGGGTAGTCGGGATTTTTCATTATATCGCCCATTCTGAACCCGACGGTGAGTTTGCCCTGGGTAACATCAAGTTTATCTTCAAAGCGGCGCGGAGTATCCGCTTTTGGAGCATATAGAACATTGGTTTTCGGTATTTGCGACCCTGTGCGCTCCGGCAGTTCTTTTAAAGCATCTTTGAGAGCTTTTTGCACTCTTTCGTGATTTGCCGAGCCGCAGTAAAAAATCTCGATCTTTGAAGTTTTAACGGTTTTATGATAATGAGCCGTCAATGACTCCGCGGTTATTGCCTGCGCGTCACTTTCGCTGCCGAGCTTGCTTATTCCGAAAGCTTCACCCCTGCACATCTCCTCAAGAAGCCTGTCGATTGCGTACCCGCGTTTATCGTTGATTGAAGCACGGATATCATCAATAAGGTTGGATTTTTCGCTCTCCGTATAATCGCTGCACAGTTTATCTTCATGCATATAAGGTGAAAGCAGAATCTCGCATGTTATGCATAAAGCTTTTTCAAGCACACTTTCACCGCCGGGTATGTAGCGGTCATCAGGAAAATCAGCATAAAAGCCAATGCAGTGGAGTTCACCTTTTTTCCGTACAATAGGTTCAATTCTGACACCATACAACTCATCGAGCGCCGCCGTAATACTTTCCATATCGGGAAGATTCGATGACCCGCGGCGCAAAACCCTCGGCAACAACGCATTTAACGCAGCAGTTTCATGACTCAAGGGTGAGAGAATATTGATTGTAATACAACCGGATTTAAATTTATCTGTGTTGATACACGTAAAATTAACTCCCGGAAACAACTCACTCTTCTGTACGTTATGTGTATAAATAGAATTCAACTTATTAACGACCATCCTGACATTAATATTTAAAGTATTGCTGTTCACAAGTGATATTATTTATGCCGAAGAGATTGTATTTCTTTGATAATACAAAGCGAGTTTGGGCGTCCACAGATATGGTACAGAGTTTAAATTGTAGAATACGCACACTGTCTGAGCGACTATTAGCAAAGAAATACAATCTCTGAGTGCATGGAACAGGTATCTTAGGATAATAATAAAAACCTGTGACTCAGTTATTGTATCATCTATTATCCTTCTTCTCAAGCCAAACATTATATCCCACAACTGTCACAACAATCACTGCGCCGCCTGTTAAAGCAAGTATACCCGGTATTTCCGTTTCGGGAAGCAAGCCAATTAAACCTGCGAGCATAACCCATAGCGGATTTAATACAGGTTCTATCGTCGAGATTAAACAAGCGAGCAGAGCCGGCGTCTGCTTTATGCCCTTTGAGAAGAATATATAAGCAAAACCTACCTGCACAACACCGAGGATCAAAACAGCAACCCACGCTGTGATGTCCGCTGTGACATCCGAAAAAGCAAAGGGTAAACCAATGCATGAATTAATCAAAAACCCTAAAAACAAAGCGTTCTCGGGATTTGTATCCTCCCTCTTATTGCAGACATAAACCCCCGCCATGGAAAGTCCGGAAACAAGAGCCATGATATTACCCCAGAAAGCTCCGGTATCAAGGTTTTCGGCAAAAAACAGCATCATCCCGAATAAAGTCAGTAAAACTGCAATAACAGCACTGACGGTCGGTTTCTTTCGATAAAAAACGAGATAAATAAGAATAATAAAAACAGGAGCGGTAAACTGCAAAAGAATTGCCGCTGCAGCAGTAGTAAGCTTATTTGCAAAAACATACATAACAGTAGTAGAAGACAGACACACGGCAGTCATTATATTCCCGAGAGTGAACTCAACCTTAAAGCTGCGCCTGTAAATGACAAAAACCATTGCCGCAAGCACCGCTCTGATACCGACAATACTCATTGCCCCCCAGGGAATAAATTTGATAAACACCCCACCAAAGCTCCAGCATAACGATGCAAGCGCTATAAATAACGGTCCTTTTCTATTTGTGCGGTTATCAGACAGCATCTTTTACGTACTCCTTAAAAGTATTGATATACTATCATGCATTGACAGTCATTGCGAATAAAATTTTGACATTTGGACAGTTTTCCTGTATATTGACTGTAATTGTTCAAAGGAGAAAAACTTGATGTCAGCAGAGCAAACGCTATATGATGAGTTTATCAGCAAGCATGCTGACGCGTTGCTTGAGCAGATAAAAGTAGATAAAAAACAACCCGCACTTCATGATGTCAAATGGGGACTCAGAAATGCCGACGGCACAGGCGTTATGGCAGGAGTTACAAGAATCGGCAGCACACAAGGCTACTATATGCGCGACGGTGTAAAAACCGCCATGGAAGGAGAACTCTATTACCGGGGAATCAACGTTGCAAACATTGTTGACGGATTCTTAAAAGAAAACCGCCCCGGATTTGAAGAAACCGCATATCTTCTTATACTCGGAAAACTGCCGTGCAAAACCGAGCTTGAAACCTTCCGCCTTATGTTGGAGGACTACCGCGAACTCCCGAAAGGCTTTACGGAAAATATGATTTTGCCCGCACCGAGCAAAAACATTATGAATAAAATATCCCGAAGCATTCTTGCATTGTATTCATATGACGAAACCCCTGAAATTGACGAAAGAAATCTGGAAAAAGAACTGGAAAAGGCACTAAAATTGCTTGCCTGCTGCCCGATAATCGTTGCACACGCTTATGCAGCAAAACGTCACTATTTTGACGGAGAAGGTTTATATCTGCACAGATCACAGCAAGGCTACTCAATGGCGGAGAATTTCTTACATTCCGTACGACGCGACAACAGCTTTACGGAAGAAGAAGCATGCCTTTTGGATCTATGCATGGTCCTGCAGGCAGAACACGGCGCAGGAAACAACTCTGCATTTGCATGCCGCGTACTGACATCAGCCGGAACAGATATATACTCCGCATTATCCGCCGCAGTCGGATCGCTCAAAGGACCTCTTCACGGCGGAGCAAATGAAAAAATCACCGAAATGTTTTCATATATAAAAAAAGAGGTAACAAACTGGACGGACGAAACCGAAATATCGGCCTACCTTGACAAGATACTGCGCAAAGAAGCGGCACTCGGAGACGGACTGATATACGGCATGGGACACGCTGTGTATACAATTTCCGACCCGCGAGCGGTTATACTCAAATCATTGGCGCGTTCGCTTGCAGAGAAAAAGAACTTACAAGATGAGTTTGAATTATTGGAAACAGTGGAAAAACTGGCACCGTACGCTCTTGCGAGAGCAAAAGGAAAAAAAGGAAAAGCAGAAATATGTGCAAATGTTGATATGTATTCAGGCTTTGTATACAGAATGCTTGGCATACCGCAAGAGCTCTTTACGCCGCTCTTTGCCGTAGCAAGAATGGCAGGATGGTGTGCTCACCGCCTCGAAGAAGCATGGGGCGGCGGCAGAATAATAAGACCGGCATATAAAGCTATCGCACTTGACGAAGATTACGTCCCGCTAGCGGAACGATAAGAAAAATTTATACAAAGAAAAGGACGGATAAAAAATGTCAAACAGAATTTTCACATCAGAATCGGTAACAGAAGGGCATCCCGACAAGGTATGCGACCAGGTGTCAGACGCAGTGCTTGATGCAATGCTCGCCGGCGACAAAGCATCGCGTGTCGCTTGCGAAACTATTTGCACAACCGGCCTGGTACTTGTAATGGGAGAGATAACAACCAAAACATATGTTGATATTCCGCAAGTTGTAAGAGATACAATCAAAGATATAGGCTATATAAAACCGGAGCTTGGTTTTGACTGCAAAGGTTCGGCAGTTATGACAACAATAGATGAGCAAAGCCCCGATATTGCCATGGGTGTTGACAGTGCTCACGACGACTCGGACGAAAAAGGAGCCGGTGACCAGGGAATGATGTTCGGCTTTGCATGTGACGAAACACCGGAACTTATGCCTGCACCGTTGTCGTTTGCTCATGCTCTCACACTAAAACTTGCCGATGTCAGAAAAAGCGGTGAGCTTGCATTTGTAAGACCGGACGGCAAAAGTCAGGTAACCGTGGAATATGACGATAACAGAAATGTAATAAGTGTACCGGCAGTTGTTGTATCAACCCAGCATGACCCCGACATAGAAATTGAAAAACTCCGTGAAGCAATCACGGAATGTGTAATCAAACCCGTAATCCCTACAAACCTAATAACCAAAGACACAAAAATATATGTTAATCCGACCGGCCGTTTTGTAATAGGAGGTCCGGTCGGAGACTCGGGTCTTACAGGACGGAAAATAATCGTAGACACATACGGCGGATACGCAAGCCACGGCGGTGGCGCATTTTCCGGAAAAGACCCGTCGAAGGTTGACCGCAGCGCAGCATACATGGCGCGCTATGTAACAAAAAACCTTGTAGCAGCCGGTCTTGCACGTGCATGCCAAATTGAACTTGCCTATGCAATCGGAGTTGCAAGACCTGTATCTATTCATATCGATACCAGAGTTACCGGTGTATTTTCCGACCAGAAAATAGCAGATATCGTAACCGAAATCTTTGATTTCAGACCTTCAAAAATTATCGAAAAACTCGACCTGCAAAGACCGATATACAAAGCAACTGCTTCATACGGTCACTTCGGACGCGAAAACGAAGGTTTCCCATGGGAGAAACTCGATATGGTCGATAAACTCAAAAGCTATCTGTAATGGACAACGAAGGAATAATCGAAGGGCGTAATGCCGTAATGGAAGCATTACGCAGCGGAGTCAACATAGACAAGGTATTTATAGCAAAAGGCGATACGGACTCCACTCTCAGGCATATAGCGGGTACTGCCCGGACAGCCGGAGCAGCGGTGGTTGAAGCCGATAAACGCAAGCTCGACTCTATGAGCCAGACAGGCTCTCATCAGGGTGTGATTGCAATGGCAGCTTTTACCGAATATGTAACCGTCGATGACATCCTTAAAGCAGCAAAGCAAAAAAACGAAAAACCGCTCATTGTTGTTTGTGACGGAATTTCCGACCCTCATAATCTCGGAGCGATTATAAGAACCTGTGAAGCGACCGGCGTACACGGAGTAATTATTCCAAAAAGACGAAGCTCGGGAATAAACGCAACTGTATCAAAAGCATCAAGCGGTGCGGTATTTCATGTTGCGGTTGCACGCGTAGCGAATATTACAGCGGCAATAAAAGAATTAAAAAAAGCCGGCGTTTGGATATTTGCAGCGGCAACTGACGGTGATACATCCTTATGGGATTCGGACTTCACCGGTGCAACAGCGTTTGTGATAGGCTCGGAAGGCACGGGAATAAGCAGACTGGTTTCGGAAAACTGCGATCATAAAATAAATATTCCCATGAGCGGAAAACTCACATCACTAAACGCATCGGTATCTGCAGGTGTATTGTTGTTTGAAACCGTCAGACAACGAAACAATGTAACATAATAAACGACAGGAGGTGTCCCGATGTCCGGTCAGTTTGACGAATCAATGCAGACAAATGATTTTGAAGAACATGATGATTTACCGGCTAATAACGAACAGGAAGGATTTTCATTAGAATCGATTCTTGCCGACGTTAAAAGCACGGCATTTATAGAAGGCGATAAACGGACACCACCCGACCTCCTGCAGGAAAAAGCCGACAGAATTTTAAGAGAAGCGGCTGAAATGACAGCAGCCGCAGCAGCACAAAAAGTACCTGAACCCGCAGCACCCGTACCGGCATCAGTACAGGAGCCGGCACCCGTACCGGCACCGCAGGAGCATTATCCTCAGCCGGAGCAGTTTGATCCTCAGGCATACAGAGCACAATACGAACCACATATGCTTCAAAACGATTTCGAACCGGAATTTTCTGATACCGACGATATACCGATGATTATTACACCCCTTGAGGGTGAAGCTCCGTACGTAAAACCGGAAACACAGTTTGAGTCGTTCGGCCAGGTAATGGACACTACCTCCGCAGCTCCTCCTGTAGTAAATATCCCGGTTAATAACTTTCAACAAGAAACAGCTGTTAAGCAAGATACAATACCCTTTTATGATCAGATGAGCGACGATTCTTTCAACGACCTCAGTCAGGAAACACGGGTACACGGTCTCGAAGCCGACGAATCATCATTAAAATCAAAACTCGGCTTTGGCAAAAGAAAGCAAATCGGGCTATATGATTCAGAGCAGGGTCAGGGTCTTTATGAAGATGAAGATCCTGAATATACGGTATTTGAAGACGAAGTTTTCGCCGAACCGCAGCTTAGAAGTGCCGTAAGAAAGTTCGCGGCATCGTGTAACTCTATATCCATCCGCGTAATCCCGGCATCTGTAATAACTATTCTGATGATATTAATTACATACGTATATGAAGCGGGAATGATGGTGCCGTTCGGCATCGGTTACAGCCTACAGCATACAGCCGGCACATTAATCCTATGCCAGCTTATTGTTATGATGCTTTGTTCGGATATCATAGTAAGAGGCGTCGATTTTCTTATTAAAGGTACACCGAACGCAGAAACTCTTATACTGTTTTCATGTTTGTTTTCACTCATCTCCGCAGCTTTTACAATAATAAGCGCAGCGGCAATGATGCTTCCGTTTTGTGCAGTATCCGCACTATCGCTCACATTTGCGGCACACGGAGAGAAGTTTAATCTGCGTGCAATAACGGAGACCTTAAAAACAGCCGTCGGCTCATCAGAGCCGTTTGGAGTCCAGGCAGAATATAATATCGAAATAGATAAGTCAGTGTTAAAAAAATCCTTTAACAGAACCGATGGATTTTACAATAATCTGATGCAACCCGACATAACCGAACTGACATACCGGTATGCGGCACCGTTTCTGCTTGTCGGCGCGTTATTGCTGACAGTGCTTATTATTCTTGTCAGAGGCGGAGTCGAAAACTCCCTGCATATCCTCTCGGCACTTCTTGCCGCAGCCGCACCTTTTTCCGTACTGCTTTCATTTTCCGTACCGTTTGCCACAGTAGCAAAATCTACAAGAAAATCGGGAGCGGCAGTAGCAGGCTGGGGCGGTGCCGATGACATATGCTTTACCGACGGTGTATGTGTGACCGATGATGATTTATTCCCGCCGGGAATGTTAAAACTCAGCGGAGTAAAAGTATATGACGGTGCATCACCCGAAAATGCGATACGCTATACGGCAAGCTTAATATTATCATCCGGTTCGGGACTGACGAACCTTTTTGCGGAAGTGCTGAAACAACAAGGGTTAAGTGCATTAAAAGTCGATAAGTTTGAATGCCATGAAAGCGGGATAAGTGCGGCGATACGGGGTGAGCAAATATCTACGGGATCGGCTGCATTTATGAATCTGCTCGGTGTGCGCGTCCCCGACGATACAAATATGAAAAACGCTGTTTATACTGCCGTAAACAACAGGCTTGTTGCTATGTTTGCTATTGATTACAAACCGCTGCCGTCTGTTCAAAGTGCACTAATATCAATGCTGAAGTGGCGTATCGACTTATATTTTGCAATGCGGGACTTTAACGTGACACCTGCAATGGTAGGTCAAAAATTCAAAGTTCCGTTTGACAGCTTTGTATTTATACCCGCAAAAAACTCATACAGTTTATCCGACCTCTACTCGGACAAACCCGGCCGCATGGTTGCCGTTCTTATACGTGAAGGTTTAAACCCGTATGCCGAAGCAATCACAGGCGGAAGGTTGTTAAAATCAGCTGCATTTTTTGCCACAATTCTATCGATTGTATCGGCAGCACTCGGTGTTCTCATAATGTTCTACATGTGCTGGACAGGTTCATTCATATCGGCAAGCCCCGGAAATCTTGTGATATTTATGCTTTGCATGCTTGCGACCGTACTCATTGTATGCGGTTACGTAAGGCTTAAAAAGTAGAAAAACAAGTAATTTCTACATAAACCTCGGCTTAAAAAATAGTTGTACATAAGCTTTAAGTAGTGTAAAATGATAGTCCTGTTTTAATAGCAGATAATATACTATTTAACGCAAAAAACCGAAAGGATAAGAAAAACTATGCCATACACCACAGAAAACATCCGAAATATTGCACTTCTCGGACACGGAAGCAGCGGAAAAACAAGCCTTGCCGAAAGTATGCTGTTTTTAACCGGTTCCTCCGACAGACTCGGAAAGGTTGCCGACGGAAATACGGTCGGAGATTCTGATTCGGAGGAAATCAAACGTCAGATTACAATATATCTTGCGACTATGTTTACAGAGCATAAGGGCCGCAAAATTAACATTCTCGACACACCCGGATTTTTCGACTTTGCAGGAGAAGTGCTTGAAGCATTACGTGTCGCCGATGCAGGTATAGTTGCATGCACTGCAAAAGACGGAATAAGCGTCGGTTTTGAAAAAGGCTGGAGTATCCTTGCGGCTAACAAGCTTCCGAGAGCAGCATATATCTCAAAAATAGATGAAGAAAACGGCGACTTTGATGCAGTTCTGTCCGCACTTCGCGATAAATACGGCACTTCTGTATGCCCGCTGACAATTCCGGTCAAAAATGCATCCGGAAAAGTCGAAGGAATCTACGACCTCGTCTACCGTAAAGCATACGCCTTTGAAGGCGGCAAGCAAAAAGAAATTCCCGTCCCCGACAGCATGAAGGATGAGCTCGAATCATTATATGAGACTTTTAACGAAAGCATTGCCGAAACATGCGAAGAACTCATGGAAAAATACGGAGAGGATTATACGACCGAAGAAATAATCAAAGGCGTAAAAATCGGACTAAAAGACCTCACGTTATTCCCTGTATTTTGCGGCTGTGCAACAACAGGTCTCGGGACTATTCCGCTGCTTGATGCAATAGCCGATTTCTTCCCGTCACCGCTTGACAGAAAAGAACTCACGGAAGACGGAAATGAACTCGTCGTCGATCCAAGCGGAACAACCTGTGCAATAGTATATAAAACACTTTCGGATCAATACGGAAAATTCAGCCTGTTTAAGGTTTTATCCGGAAAAGTTACATCGGATATGCAGCTTGTAAATACAAGATCGGGCTCAAATGAAAAAATGAGCAACATCTTTAAAATGCAAGGAAAAAAGAACGTTGAAACCAAAGAAATAATATGCGGTGACATCGGTGCTGCTTCCAAGCTTTCCGATACGAAAACAAGTGATTCACTAAGCGATTCAAAAAATAAAATAACGGCAAAAAGAATTGATTTTGCACCACCGTGTTATTCAATGGCAATCTCACCGAAAACAAAAGGTCAGGAAGATAAAATTTCCACAGGACTCGGCAGACTCGGTGAAGAGGATGTGACATTCACGTTCCTCAATAATCCGGAAACAAGACAGTTTGTATTATCGGGAGCGGGAGATATTCAACTTGATGTTTTATGTTCAAAACTAAAAGAAAAATTCGGAGTTGAAGTCCAACTGTCACCGGCACGTGTACCATATCGTGAAAAAATCCGCAAAAAGGTTTCGGTACGCGGACGCCATAAAAAACAATCGGGCGGAGCAGGTCAGTTCGGCGATGTAGTTATGGAGTTTGAACCCGGTGAAACCGAGGATTTAACCTTTGAAGAAAAAATCTTCGGCGGAAGCGTTCCGAGAAACTTTTTCCCGGCAGTCGAAAAAGGTCTGCGTGAAAGCATCCAGCGCGGTGTTCTCGCCGGCTACCCGATGGTATTCTTAAAAGCAACACTTGTAGACGGTTCTTATCACTCGGTCGACTCAAACGAGCTGTCGTTTAAATTAGCCGCACAGCTTGCATACAAAGAGGGAATACCCCAAGCCAATCCTGTTCTGCTTGAACCTATCGGCCGCCTGTCAATCACAGTCCCCGATAACTATACAGGCGATATTATGGGAGATATACCAAAAAGACGCGGCAGCACAATGGGTATGAGCATGAACTCGGAAGGAATGCAGGTGATCGAAGCGGAAGTACCGATGGGTGAAATGTCGAGTTATGCAATCGACCTTCGTTCAATGACTCAAGGCAGAGGCTCCTTTACCATGGCGTTTGAACGTTATGAAGAAGCTCCGGCTCCTGTTCAGGCAAAAATTATTGAAGAGGCAAAGTATCTGACAGAATCTGAGTAAATTTATGGAGTTTATTCGCGGACTAATATTCCAAATACAAGAAACAATGGCAGGATTGGACGGTGACTTATTGTCGTATGCGACAATGCTTATCCGGTTTATCCTGCCTGCTCTTGCCATAATAATAATCGTCCGGTGTGCAAGGTCGCTCTTACAGGAAAAAAGCGAAGAAGAGATATGGGGACAACTCACGCTTCCAAACGGTACAATTGTTGACCTTAACTATTGGGAAAATATAATAGGAAGAGCGAAATCATCGGATGCATTTGCCGATTATCCTACGATTTCCCGCAACCATGCCGCGCTCATACGCGATGAAAAAGGCAACTGGCGTATATATGACATGAAATCAAAAACCGGGGTCGTTGTTAACGGAAAGCAAATGGAAACTGCCGAGCATATAACGTGGTATACATATTTATTGTGGTTCACTTTATCAATTGCCACGCTTTTCGTAATGTATTTTAAGGTATACAGAAATAAACTTAAAAGTGATGAAGGAATTCCGGTCAAATCCGGTGATAACATAGAACTTGGCGGTGTGAAAATGAAATTCACCGCTGCCGATAATACCGATGAATACGAACAAGCTGCATACCGTACACGTCCGGGCAAGGTATATAAGCAGCGATCCACACTAATTTTTCTCACCGAGTTTCAGCTGCTGCTCGGACTGCAGTTGCTTATTTCAAAGGGTGATGTTACCGGACTTATGCTGCCTCTTTGCTTCCTTGCTTTAATTGTTCTTATGTGGACATGCTATTTTATTACTAAAGCACTTAAAAGAGTGGCGTTTGAAATTGAGACAATAGGTTTTTTTCTTTCAACAATCGGGCTTTCCGTCGTTGCATCATCTTCGCCTGCAGAGTTAAACAGGCAGGTTGTTTTTATAGTTCTCGGATTGATTTTCTTCTTTGTGATGGGATGGTTATTACGTGACCTCGGACGAATAAAAAAAATACGTTACATTGCATTTGTAGTAGGGCCGTTAATGCTTATGGCAACACTTGTTTTCGGAAGAAGGATTCTTGGTGCAATTCGATGGATCAGCATTGCAGGACTTACATTTCAACCATCGGAGTTTGTTAAAATCGCACTTGTTTTGGCGGGAGCGGTAACTCTTGAACGGATGTTTGCAAGAAGAAACATATTTGCGTTTGTAGCTATGATGGGGCTTTGTATGGGACTGCTTGCATTTATGTCCGATTTTGGCTCTGCTTTAATTTTCTTTGTTGCATATTTGGTTATTGCATATATGCGTTCAGGAGATTTTGCAACGGTATTATTGAGTATAGCAGGCGGCGGATTTGCCGGACTCGTTGCACTTGCGTCAAGACCGCATATTGCAGGGCGTTTTTCAACATGGAGATATGCGTGGGATTTTGCAGACGGCAGAGGATATCAGCAAACACGTGCAATGTCTGCCGCAGCAAGCGGAGGTTTATTTGGTGTCGGTGCGGGAGAAGGCTGGTTTCATAGAGTATTTGCAGCCGATTCAGATTTGGTGTTTGCAATGGTAAGTGAAGAACTCGTATTGCTTGTTGCTCTGACAACTATTGCGGGGATAATGGTATTTGCTGTTTTTTCAGTACGCTCTGCAGGAAGTGCACGCAGTTCTTTTTATGTTATTGCCGCATGTGCAACTTCTGCGATTTTAGTATTTCAAATGATGTTAAATGTTCTTGGCTCAATGGATATTTTGCCGTTTACCGGGGTCACGTTCCCGTTTGTTTCAATGGGTGGCACAAGTCTTGTTGCATCATGGGGTATGCTTGCGTTCTTTAAAGCAGCAGACACGAGACAAAACGCAAGTTTTGTGGTAAAAACGCCAAAACGACCGCAATTTGGCGGCGGTGGCTCTATAGTCTATAAAGATTCGTCAGAACCGCTGTGGGATGGTGGTGAAGAATATGAATAAAGTTAAAACACGTTCACTGTCTGTACTGATACTTGTGGCAATAGCTGTTCTCGGCATGGGTTTTTATTTTATAAGACTTTTGTTGTTCGGAGGACAGTGGGCTTCGGCACCGTTTAATGCGACTGTTTTTAAAAACGCGGTTCTTGCGGTCGGGGTTGTTACAGACAGAAACGGAGTTGTTCTGGCCGGAATAACCGACGGGAGTCGAACATTTGCCGAAAGCAGTGATGTCCGCAGAGCGACTTTGCATGCAGTGGGGGACAAGGAAGGAAACATCGGTACCGGAGCGCTTACAGTATTTGCGCCGGAGCTTATGGGTTATAATTTCATTACGGGTTCATATGCAAGAGTCAATACGGGAAACAGGATAACACTTACTATCGACTCTGTCTTAAACACTGTTGCCTTACGTGCTCTTGACGGGCGCAGAGGTACTGTAATGGTCAGTAATTACAAAACCGGTGAAATCCTGTGTATGGTTTCAAGCCCGACATTTGACCCGAACAATCCTCCGGTAAATCCAAGTGATAACGAAGCTGTTTTTGTCAACCGTGCAATACAAGCCGCATATACACCCGGATCGACTTTTAAACTTGTAACCGCGGCGGCTGCTATTGATAATATAAGCAATATATGGGACCGTGAGTTCTTATGTACGGGACAAATGAAAATCGGTTCAGATACCCTTATTTGTCCGAGAGAACACGGCAGTTTGGGGTTTTTCAGAGGCTTGCAGTTATCATGCAATATTGTTTTCGGAGAACTTGCGCTTGATCTCGGAGCGGATACCTTAGCCGCTTATTCCGCAAGGTTCGGATTATCGGAAAGAACTGCAGTCAGCGGTCAAAGAACTGCCGAAGGAAATTTTGACAAAGCGGCAACCGAGATAGACCTTGCATGGTCGGGGGTTGGTCAATATACGAACATGGTTTGCCCTGCTTCAATGCTTCGTTTCACAGGTGCAATCGCAAACGGCGGCAATGCAGTAAACCTGTTTTATATGAGCAAATCGGGACTGTCAGCCGTTTTTCCGGCAAACACCAACAGATTATTACATAAAGACACAGCGGAACTGCTCTCTGAAATGATGGAGCTTTCCGGCAGCAACAATTTCCCGGGTCTTGAAATTCACGCAAAATCCGGAACAGCTCAAGTAGGCGGGGGCAAAGACCCGCATGCCTGGTTTGTTGGCTTTATTAAAAATATCAACCACCCATATGCCTTCGTGGTAATAGTAGAAAACGGCGGCGGCGGCGCAGCCGTAGCAGGCCCGATAGCAAACCGGGTACTGCAGGAAGCAATAAAATAAAAAAAGAAGCAGGGGGACAGGTACAGTGCTTCACTTCTGAAGCGCTGTACCTGTCCCCCTGCTTCTTTTTCTATTTGGTTCCGAAGATTCGGTCGCCGGCGTCGCCTAAGCCGGGGACTATATACCCGTGGTTGTTTAAGTGACCGTCAACCGCACATGTTATTATTTCGACGTCGGGGTGGGTGGTTTCCATTTTTTCCACTCCGGGGGGTGCTGACAGGATTGTCAGCAGTTTTATTGAGCGTGCTCCCGCTTCTTTGA
>Ga0123356_10004051_pt1 | contig 15214 bp, 24 predicted proteins | sample TergutEmb28metaG_2_FD_92546 | JGI IMG/M metagenome (GOLD analysis project Ga0123356, IMG submission 92546) | Embiratermes neotenicus P3 segment gut microbial communities from Petit-Saut dam, French Guiana - Emb289 P3 | ecosystem: Host-associated > Arthropoda: Insects > Digestive system > Gut ... | reverse complement strand
TCGTTCTTCAGGATGCATACACACACCCGCTTCCACGAGGGGACGTCCTTGAAGTCCGCTCCATCGAAGTCGTCCATGTACTCCACTTGGACCACCTCAGTCGGGGTGGCCGTGTAGTTCGAGAGGCGACCTGTGCGACAGATCGCCGCGCCCTGGGCTTCCATTTCGGCGATCAGCTCGGGCGGGCGGGCGCACCCCTGGGTGCGCCACACTTCGATGCTCTTTGCGAGCTTTGCCTCATGCCGGGCACGAGTCTCGTCGGGCAGTGTCGCCAGCAGAAATCGGGCGTACTGCTCCCAGGTGAAGTGATCAGGCTTGGTGATCGTCCGCCACCCCATGGCGGTCGTGCCGCCGTAGATGCCTGTGAAGTTGACGCCGTTGACCCGCGAGACCAGCCGTCCCCATGTTGCCGGTTCGATCACCCGGTAGAGCTTTAGTGATTCTTGGCCGCAGTCGATGAAGGGTGAGGCGACGCGCATCGCGTGAGGTGGGATGCCGGCAAGGTGGAAGAGGTCGTAGAGCCTGTTGTATGGCCACTCCTCGCGTGCGTGAGCAGTCCACACGTCCTCAACCGACCAGTCGTAGATTGGATAACAGGAGGTTACGTCCTCGGACTTGCGGGCCGTCCAGCGGGCTTGCGGGTGGTGGGTGGTCCGGTTGGCTGACGTGATGGCTGCCCGTCTGTTTAGTGACTCGTCGGCCCTGATTCCGACCAGCATGCCGACAGTCGTACCTGTGGTGGCGGCGAGCCAGTCGGCGAAGGCATCCTGGGTGTCGTAGTCGGTGCCCGTGTAGTCGAACTCGACGTTGGTCTCGTTGATGACGGTTGGATGGGCTGGCATTTGTCGCACCCACAGGTGGCGTTTGTTGGCCTCCCATGGCCGCCAGTACGACTGAAACATGGATGTCGCGCACGGGGTCACGACTGGCAGGCACAGCCAATAGGCTCTCACCTCTTCGGGCAGGCCAAGCATGACGCGCTCCACATGCTCAGTGGTCGCCTCGTATTGAGCCTCGTAGTCCATGTGGTAGACGGACAGCCGCGACAATTGGCCGATCTCGCGTGCCACGTCGAGCGCGAGATTCAGGACCACACCGGAGTCCTTGCCGCCAGAGAACGCAACGCAAACTGTCGCGAAGGTGTCAAAGCACCACCGGATGCGTCGCCGCGCCTCGATGTACACGTCGGACGCAAGCCAGATGACCTCACTCATAGGGCGGAATCCCACCATTCCTGGTCGTCAATCTTCCGTTTTACGAGGTCGGCGAGCGACTCCTTCCGGGCGAGGTTATCGAGCATCAGCCCTGAGACGCCGTGGTCACTGACTATCGTCTTCCACCGGATGTCGCTGGCCTGGCCGAGCCGTCTTATGCGCCCGCGGGCCTGTTCGTAGTGCGCGAAGTTCCATGTGAGCCCGGCGAAGACCGCGAGCGCCGCGTCTTGGAGGTTGAGCGAGAACGCACCCACCCCGTATGTGAGGATCAGCGGCTCGTCTGACGTGCGCCAGTCCGCGAGCGCTGTTTCTCTGTCGGCAGTCTTTGTGTCGCCTGTGATCAGGAATGGGTGGCGTCCATGATCGAAGAGCGTGTTGAACAGCAGGTCGGCGTGGTCTCGCCAGTTGGTGAATACAAGGCAGCGACCCTCTGCCGCGTTCGCGGCGCGTTGGATGGTTGGGCGCGCTGCGATGTGAGACATGCGGACTAAGGCAGCGATGACGTCAGTCCCGGTGGCGTTGCCACTGAGGATCTCAATCAGCCGCCGTTTCTCATCACGATATGTAGTGTCCGCACCAGCGGGGACGGTTTCGACGTCGTCTGTGACAGTGCGACCGAAGTCTAGGTCAGCGTGGTACGTGTATGGGGCGATCATGGCTGTCAGCGCGTCCGCGTTGGGCTTGTAGAACGAATACCACTCTCGGCGTTCACCGAAGGGCTGCTGGCGGACGTGCCGGACGAAGAACTTTGACCGGAACTCGTTTGGCTCCATGCCGAGGATAAGCGGTGAGAGGAACCGCATCTGCCAGTACAGGTCCCACTCATCCCTCGCAATCGGTGTCCCATTGAGCACCAACGCCCACCTACATTGCTTCCTGAGTTCGAGGGCGCGTTGTGTCCTCTTCGCGTCCCCGTTCTTGATGAACAGTGACTCGTCGGCGACCACGAACACGCGCCTGCCGTCGAGCTTCCCAAGGGTCTCCAGGTATGTGCTGTCAGACTGTGAGAGCGTCTCCCAGCCGACCGAAATGACATCGCATGGAGCTCCCCAACGCTCGATCTCAGGGAGCACTGCCAGGCTGATCGCCGACTTTGGTGCGAGCCAGAGGATTAGGTCGGCGTCCGTGTGCGATGCGATCTCCAGGGCAGCCCTGGTCTTCCCCGATCCTTGCTTCATGAACAGGGCCCCGACCCTAAGGCGCGAGAACTGTTGGACCGCCTTAGCCTGTTGGGTGGTTAGGCTCGCAGACACTTGGGCACCTCGCGGTGTTCTGGTGTGAGGGTTTGTGGCGTGTGGTCCTCGCGGATGGGCCGCACGGTCTGACCTGGCTTTGCCCACAGCGTGGCAAGCTCGATAGGCGCGACACGCCGCGCGATAGCGCCGTCGTCGTCGAAGATTTGAACGCTGAACGAGAAGGTCGGTGGCAGCACTGCTACCCATCGTCCTCCGCGATGCCTGAATAGTGAGGCCGGGATGAGCGCTGCACCTGGCTCGCGTACGCCCTTGGGGAAGCGAACCCGTACAAGGCCACCAACATGCTCATACCTGTCGGGCGCCTTGGTTGGTAGGTGCAACCATCCCGAGTAGGTCATGACGTGCGCCGAGGTTGGCTGGCTCGATTGTGGGCCGTGACCACGTCCATGAGCGGGATCTTGGCTTTAGCCGCTTCTTCGTCGAGGGCAACGATGGTCCAGGCTTCCTGGTGGCTGATGGCTGGGGTCCAGGTGGCTGACATGTGCGAACTGAGGGTGTTTACCCTGAACGTCTCGTCTGTTGCAAGCTGCCTGGCATAGTTGGTGAACAGGTCGGGCTGTGATGCTGGGATTTCGGAGGCCGCGGCGAGCAGTTCGTCTGCGTCAGCGTTTGCGAGTAGCTTGGAGACCTCTGGCGTGAACCGTTCGGTACCGAACCATGAGGCAAGGAGTGCGTCTGCGAGGGGTGATAGGGCTGTGATGTTTCGTGCAGTCATCTGTAGGGTCCTTCCGGGTTGGGCCGCAGGCCCGCCGTGACGGGCGGACCTGCTGGCCGTCGTTGTTGAGGTTAGCGGATGGCGAGGATTCGCTCACCCTGGGTTTGCGTGAGTGTGGCAATCGCTGCCTCGCGTGTGGCGGTGTTGATGAGGTTCTGCCAGGTGCGGGGATCGTTGCCGATGATGTCCTTGAGGGTGGCCTTGCGCTGCTTGGAGACGAGGTTCGAGTTGAGAACCTTCTTGTGGAGGAAGACGGCTACCTTGCTGGCGGTGTCCTCGTCAATCTGGGTGGGGTCGTTGATGGCGTCCTGGTTGAGGTGGTCCTCATGCCTGTTGTCGTGCGCCTCCTGGTCGGCCTTGGTGTAGGTGGTGGAGTTGGTGCCGTAGAGGGCTGCCTTGAGGCGGACGATTGCGTCGGAGGCGGCGGTCCTGGTGATCCGCTTGAGGGCCCGGTTGAGTTCTGGGCGGGAGCCAGCCCACGTGGCGTTTCCGTTGATCCTGAACGATGGCCTTATGATGTCGGCCGCTTCGGTGTTGTCGCCGATCTTGTCAACGAGGGCTTCGATGTACCTGCGCTGGGCCTCTGTGCTCTGGTTGCGTGCCATGTGTCTTGGCCTTTCTTGCTTCGGGCCCCCCTGGTGGGGGCCTCCATGACTCAAGTGTACCATTGCAGCAATGGTGCGGGAGGGACGAAGGTCCCGAAGACCGAAAGAGTTTGAGGACAGTCTTCGACTACCGCGAGCGCTGCCACGTCACACCTCGGCACCAGGCGGAGGGTCCAGGTAGAACATGGTGACGTCGCGCCCTTCAGCGAGCAGTTCATCCAAGGCCAGGCCGACCGCGCGATGGAACACCGGATACGGGACTACGGCAGCGTCTGGGCAGTCGGCCCTGTAGTTGTCGACTGTCCTCCATCGGTGAAGCGTGATGGTCCCGGTGGTCGCTCTCGCGGTCGCTAGGATCTCGGCGACCCTCCGGTCGATCCACTCTGTGAGCTTGTCCACTTGCTCCCAAACATAGTCAGGGACGGGGCCGATGACAGTGTTGCCGCCGCCCTTGGCCTCTCGCTCGAAGCGGCTGTAGTTTTGGTGGCGGGTGTCGAGGAGGTCGGCCATGTCATAGAGGGACGCGCCGGTCATTTCGCGTCGCGTCCTTAGTAGTGCAGCGTCCGGGTTGGTAACTTCCCACGCGCCCATGATGCGTGTCCTTCCGTCGTTGTGTTGTCTAGCCTAGCGGCGTGGCCCGCCCCCTCAACCAGGGGCGTGCCACGCGGTTCGGCTACGGCTCGGCGAGCACTGCGGCGACGACGGCCTCAGGTGACCAGAACTCCCGGTCGTCATCCGTGTAGTTGATGCCGAGCTTGTACCGGATGTTTCCTTCGCCGCTCTGCCGTGCTTGTGGCATGCGGTCGGCGAAGACGAGGATCCCGGGGCGGCCAGGCCTCCGGACGACCAGGGCGGTGAACTGTGGGCTCATTGAGTGAGCCTTGATGCCTGTCTCTGCTGTGGTCGCGTTGATGAGGTTGAGGACGCGCTGCCTTGCTTCCCCTACCCTTGTCGGTTTGGTTGCCATGTGTCTTGGCCTTTCTTGCTTCGGGCCCCCCTGGTGGGGGCCTCCATGACTAGCATTCTACCATCGCCCCACTGGTGGCTTGAGGACGAAGGTCCCTATGTGATGGCCGTTTTGCGGATGATGGCCCGCTAGCCGTGCAGCTGGCGGGCCATCATGCTCTGGTTCTGTCAGCGCAGGGGCAACACTTCCGCGACAGCGTCGAGCACGTCATCGACGGACCAGAACGTCATGGCTTTGTCGATGCTCACGACAAGCGTGTAGCGGATGTTGCCCTGTCCGATCTGCTGCGCCTTCGGGATCCGCTCGACGAGGACAAAGACGTTCTCCCTCGTCGGCAGGTGCTCGACGAGAACGCCAGTCTTGCCCGGCACGTAGCCCGTGAGAGCCGCGGCGTACCGGAAGAACCGGTTGCCACGATCAATCGTGTTGATTGCGTCGGCGACTGCATGCCTGCCGCCAGCGACATTGGTTGGCTTGTGTGCGGCTTTGGCGTTCGTGTCGAAAGCTTCCGCAAGGTCGGCGATGCAGTCGGCAACGTCCGCCAACTTGTCGCGAAGCACGAGATCCATGTTGAGGTTCTCCGCCCAGATGGTGTGGAGTTCGGCGTACATCCTGTTGAGACGGTCTGTGATGGTCATCTGACCTGTCCTTTCCTTCGTCGGGGCCCCCCTGTGAGGCCCTCCAATACATCAATAGTACCATGGTTCCAATGGTGTCGAAGGGACTAAGGTCCCTACCGCACGACTTTTTTCGTGATATTCTTGCTATGTCATCGAGGCTTCCACTAGGGAGGCCCAGCATCCAGAGGAGACGACAATGACAACAACGATCATCGACACCAAGGCAGTCCGCGCCGCACTGAAAGACGCCGGGCATGACCCTAAGGCGTACACGGCGACCGCGATCCGGTCCACGATCAGCATCGCCAAGTGTTTCGGCCACGGCCACGACATGCCGTGGATCATCGACATGTTGACCAGCTGCCCAATCTGACCGCAACGCCAGGGTGAGCCTCCCGCGTGGAGGCCCACCAGGGCAGCGGGAGCGTGACTGGTGCGCGGTAGCATGCTGAGATGAGAAAGTCAGCCACCCTCCTTGTGTCCTGTGCGTTGGCGCTCGCGGCCTTCACGCCGGCAGTTGCTGCCGACACGGCGTCCCTGACGTTGACCGCGCCGAAGAGCGCCAAGTTTGGGAAGGCGGTGACCTTCACTGGGAAGGTAACCGTCAACGGGCAACCCGCCGCCGGTGCCGACGTCGTCGTGGAAGCGTGGATCCCACCGAAGGGAGGTTGGCAGATGGTCGGCGCGGCGACCGCTAGAGGTGATGGGTCATACAGGATCCGCACAAAGGTGCACTTCGACACCAAGCTGCGCGCCTACTCAATCGTTGACGACGTCGGGTACGTGACGTCATCGCCCATCACGGTGAAGCTGACGACTGGCACGAAGACACAACGGGCTGTGATGGATGCTGCACTCAAGCTGTGCCGGAAGTGGGCGGCACCTGACGTCGCTCTGTCCGGTGTGAAGATCTCGGGCGGACCCAAGGAGATCAAGGTGTCTGGCGGCAAGTACGCGAGAGGCGCTGGAACCTGCCTGGATGGGCAAGGCCAGGTCGCGTGGGGCGGAGCCGTGACCTTCTGGCTAAAGAAGGCCGGGACGTGGAGGCTCTACTACGCGACACAGAACACGGTCGAGTGCAAGAAGTTCGACCGGAAGGGCTGGCCAGTCAGGCTCACAGGCAACAAGTGCTCAACCTACGACGGGACCGGAACGACACGGAACATACTCCGATAGGCACGCCAGAACCACCGCATGGCCTGGCCTGCGGTTCCCGCCACCTGTAACGACCTCTAGTCCTCTTGGACTGCGGAACGCGTCCTTCGTTGCGTCTGATCAGGGTCGTGTGAGAGGCAGATTGCGACAAGGAACGAGGACGGCGCGAAGTCGAGGGCTTGGCCAATCCGTTCGATGTCGTTCAAGTTGAAGGTGCTGTCCATCCTTAGGCGGCGTGCGACGTAGGTATTGGTCATCCCCGTCTCTCTTGCGAGGGAGCGGCCAGACATGCCGCGCGCCTCCATGAGTCGCACAATGGCCAGCGTAACGCTCTGCGCCCAGTCGCCGGCCGGCGCCTCGTCTTGCGTTGGGGTCATGAGTGCAGCGTACTACGGGTGACACGCGCCCACTAGGGCATACTGCCGCGCCTGGTGCGTATCTGACACGGCGCACGCACATATGGCGGCGTAGGCGACACGCCGGGCTTGACACTGAACCAAATATGGTCCATGATGGACTCATGACGTTGGATCACACGAGACCCACCACGTTCGCCGACTACGTCGCGTCACAGATCCGGGCCGAGATGGGACGCCTGCGACTGGACGTGCCATCACTTACCGAGGCGCTCGCGGCAGGACTGCCAAAGCCGCTGAAGGCCGGGGCTGTGCGCGCCAGGTTCCGTGGCGAGCACCCCTTCTCCCTGAACGAGGTTCAGGTCATCGCTCCCTGGCTTGGTGTCCCACTCTCGACACTCCTCGGTGGATACGACGTTGCGACCGAGGTGGCCTCATGAGCACCACCAAGGCGGCGCGCCCACAGGATGGGGACGCCTGACATCATGACTTCGCCCCCCGCAAACAGTCAACCCGCCGCCCGGGACGCACATCCATTGACAGGAGCCTTGCTTAAGGCGGTGTTGGCGTCCTATGCCGTGGAGGCGTCCCGTGCTATAGGACCAGGGCTTGTGACCATTGCTGAGGCCGTCGAGATCTCGGCGTGGGAAGAGGTTGACGCGCGACTCTGGGAGCTTTCCGGGACACGGTCGGGGCTCGGCGCGGTGGGCGCATCTCGCCGAGCCCCGACCGAGGGGCACGTACAGCAACACGCGACAGCGGAGGAACCATGCCTCCTGTACACGGCTTTCCGCCTTGAGACCGCGTGCGAGGCGGTCTACCACGGTTGGCCACGCAGTTGGGGCCTCGACCCGCCAGCCGAGGAGCTTCTCCACGAGACGCTCACGGCAGCCTACGAGGCGGTAGACAAGGCACGAGAAGTCGCAATTGATGTTCTTGGGGACCTCGCATCGAGCCCGGCCGACCGGCCGGAGGCGACGTCCACAACTGGCGTAGCGGGCCAACCTCTTTGGTGCCACGCCGACGCCATCCGAGCGTTCAACAAGCTGTGCAAAGTCATAGCAAACGACGCTCCGCACCTGACCGCTACTGGTGCAACAAAGAATGTCCCGCAGGGTGATGTCTTCGCCCACCACTCTTCGGGATCCTCCACCGACACGCCGCCATCTCCAAGGGACGGAGGAGGGTGCACCCGCACCCACGGCGTGTCGGAACGGGTGGCCCCACGTGGGCATCACAACCGTGCCCACGTGGGGCCACCCACCGTGCTCCCTGATCACTGGCCTGTCCCCGTCGTGGGATAAGCCTCAACAAACGGCCGTGCAAGCCCGGGGCGGGTGAACCACAGGCCAGACGCAAACGCCTGACCGCCGTGCCAGGCGTGACAAGACCATATGCCTGCTCCTCCGGCTACCTGATCACTTCCACTTCCGGTCGGAGACAGCAGGATCCTGTAGCCGATCGACATCGTCGGCTGCACTCGGGGCCGCCCTGACTCGTGCCTTCGCCCGGGCAGGGCCAGGGCTGCCCCGACCCACAGAGCCAACGGGAGGGGACGTCCAATGGCCGACGCGCTCGCAAGCATGGACCTGCTCGACTACCTCAACGAGTGCCACACCCATGATGATCACCGGTCCGCTGTCCTGACCGCGATCCATGAGGCTGCCAACGTCGGTGGTGGGCTTGTCACGGCCGCGTCCGTTAGGCCACTAATACCAGAGTGGGTGCCTGCTCCAGTCGTTGGGAACGTGTTTTCGCAGCTGACAAAGAACGGGACACTTGTCCACACTGGCGGCTATGCGGATTCTGGCAATCTGAAATCTAGAAACGGCGGACGACCAATGAAGATCTACCGGGTAACTCAAAGGACTTGGAAGGAGGCTGCCGCGTGACGACTGAAGTGCCCGTTTGGGCTCCGATGCAAATGACGACGCGTGGTGCCGCACATCACGCTGGGGTCAGCCTGGAGACAGTCCGGCAGGCCGTACGCGATGGCCTTCTTCCCGTCCACAAGCACAAGGGGAAAGCGAATGGCAATAACTACTTCCGTCGAGACGAGGTCGAAGTGTGGATCACGTCTCAGTTTCCGGAAGCTGACCCGACATGAGGAGAACGACATGAATCTCAGGGAGCGGTTTGGTTTTCGTCTTGGCGTGTTGTTGGAGCGGGCACGCATGGTGTTGGAGTGGCTTGGTGTGGTGGAGCCAGCGTATTTGGGGCGGCACCGGTCGGTGGGTGGCGGTGTGCCGTGGTTGACGGAGTTGTTGAATCGGGAGGTGTCGCTGCCGGATGGTCTGGTTGAGCGGCTCCAGGCGGGGCCGGGGACTGTGACGGTTTCTGGTGTGAACGTCACGGACGTGTCTGTGTGTGGCCCGGTCGAGCATGACGATCTGGTTGTTCTTGGTGACCTGTTGGCCGAGGACACGCGTGCGACTGTCCTCCCGGACGGTGTTGACACTCATTGGGTGTTCCTGCGTGACCGTGGCCGGTTGACGGCTGTGCAGGCCCAACAGTTGGCGTTGCAAGCGGGGGGGTTGTGATGGACGGCAGTTTCCTTCTGTATTTGATCGTGTGCGGAGCGATCATGGGCGGATTTGGTGTGACCGCCTCCTTGGCTATCAGCAGTCGCCGTCTCGCCTCGGTTGTTCCAACAGCGACGCTGGATCTGGCTCGCCGTCATCAAGTGATGCTCAGCAAGCCCGGAGTGGAGCTGGTGGACCCTTTGTCCGTCGAGTTGACGTTCTGGCTTGAATACAGACACACCCACCTGAGGTTGCTTCTGTCTTCGGACGGCTTGCGTGAACTGGTGGATGCTGCCGGCTGGGAGCTTCAGCAGGTGTGCGAGTACTGCGCCGGGTCTGGTGGCGCGGATCGCGGGTTGAGTGTGTGTCCTACCTGTGGTGGGGATGGTTGGCAGCCGGCTGCTGTGGAGCCGGCCGAGCGTGACCCGGAGGAGGACAGGCTCGATGGATGAGCTACAGACGCTCGCTAACGCCGCCACGACTGCCGCCGTGCGGAGGCCAGTGAACCGGAAACCCGACCTAGAAGCGATTTGGGAGGCCCGTAGGGTCCTTGATGCGACAGAGCAGGCCACGGATGCGACGCTTGCTGCGTGGCGGTCCTCTGGCCGAAGCGGATCAGCATTGGGGGCTGTGCAAACGGCTGCGCTGCAAGAGCAGTACGCTGCACATCACTTGTCAGTTGTCGCGAAACGGATCCTTCGCCCCGAGGTCAACCCATGGCTCGATGAAGCGCACCTGAGGCTCATTCATGACATGGAGTCGAAGACATGACCGGCCCTCCTGTTGAAACCAACGTTCACGGCGACCCTGTCGTGTTCGACCCGGGCGTGTACACGATCCCTCAGGGCGTCTACCGGGCAGCGCCGGGCCTGTCATCGACGGGGCTGCGGAAGTTCCGTAGGTCACCGTTGGCGTTCAGGTGGGATCAGCAACACCCCGGGGCGCAGGACACGGACGCGTTCCGGTTTGGGCGGATTGTCCACGCTCTGGTGCTCAAAGACCCGACTGTCCACATTAAGGTCGTTGACTTCCCAGACAAGCGGACCAAGGCGGCACAGCAGGCCATAGCGGACACTTCCGAGCCGAACGTGATGACGGTGCTTGGTAAGGAACTGGACGTGCCACGTGCGATGGCTGAGGCCGCGTGGACCCATCCGCTTGCCGGCCCGCTGTTGACTCGGCCTGGCAAGGTGGAGCTGTCCCTGTTTTGGGACGACCCAGCTACGGGGGTGCGTTGTAAGGCCCGCCCCGACTTCATTCCCGACCCTTCCGACGGTAGCCCGTTGATCGTTGTGGACTACAAGACTGCTAAGGACATTAGCCCGTCTGGGTTCAACAAGGCTGTGGACACGTACGGCTACCACCAGCAGGCCGCCTGGTATTTGCGTGGGGCACGCGCGTTGGGCCTAGCCGACCACCATGCCAGGTGGGTGTTCGTTGTCCAAGAGAACACCCCACCCTACGACCTGGCTGTCTACGAACTATCCACCCGCACCCAACACGGGCCCGGGTGGCTACAACTCGGCGCCGAAGCCAACGATGACGCGTTGGCCGAGTACGTCGAATGCACGCGAACTGGTGCCTGGCCTGGCCTGTCAGACCTTTGGACGGGCGCCCACACCCTCACCCCCGCACCATGGATGGTGCGCCAGATTGAACAAGGAGAATCATGACTAACCCCACCCAACCCACCGCTGACGAAGCATTCAACACCCAACTCCTGGCCCTCGACCAGGCGTTGGCGGCAACCAGCGAGCACTTGTCTGCGATGGTCGGAGGCGCCACGCTAGACACCATCGTCGAAATCCACGGGTACGCATCCCTGAAGTGTGCGCTCATCACCTCAAGGATGGCCCTCCTGAACACCTACAAGCTGCTGCGGTCAACGCGCACCCCACACAAACCACCCAAGCGCACCCACGCCAAGCCGAAGCCAGACACGGAGACAACGTCGTGACTGGCACTGATGTCACACGCCGGCCTCTTCGCGCAGTGGCCTCGCAGGCAACCCTGGTGGAGGAATCCCGTGCGGTCGCCGAGGTCCAGGCCGCAGGTGACAACCCGCTGACAGTCGTCCAACTGACGGCTGAAAACTTCAAGCGGATCAAGGCGATTCGCATCACACCTACCGGCCCGGTCGTACCGTTGACCGGTCGAAACGCCCAAGGAAAGTCGAGCGTCCTCGACGCACTGTGGACAGCCTTGTGCGGTGGCGACGCGTCGCGCTCCACACCGATGCCTGTCCGCGTCGGCGAGAAGTTCGCGAAGGTGGAAGTTGACCTCGGAGACCTCGTCGTGACTCGCAAATGGTCTGTCAGCAGGACAGTCCTGGAGGTTGCGTCCAAGGATGGACTGCTCTACAGGAGCCCGCAATCCGTCCTAGACGAACTGGTCGGCAGGCTGTCCTTCGATCCGCTTGCATTCACCAGGTTGTCGGCGAAGGATCAGCGTGACCAGTTGGCGGGCGCTCTTGGGCTAGACATTTGCACACTCGACACTAACAGGCGCAAAGCCTACGAACTGCGGACTGACCTGAATCGGTCACTCAAGCAAGACTGCGCGCTCCTCGACAGCCTCGGCGCATCCGGTGAGCGCATCGACCAGGATGAAGCTTTGTCTGAGGCTGTGCTACTCAGGCAGGACGTGGCCAAGGCGAGGGAAGCCGTTATCACTCGTGAACGACTGGAGCGTGAAAAGGCAGCCGTGCAAAAGGCCCTCGCTGCCTCTCAGGCTGAGGTAGCGCGGCTAGCCGAACTGCTAGCTGAGATTGATGAAACCTTGGAGGGCTGCCAGCATGCCCAGCCTCAACTCGATGAGCTGACCACACGGCTTGACGCCGCTGAAGAGCGCCTTTCCGACGCGAGGGCTTACAGTGCCGTCGCCAACCAGCGTTCCAAGCTTGAGGAGTCTGTGGCTGATCTGAAACGCAGGTCTGCTGAACAGACGGCAGCAATCGAGAAGATCGACCGTGACAAGGCGGAGCTTCTCGCTGACGCTGACATGCCTGTTGATGGGCTCGGCTTCGATGATGACGGCGTCACTCTCAATGGTGTCCCGTTCGGCCAGGCATCGGCGGCTGAAAAGCTGCGCGTATCAATGGCGGTCGCGATGGCCGCGAACCCGACGGTCAGGGTCGTCGCAATCAGGGACGGCTCGCTCATGGACCCGGATACCAAGGCCGAGGTCGAACGGCTCGCAACGGAGGCTGGCTTCCAGGTCTGGATAGAGGATGTGGCATCAGAGCATCCGGCGCGCGTGGTCATCGAGGACGGGGAGGTGGTCTCGTGACCGGAAGTGAGGTAATCGTCCACGGCACCGTTGAGGACGACATCACCTGGGCTAACGCGGTGGCTCCTTCAAGGATGCTGCCCGCTGTGTACCGTAATGACCCGGGCGCGTTGATGCTCGCTCGTGGCTACGCGCAGGCACTCGCCATACCAGAGATCAACGCGATAACCGGTATCGACGTCGTGGACGGCAAACCGTCCCTATCGGCAAACCTCATGGCCGCGCTGGCCCGCAGGGCCGGACACAAGGTCAGGATCAAGGGCGATGACACGTCGTGCACCGTGGAGATCATCCGGAAAGACGACCAGGACTACACGTACACCACGGTGTGGACTATCGAGATGGCCCGCAACGCAGGGCTAGCCAACAAGAACAACTGGAAGCACTACCCGCGTGCCATGCTCCGCTCCCGTGGCATTTCCGAGGGTGTTAGGACAGCCTGCCCTGAGGTCCTGTACGGCATGTACTACACCGCCGACGAACTCGGCTCGGAACGGCATGAGACCGAAAGGTCAGACGAGGCACTGTCTGACGGTCCCGGGCCACTGACACGCGAAATGCTGCATGGCACCGATGAGCGCCAAGAGCGCTCAAAGCAACCAGAGCGCTCGCCGACACCGCAGGCACCGGGCGAAGACATCGTGGACGCCGAGATCGTCGAAGACCCACCTGACGGGCCGCAAACCAGGCTTCAGCTAAGACAGCTCGCCAGCGAACTCAAACGAACCGGCTGGTCCGGCGACCAAACGTTCGCGCTCGGCATGATCAGCGGCATGGTCCAGCGAACCGTGACGTCCACCAAGTCACTGACCGCCAACGAAACCGACTTGGTCCTGGCCGAACTCCGCAAAATCGTTGTCCCAGTCCCAACCAGTGGACCAGGAACCAACGACCAGACCGAGGAGGCCCAACGGTGACCCGGGAGGAGCACGACACGATCTGGAGGGACGTGGCTGCGACCGCGAACAGTTTGGCGGTCCTCGCATCCACGTCCATCCCTGACTGGGACGACAAGCCGGATACGTCCGGCCTCAGAATGGAAAGGAACACGCAAAGGCTCATCGAGCTTCAAACCCTCGCAGCCGAGCTTGACCTCCACTGTGAACACCTCTCAGCCCGTGTCCGCGAAGACAACGCCGCCTCGACGTGCCGCGACGGCCAACTGGCCCTACCCATCGACGAGGAGGCCACACTGTGGAGCCCGACATGATCAGCCGTATCATGGCCGAAACCCTCCTCGCCCAGCTCAAGGCCGCTGGAGACCTTGTCGCAGCCCTCATGCAAGGCACGCCATACATGGAGGCCACCACATATACGCTCTACCCCAAAGGCTGGTGTGTCCTCGCCGAGCACGACATGCCACTCGAAGCATCCACAGTTGACCTCGTCCGCGAAGAACCGTATCGCGACCTATGGTCCATTCAAATCACGTCGCCACGCGGCCCTCTCATCCTAGACGAGTTAGGACAACTAGGGCAGGGATGGGTTGAAGGCTGCTCATTCACCCTCCAAGACGCCGTCCGCCGCGCCAAGACCCTTCTCGCATCCCTCACCCTCAACGACAAGACCGCCGCCCAATGGGCCGATGAACTCGCCGGCGAGGAGACCACACCATGACCGTCCAAACCTACGAAACGTCCGGCTACCATCACGTTGACCTCGAATGGAAGGTCTTCGACGAGGGCACCGAAGACGAATTCTTCGAGATCACCAACTACACTGTCCGCCACTGCGGCGGCACCAACTGTCTCGTCTGGGGCGACCCCTGCCCCTCCCAGGACTCACCACCCGACATTATCGCCGCCCACAGGCGTCTCGAACGCGAAACGGGCAGCGACCTCGTCTCCACGTACTCGCCCCTCGACCCGCTCGTGATCCACGGGCAACACCACGTCATCGGCGGCGACGGCGACGAAATGCTCCTCATCCAACACGGTGTCTGCCAAGCCGACGAATGGCTCACACTCGAAACCATCCTCGACACGTGCCTCAACCTGCGTGACACACGCCCACCAGCAATCCACGTGCACCTCACCTTCCACAACGGTGAACTCGACACCGTCATCCTCCCAACCAACCCGAACCAACACTGCGCCCACGAAACCAAGGAGAACACCCAATGACCAAAAACAAGAACCACAACACGTCACTGCGGACGTCGCGATGACCGCAGCCACCAGGGAGGCCACGTCATGACCGACCCGAAGACACTCAAGGCGTGGGAGGCATTTGACAAGGCCGTCGAGGACTACGCACAAGTCGAGTATGAGATGAGTGCGTCCGATGTCTCAGGCCCGCGTCCAACCTTAGAGCAGCTTCGTAAGGCCAGAAGGCTCGTTGACAAGCGTGCACTTGACCTGATCGAGGAGGCTACCAACGGCTATGTGCTCCGGCTCGCCGGCAAGCTGGATGAATACGCGCAGCGCCTTGAATCCGCGGCAGCGACTGGAACAGTCAAGTGGCTGAAAGATGAGGCCTACCTGATCGCCGGAGACATACGCAACCTAGCAAGAGAG
>Ga0123356_10004050_pt1 | contig 15217 bp, 10 predicted proteins | sample TergutEmb28metaG_2_FD_92546 | JGI IMG/M metagenome (GOLD analysis project Ga0123356, IMG submission 92546) | Embiratermes neotenicus P3 segment gut microbial communities from Petit-Saut dam, French Guiana - Emb289 P3 | ecosystem: Host-associated > Arthropoda: Insects > Digestive system > Gut ... | reverse complement strand
GTCACACAAAAAAGTGACTCGCCGGGAGGCGAAACGGAGCGGAACGTGTGAGGCGGGAAAGCAAAGCTTTCACGACTCATGAAGTGGAGCGGAGTTAAACGAGCGAAGCGAGTTTCAACCTGCAGCGGCCGCGCAGCGGAAAACAGCCGGGCCGCAGGCCCAGCACCAAAAACCCCCCCCCGGGAGGGGAAAAAGAAATCCTTTCAAAAAACCGCCTGCAACTGCAACCGCAACCCATTTTCATAGAGGACTTTGGCCTCTGAAAACCGTGCGGAATACTCCGCCTGCAACTTGAGGGCATGGCCAACAAAATAAACGTTGAGGCCCACAGCCAATTCATGCTTGGGAAAAGCCTTCAGCCGAGGCTCCGTCTCCCCTAGCCCAAATTGCCCCCCCCAACGCCCTGCACCCTCCAGCCAGGAGGTGAACATATAGCCGGCCTTCACCACATAACCCTCGCCGGAACGCCCCCATACCCGCTCGCCCCCATTCTCTATGAAAGGCTTGGAAGTTACTCGACGGGAATATTGGCCGGCCACATAAAGCCCCTTCCACTTTAACATGGCGTCTATGTTTAAATAATGGGCATTCATTCTAGGGAAGGCGAAGTTGTCGAAAGCCTCGCCGCTTTGCCCCCCCGTACGCGCGACGTTGTTTTGAAAGGCCTCCGAAAAACCTACCGCAAGCCGAAACTTGTCCAGCCGCTCCACGTCCCCCTCTACCGTGTCCTCAAAATAACCGAAAGGACGCAACGTGAGACGCGCCACATAGAGAAGCCCAAAACGCCGGTTGTCCAAACGGTTGCGGCCTTGCCCCCCATAAACGCCAATACGGTAGGCCAAAAACCCGTTCAGGCCCAAAAAATCGTCGGAATAAAGTGCCACCCCCACGTCGCGGGACATGCCCAACTCACTGGCAAAATTCTCCCGCGTAACCCCCAAATAACCGCGGCGTACAACGGCGCTCACCATGTCATAAATCACCCGCTGCTGGCCTATGCACAGCGTGGCGTCCCGCCCCAACTTCCACGAAACCCAAGCGTCCAAAAGCCCACTGCCCCCCTCGACTTCGTCAGGGCTTAACCCCGTCTGCAAGGAAAATACCAGGCGCCGCTCAAAGGCGTGGCCCTCCAACAAAATACGTACGCCCCTGGCCGAAAATACGTTGCCGGGCTTGCCCCCAAAGGTGGTGGTGTTGCGCAGCTGCGCCATGGCCCTTAGCCTTAGGCCCCACTTCTCCCCCCCACCCTCCCCTGGGGAGGAAAGGGAAACCCCCTTGCCCATGCTAAAACGAATGGCCGGCCTCTCCACAGGGGCACCCTTCTGCTGCTCCTCCACCTGCTTCAGAGAGGCCTCAAAAGCTGTCGCTGTCGGGGTTGTTGGCCCGTCCACCTGCCCAGGGGAGGCCTCCTCGGACATTTCTCTGGGCAAGTCTCGGGGGGGGGCTAGGGGTTCAGCGTCAAAGGGGGGGGTTAGCTGCGGCAATGGCCCGGCTGTCCCAGGGGAGGCCTCCTCGGCTGCCTCAGCTGCGGTTTGAGGGGCTGGGGTTTCCGTATCCGGCGAGGGTACCCCCATAGCCAGCACGGTCCAAAAGAAGCATGTCCAAACAGTCATGGGGGGGGTTTTCCTCCTTATGCCGAAACTGCGCAAGGAAGCTTTTGGGCAAACCCCAGCCAAACGTTTCAGCTATGGCGGCAAACCTGGCGCAGAATGTCCAGGGACTCCAATGCCTTTCCGGCGCCCTTCACAATCGCCGTCAGGGGGTCTTCCGCGAGGAAAACAGGCAGCCCCGTCTCCTCCCTCAGCAGGGTGTCAAAATTTTTCAGCAAGGCCCCGCCGCCGGCCAGCACAATGCCCCTGTCCGCAATGTCCCCTGCGAGTTCCGGGGGGGTACGCTCCAAGGTCATTTTTACGGCGTCAATGACGGCATTGACGGGCTCCGAGAGGGCTTCGCGAATTTCATCCGAAGTCACCGTCAAGGTGCGCGGCACGCCGGCCACCAAGTCCCTGCCCTTGACTTCCATGCTGGACACTTCATCCGCCGGGTAGGCCATGCCTACGCCAATTTTAATCTGCTCCGCGGTCCTCTCCCCTATCAATAAATTATATTTACGTTTGACATATTGGATAATGGCCTCATCCATTTTATCCCCACCTACACGTACGCTCCTCGAATGGACGATGCCGGCCAGGGAAATGACGGCAACGTCGCTGGTGCCGCCCCCAATGTCCACAATCATATTCCCTGAGGGCTCCGTTACCGGAAGGCCCGCCCCAATGGCCGCCGCCATGGGCTGCTCTATGAGGTAGGCTTCGCGTGCTCCCGCATTCTCGGCCGCCTCGCGCACGGCGCGGCGCTCCACTTCCGTTATGCCCGAGGGGACGCCAATGACGACGCGCGGGTTGACAAAAGCCCGCCGCTGGTGCGCCGTCTGAATGAAATAACGCAGCATGGCCGCCGTAATCTCAAAATCCGCTATTACCCCATCCTTCATGGGGCGTATGGCCACAATATTCCCAGGCGTACGCCCCAACATCTCCTTGGCTTCTTTGCCTACGGCCAAAACTTTTTTGCCGCCACGTGTGTCCTGTTGCACGGCAACCACCGAAGGCTCATTCGTGACGATGCCCAAATGACGTGTATAAATCAGCGTATTGGCAGTCCCCAAGTCGATGGCCAAATCCCGGGACAACAGTGAATAAAACCAATCCAACATAGGCAAAAAATCCGTTTCTTAAATAACAAAGCTGGCCGACGAAAAAACCCTTTAGTCCGCTTGCCTGCCAAGCTGAACTCTTTTCTTGGGCTTTGGCAGAATAAACCATAACCCGCAAAATTCTAGAAAGCCTATTTGTTTTTCGTCGAAGCTACGGCAAGGGCATACGGGGGGGGGTTACCAAGTTAGGCGAGGGGGGGCGGCCTAGGTTAAACCGGCCGGGAAAATACGCGGAAGGTTTTAATGAGGTTGGCGCCGAGGAATTGTACGGTACGCCCGAGAAGGGCGTCGTCCTCGGCAATCCACCCCAACTCCCCCAGGCGGTAGCCCTGCTTTTTGGCCGCCTCCACCGTCTCCTCGGCCAATAAAGCGTCTAAACCCCGCCGCCTAAACCCCGGGCGTATGCCAAATAAAAAGACACGTATCCTCTCCAGTTTGTGGACGCTCCAGAGAATTTTCAAAAGCCCCCAGGGGAGGCCGAAGCGCGACAAATAGCCCCCTGCGGCGCGCAGGGCATTTTGCGCATCCGGCATGCTGAGGGCAAAAGCCACCGGCTCCCCGTCGGCCTCCACCATAAAACACAACTCGGGCCTGGCCATAACGAGGGGTTTGAGGCGGTGCATGGCATAGTCAAACTCCGCCTGCGTCAAAGGCAGTTGGCCAAAGCCCGGCTTCAGCATGGAGTCATAAATGGACTTAATGCTGTCCTTCTCCGTCTCCAGCTGCTCCAATTTGAGGCGTCGAAGGCATATGCCCTTGCTTTGGCGGGCCTTCTGTGCGGCCTGGCGCGCCTTTTGGGGAAAGCCCTGCTCTGCGGAAAATTCATAGGAGAGCAAGTCCTTCACCTTGCAAAAATGGTTGGCCTCAAACAGTTGCTCATAATAGGGGGGGTTATAAGGGGTATACATGGAGTGGGGGTGCTCAAACCCGTGTACCAACAAACCGCACTCGTGGTGGAAGGCCATGGAGAGGGGCCCCAACATTTCAACGGCGCCGTGAGCCCTAATCCACGCGCCCGCCCTCTCAAAAAGCCCTGCTGCTACCCCCACCTCGTGTATGCACTCAAAGAGGCCCACAAAGCCCGTGTTGGTTTTGTGGAAGCGGTTATAGCGCTCGTCCATGCCGGCCGCAATGCGGCCCACCATACGCCCCCCCCTGCGCGCCACAAAAAAGGCGACGTGCGCATGCTCAAAAAAGGGGTTGCGCTTGCTGTCCAAAAACTCGCGGCGCTCCACCAAAATGGGCGGCACATAGTTGGCGTCTGCGGCATAAAGTTGCAGCGGAAACTGCACAAAAGCCGCAAGCCCCTCGGGGGAGTGGACTTGGGCAATTTCCACATCCACCGCTTTTGCGGCATAGGGGGGGGTACGGGGCCTGGCCATTAGCCCGCCTTCGGCAAGTCCTTTTGGAATACCCTATAGCGTTTAACAGGGGAGGAGCCGAAGAGGTTTATGAGACGGTTAATGGCGTCGTTATCCTCTAAAGTCCACCCTACTTCCCCGCCCTGCCACCCCAGGTTGCGCCCGTTTAAAAAGGTATCTAACATGAGTACGGCGTCTAAACCCCGCCTCCGGTATTCGGCCTTTACGCCCATAATAAAAAGCCGCCCCCGGTTTATTTTTTTACGGCCGGACAAAAGTTTAAAAATACCCGTTGGAAACAGGCGGCCGCCTTTCATGTTTTTGAAGGTTTGGTTCATGTCCGGCAGCGTCAAACAAAAGCCCGCGGGCGCCCCGTCCACCTCTGCAAACAAAGTCATTTCGGGAATGGCAATCAACTTCAAGTCCGCTGCCAGCGCGTCAAACTCCGCGTCGCTCATGGAGACAAACCCCCAGTTTTTCTCCCAGGCGTGGTTATAAATGTCGCGTATTTTCACCACCTCTTCTTTGAAGCGGCCCATGTCAATGGGGCGAATGCGGATGGACTCGCGCTCGCGAATTTTCTGGGCCAAACGCACCACTTTCGCGGGCGGCGGCTTCAAAATGTCCATGCTCCACATCAACAAGTCCTTGGCCTTTTGGAAGCCCAAGGCCTCCAGGTGCACAGGCTGGTAGGGCAAATTAAACGGCGACAAAAAAATGGGCGGCGTGTCAAACCCCTCCACAATGCAACCCCACTCGTCGTTGCTGGAATAGTTGGCCGGGCCCAAAAGCTGGCGCATGCCGCGCGCCGTATGCCATTTTTCGACGGTGTCCAAAAGCGCGCGGGCGACTTCCACGTCGTCTATGCAGTCAAAAAAACCAAACCACCCCACTTGGGTGTCGTTTTCCGCGTTGTAGCGGCGGTTGTCGATGGCCGCAATGCGCCCCACCACTTTCTTTTCGCGAAAAGCCAAGAAAAATTCCGCTTCCCCATGTTGAAACCACGGGTTTTTCTTGCGGCTTAACATTTTTTTCTTGTCCATATAGAGGGGGGGCACCCAGCAGGGCTCCTTCTCATAGAGTTTATAGGGGAATTGGAGAAACTTCTTTCGTTGCCAATAGCCCAGGGCGGGTTTAACGAGAATGGGGGGGGTGGTTTCCATGGTTATGCTCGGGTGTTGGACGGCCTGTCCACAAGCGTATTTGGCACAACAGGCAGCGCATGCAAACGTTTATTCAATAAAACGCGCCTAAGCCCAGGCTTCTGAGGCTGGGCTTAGGGTGTTGAGAAGGAAACTTTGTCTCAAGCAGGCTTCGCTTTTTTGTCTTTGCCCAAATATTTCTCAAACCAAAGCGTCACAGGGCTTGCCACAAAAATGGAGGAATAGGTGCCCACCACAATGCCCACCAACATGGCCGCCGCGAAGTCGAAAATTTCCCCTACGCCGAAAATAAGCAGGCCTATCAGCGACAAGGCCGTCACCCCTCCCGTAAGAATGGTACGCGACAAGGTTTCGTTAATGGACAGGTTAATAATTTCGGAGAAGGGCTTGCCTTTAAAGCGCGCCATTTCCTCTCGAATACGGTCATATATGACGATGGTATCGTTAATGGAATAGCCGACTACTGTTAGGAGTGCGGCAATAGCCGTTAAATTAAACTCCCTCTGCGTTAACAGGTAATAGCCTGAAGCCATCAACACGTCGTGCAGCATGGACACCAGCGCGCCCGGGCCAAATTTGAAGTCAAAACGGAAGGCGACATAGACAATAATGGAAAGCGCGGCATAAACAAGGGCAGCAACGCCTTTGTTGCGAAGCTGCTTGCCCACTTGGGGCCCCACATAGTCCACGCGCCGTATTTCAAAAGTCTGCTTCGCCATCCCCACCTTCAATGCCGTTTGGACTTTCTCCGCCATCCCCGAAAACACAATTTGGTAGTCAAACCCGCCGCTCTGGGACTCGCCCAACTCCCTCACCTCTTTCACCGCCGCCTCTGAGGTGCCGGCCGTTTGGGAAAGGGCTTGGGCATCCATTTTCTCAGCCGTGCGAAGGTTGAGAAGGCCGTTGCCCAAGTCCGCATAGAAGGACTTCACCTCGGCCTGCTTTCGAAGAGAAGCCTCCACATGCGCAGCATGCGCTTCGGTCAACTGTGTCGTCCCGCCGACGCGCAACAAAAAGGTGTTGTCCTCGCGTGTGCCTATGCTTTGCACTTGAAAGTCCGCCAAGCCGCCTTGCGTGCCCGCTTCTCGAATGCTTTGGTCCACAACCGCTTCGGAAAACTGCACCTCCACCAATGTCCCTCCCGCAAAGTCCACCCCAAAATTGAAACCAAAAACGGCGATGCCCACCAAAATGGCAATGTTGCCCAGCGAAGAGAGAAACATGGCCGCGCGTCGGTATTTGAGAAAATCAATGTTCGTCTTGTGCTTGAGAATGCGCATGGTTGCCTTCGCTCTAAATGGAAATGGTTTTTGCCCCACGGCCGTGGATGAGATAGGTGGTTATCAGCCGCGTGACAACAATCGCCGTAAACAACGAAGCACTAATTCCAATAATCAACGTTGTCGCAAACCCTCGAATGGGCCCTGTCCCCGTCATAAACAAAATAATGGCCGCAAACAGTGTCGTTATGTGCGCGTCAAAAATGGTCCAAAACGCTCTGTCATAGCCTTTGTCTACTGCTACCCGCGCTACATTTCCTCGGTCCAATTCCTCGCGGATGCGCTCGTTAATCAGCACATTCGCGTCCACGGCCATGCCCAAAGTCAACACAAAACCCGCTATGCCGGGCAAAGTCAAAGTGGCGCCAAAAACCGCAAGGCCCGCCAAAATCAGCAAGCCGTTCAACAGCAAAGCGACGTCGGCAACCAGGCCTGTCACTTTATAATAAATGGCCATAAACAGCACCACCAGCAGCAAGCCCACCACCGCGGCAAGGCTTCCTTTCTTTATCAACTCATCCCCCAGCGAGGCGCCTACTTGGCGGCTTTCTCCTACGGAAACCGGAGCCGGCATGGCGCCTGTCTTCAAAACCAAGGCCAGCATTTTGGCGTCGGCAAACTGTTGCTCCTGAGGGCGCATGTCGCTGTTGTTGCTGATTTGCGCACGGCCATCCTTAATAGGGACTTGCAGCACCGGGGCAGAATAGACATTGCCATCCAAAACAATGGCCAAACGGCGGCCTCTTTTTTCGGCACTGGCCGCGTGTTGGGTTGTCAACTCGGCAAACTCCTTCGTCCCTTGCGCGTCAAAACTCAAAGAAACCACAATTTGCCCCCGCTCGCCTTGCACCACATCCGCGCTGGCCAGGCTGTCGCCCGTCATGGAAACGGTTTTCTCCAGCAAATAGGCAAGGTATCTGTTGCAGCCTGAGGTGGCCTTGCTCGCTTCGGGGTTGGCAGCCACTTCAGGGCTTGCTTGCGTCATTTCGCATTCCAAAAGCACCACACGCTCCTCCGGCACTTTCCCTGCGACATAGTCCAAAATGGCCTGGCCCTCCTTCGCAACGAGGGTACCGGAGCTCAACTCAATGCCCAACTCCGGCGCAGGCGGCTCTTTGTTATAGAGTTCTGCAAAAAAATTCGGGTAGTCTTCATCCACCAAAATAAACTCAAGCTGGGCTGTCTTCCCAATCAAATCCCTCGCCTGCTCCGGGTTGTCATGGCCCGGCAAGGAAACTTGGATGGAGTCGCTGCCCAATTTGCGCAAATCCACTTCGGCAACACCCCACTTGTCTATACGCTGGCGTACCACCAGCAAGGCTTGCTCCAAGGCCTCCGTCTCAAAACGCCGGGCCTCTGAAGCCTTCAGTTGCAAGGTGAAACTGGCCTCTTCACGCAAAGCCACTTCAAAATCCGCAAATGCTTCCAGCAACTCTTTCTCGGCCAAAGCAGCCATGGCGGCGTCCTTGGCCGTCAAGCGAATTTGCCGTTGCTCCGGCAAACTCTCCACCACCACCGCCTCCAGTTGCTTCTCCTTCTTCTCCTTCAAAAGTGTGGAAATTTGCACGCTGCGTCTGTCCGTACGCTTCATCAGCGCCGTCTTCGTGTCGACGCGCATAATCATATAGACGCCACCCTGTAAGTCTAAGCCCAAGGAAAGCCGGTATCTCGCAGGAGGCGCCCACCACGGCAACACCTTCTCAAGCGCTTCCAGCTTGTTCCTGTCCTTGCGCTCCAATACAAAAAGCGAATAGTAGGAGGGCACCAGAAACCAGAGCGAAAGCAGCGTAACGAGGAGAATAATAACCAGTCGCGTCCACCAGCCGGAGCCCAGCTTCATGCTCACTTCTCCTCTTCAACAGGAGCAGGAGAAAGCACTTCAACGCGACGTACAATGGAAGTCTTCTCCACTTTCACCTTCGTCCCATTCGAAAATTCCAGCCAAATCACCTTCTCCTCTATGGTGTGGACTTTCCCCCATATGCCGCTTTGCAAAACCACTTCGTCCCCCTTCTTCAAAACAGAAAGCATGGCCTGCTGTTGCTTCATCTGCTTCTGCTGAGGACGAATCAGCAGGAAATACATAATGGCGAATATGCCCCCAAACATAATGAGGGAGGGCAGGGAGAATAGGCCACCGGGGGCGGGGGCGGGGGCTTGGGCAAAAAGAGCTATCATAACCGTCTCGAAAGAAAGAGTCTTCAAAAGGCGCGCTCTAACAGGGAAACCGCTGCGAAGCAAGGTTTGTGGTGGCAGGGGGGGCCTAGGCCGGTGTGGAGGGGCGGCTTATAAAAGCCTTCACAAAGGCTTCCATACGCCCTTCCTCAATGGCCTTGCGCATTTGCGCCATCAGTTGCAGGAGGAAATGCAAGTTGTGCAGGCTGTTGAGCCTCAGCGCCAAAACCTCGCGGCTTTGGAAGAGGTGGCGCAAATAGGCCCGGGAGAAAGTCCTGCATACATAGCAGCCGCACAGGGCGTCCAGGGGGCGCTCGTCCTCCTGGTAGCGGGCATTGCGTATGTTGAGTTTGCCCTCGGAGGTGAACAAAAGGCCCGTACGTGCGCAGCGGGTAGGCAAGACGCAGTCAAACATGTCAACGCCGGCGCATACCCCGGCAACCAAGTCCTCGGGGGCGCCTACCCCCATAAGGTAGCGGGGTTTAGCCCTAGGCAATAAGGGGGTTGCATAGGCTACCCCTGCGTGCATGGCCTCCTTCTCCTCCCCTACGGAAAAACCCCCCAACGCATAGCCCGGTAAGTCTATGCTGCATACCTCCTCGCTATGCCGCTTGCGTAAAACTTCACTCAAACCCCCCTGTACAATGCCAAACAGGGCCTGCCTGTCCCGCTGCGTCCACGCAGCGCGGCAGCGGTGCAGCCAACGCGTGGTGCGCGCCAGGGAGTCCTCCAAATAGGCCATGTCGGCCCCCACGGGCGGGCACTCGTCAAAGGCCATGGCAATGTCCGCGCCGAGGGCCTGCTGAATGCGCATGGAGTCCTCGGGCGAGAGGAAAATGGGGCGTCCGTCGAGGTGGGAGGCAAAATGCACACCCTCCTCTGAAATTTTGCGGCGCTGGGCCAGGGAATATACCTGAAAGCCGCCCGAGTCCGTCAGCAGCGCGCCGCCAAAGGCCATAAACCGGTGTAGGCCCCCCAACCTCTCTACCAACCCCTCCCCGGGCCGCAGCATGAGGTGGTAGGTATTGCCCAACACCACCTGCGCCCCCAGGCGCTCCAAATCATCCGGCCCCACGGCTTTGACGCTGCCCAGGGTGCCGACAGGCATGAATACGGGGGTTTCTATGGGGCCATGCGGCGTGTGCAAACGGCCGCGCCGGGCTTTTGTAGGGGGGTCCTCGGCCAGCAACTCAAAGTGGAAGCCCTCAAAGGGGGGGGGAGGGGAGGAATAACTCATAGCGTGGCAGGCAGTAGGGGAATAGCACGTGCAGAGGGCAATACCATTGGGGATATTTTTTGTCGGCGTTTCGCTCACTGCCAACCAGGGTGCTCACATTTCTCTACCTTGTATCCTGCTCTATACGAAATTGCTATTATTTGTTGGGGCCGAAATTTCCAATAGAAGCGTCATAAAACAAATGAAACCGCAAAACATTCGGGAGCAAATTTTCTTTTTAAGCAAGTTTAACCTAAGGTGGATGGGTGTAGGCATATTGGGCATTTGGGTATTGGGGGGCGTTTTAGGCGCTTGTTCCGGGGATAGAATAACAGAGGACACAGGGGAAGAGCCGGCGAAACTGACAGAGCCGGAGGAAAAACCCAACGGCGATGTCCCGTGTCTTCATATAAGCCTTTCCCACCACGAGACTGCCCTCTCGCCGCTGAACCCTTCCACCACCTTTAGAGTCAGCGTCTCCGGGTTTAGCAACAGGGCCGACGCAGAGAAGGTGGAGCTTGAAATAGGCGCTGTCAACATACGGACATGGATGACTTCAGGCGGCGTGGAAGGAAATACGCGAAGCTTTGAGGTGAGCGTTGAATATGACGGCACAACCGCATTCCCCGGAGGCTTAGCGAGCATTCGCCTGAGTTTGGCGAATATACCGCAGGGTTATACTGGGGAGACGCAAACCCTTCAGTTTGCCGTGCGAGACGGCCTCGCAAGAGAGCGCGCCATTCCGGTGAAGCAGGACAACATGGAAGCCTTCAATGGCTATGCGAACACGCTCAGGGGTTTGGGGCTGCACTATCAGCTTATTGAAAATGTCAGCTTGTCCGCACCTCCGGGGGGCCAAAGCAACTGGACACCCATAGGCGCCTCCACCGCCTCCTTCACCGGCAGCTTCAACGGTGGCGGCCATCGCCTTAGCGGCCTCACCATTTATGCCCCCACCAGCGAAGAGCAAGGCCTATTTGGGCACATCAGCACAGGCGCTGTCATTGAAAGCCTTGGGCTGGAAGGCGGCAGCGTCTCGGGCAAAGACTGGGTTGGCAACCTGGTGGGGAGGAACGAGGGCACGGTGCAAAATTGCTATGTGACGGGTGCGAGTTCTATCAACTATGGCGGCAATATCGGCGGCATAGCGGGATATAATTCCGGTACGGTACGAAACAGCCATGCCACAGGAAGGTTGGTTGGCACCAACGCCCAAATAGGCGGCGTGGTGGGGTTGAATGTGGGGACGGTGGAAAACTGTTATGCCGCGGGAGATATCAGCAGCGCGTCCAATACGGTTATGGGCGGCGTGGTAGGGAGGAACGAGGGCATGGTAGCAAACTGTTATGCCACGGGAAATCTCTATGGCGGCATCTATATTGGCGGTGTGGTGGGAAACAACCGTGGTGGTGTGGTGCGCAACTGTTATGCCACGGGAAATGTCCACGGCGGCAATGTTGGCGGCGTGGTGGGGGTGAATGTGGGGATGGTGGAAAACAGCTATGCCACGGGAAATGTCAGCGGCATCCTTGAGATTGGCGGTGTGGTGGGGGCCAATAGCGGCGCGGTGCAAAATTGTTATTCCACAGGAGAGGTGAATGGCCAAGCTCCTGTGGGTGGCGTGGTGGGGAGGAACGAGGGCACGGTGCAAGGCTGCGTGGCGCTGAACCCAAGGGTGACAACCACCAGGAGCACGGCTGGTTTTGTCGGGCGTGTGGTACCCTCTCAGGATGCCAATACCATTGGCTTTTTATTCAACAACCATGTGCGGTTTGATATGGACATACGCTTTGGCGCCAACAGCAGCGGCAACAGTGGAACCGCAAGGCAACCGGTGATAAGCGACGCTGCCGGCACGGACGGAGAAAGCATAGCGACCGGCACGAGCCTGTTTGGCATGGCATTTTGGGCAACGGCGCCCATGTCTTGGGACTTCACAAGTGTTTGGCAACAGAGGGCCAACGGTTTGCCCATATTGAGAAATGTCGGCGGCATACAAAACCCCACGTTGCCCTAAAGGGGTGAAGCCTATTCCTTTCTACCCCCCGAGGACGGGGGGCGGAGGAGGGGGGAGGAGGGGGTTAAAAAGAAACACCCTTCCACCCCAACGAAGCACCGGGGCACTCATTTAGGGACACCAACGGAAGCAGACTCAAAGAGGGCCTTGAGTTTGAGAAAGTGCTTCTCGAAGGCGTGGTAACTGACAACAGCGAGAAGGCAACTGACAAGGCAACCGAAGCCGCCGAGCACGAAAGTAGCCGCCAAGTCATGGGGCACCCACTCTTTGACAAACGCCAAAGCGTTTCGGCTAACGAGGAAATAGGCTACCATGGCATGGTAGACATAGAGGCCATAGGAATAGCGGCCTAAAAAACGCATAAGCTTAGAGCAGAAAAATGCAGAAACGAGCGAGCGGGGTTTGGCCGAGAGGGCCGTTGCGAGGATGCCGGCAAACACGACGTTGAAAGCCGTCTCACGAAGGGGCCGAAAAACATTCCAAAGGGTGCTGTCCTTTTGTCCCGCGGTGGCGAGGAAGGAGAGGAGGATGAAGAGGCCGCCGCAGCCCAGCAGCCAGTGGCTGGCTTTGCGCATCCACTGGACGTGGTGCTCAGGAGTGTTGTCGCCGCGCGCCACGAGGGCCAGAATGCCGCCCAAGCACAGCGCGTCGAAGCGGCAAAACGTCAGCGCATAAATGGCCAGGGGGTTGGCGCCGGCGGCATACATGGCCAAACGTGTGGCCAGTGAAAACGCAATCAGCCCGACGGCCATGCGGATGAGGGTTTTACGGGAGAAGAAAAATACCAGGAGGGGCCAGAGGATATAAAAATGCTCCTCGACGCACAGGGACCAGAAGTGGCTGACATAGGGCAATTGCGCCCAGTCCGTGACGTTACACAGCCAAATATAAAAGTTAAGGCCATAACTCCAAAGCCACCCTTGAATGCTTTGTAGGGTATGCATTTCGCCGAGGGTTTGGGGCCCGAGGGGGGCGAGGTGGGGCAGGCCGAAGGCGACGAGGGCGATGAGGGCCAGGACGCCATAATAGAGGGGGAAAATGCGCAGGAAGCGGCGCATATAGAAGTTTTTAAAGAAATAGGGTTTGGTTTTAGTGTCATACAAAATACCCGTAATTAAAAACCCCGATAAAACGAAAAACACTTCCACGCCGAGGGCGCCATAGGAGAAGAGTTGTTTGAGCGCGTTTTGCAAGCCTCCTGCCCACGGCATGGGGTTGGAGAAGAGGTGTACCGTCAAGACAAGGCCGATGGCCAAACCGCGAATGCCGTCCAAGGCGGGGATATGCCCTTCAAAGGCCTTCTTCATTCCGCCCAGGTTTATGTAGTTTTTTAAAGGAGCGCACCCGAAAAATGTCTTTAGACTACATTTGGGGGGGGGCACTCCCGGGGAGAGGGGGGGGCTATTAGGCCAGGGGGTGTTTTTTAGGGGCGGGCCAAGCGCCGCTGCGCACGGCGAGTTTGCTGATAATGGTGAGGGCGAGGGCGAGGCCCATGGAGCCGAAATAGGAGCGGGTGCCCATATCGCCCCAGCACTGCATGAGGTACGTAATAACGAAGGACAGGGCGGTGAATATAGCCGTCCTATCGACGGGGTGCCGGGTCAGCGGATAGGCGCGTGCGGCGAGGAAGATAAGGGCGATAACGGGGAGGAACATAGCGGTGAAGCCGAAGAGTCCGCCAATGGTCCACATCCACAAGATGGTATTGTGGGGGTGGAATTGATAGGTAGGCATAACAAAGGAGATGTCCGGCAGGACAATGGGCTCTTCGAATTTATGTCCGAAGCCCAGGGGGACGAGGGCGTTTTCGCTCCACGTATAAAGCACGTTAAAGTTTTCCATATCTCTATAGTCTGCGCCGGCCTGATTAGGGTCCCCCTTAGCGAGGGACTTCACCATTTGGGCGGGAATCCAAACGGGGTTATGGAAGAGGGGGTCCACATCCCAGCCCACGAAGAGATAGAGGGCGACCGCCGGTGAAAGCACCACGGCTGTCTGCAAGGCGGCGCGTTTGATGCGGTTCCACGGCAGCATAACGAGGACAGTAACCAAGGAGGCGGCCAAGGCGACATAGGACAAGCGTCTGTCGTTATATTTCATTCCGAGGGCGACGATGGGGGCCCACAGGGGCAGGTGCCAGAGGGTTTTGAGGATGGGGCGCTCAAAGAAGAGGGCGACGGCCATAACGAGGACGGGGACAAACAGCAGGGTATCCGAGTGTGAAGTCGTAAACTCCACAGCCCACCTGTTGGGGTAGACAATAAAGCGCATGAAATAGATGCCGATGAGGGCTTTGACGACGGCAGCGGCCACGACGACGCGGGCGATGAGGACGAAGTCCTCGGTACGTCCGGGGATGGCGTGGAGGAAGAAGAAGCCCATAACGGGGAAGAGGAGCATTTGGCGCAGTTGCCAGAGGGCCTCGTTGAAGTCGCCGCCGGTACCAACGCCCCAAGCATAGAGGGCGAGGACGGCGAAAAACTGGAGGATGAGGAGGAAGTTAAGTTGGCGTACAGAGGGGGTGCCTGGGGGGTCCAAATGCTCAATTCTGAAGGCCCTGCGCCAAATGCCGACGAACAGGAGAAGGAGGACAGCCGCGTCCAAGCCCGTCAGACGCAGGACAGAAATACCGGTAGTTGCGGAGAGGTTCAGGAAGAGGAGGCGGGCGATAGGGGCCAGCGGGGTAGCCCAGAGGCCGGACTGGGGGCCCTCCGGGAGGTAGTCGCAAACCAGCATAAGGAAGAGGAGGCACAGGGTACTGGTACGCAGGGGCAAGCGGAAGAGCAGAATGGCCAGGATACAGACGAGGGTGGGCAAAGCCGTCACAATGAAGCTGCCGTTGCCCAAAGCGGTTGTAAGAGCTGTTGCGGCGATGAGGCCCAAGGCGAGCGAGACGCGGGAGGCGAAGCGCCAGAAGCGGGAGGGGGGTTTAAATTTTTGAGGGGTAATTTCAATAGGGGGGGGCGTAGAGGCGGCGACGAGGCTATAGGCGTGGACGGTTAACTCGTCGGGGTTTTCCCAAGCCTCCGTGGAAGAAGCGTCCGCAGAGGAAACGGCGTCGGGCCTAAAGAGGGGCGCAGAAATTTGCGTCTTCTCTTCTGTCTCTGTCCAGAAGAGCCCAGGGGAAGCCGGCAGCTCCTCCGTAGGGGGGGGCAGTGGCGGGGGGGAGAAGCTTTTGGGCGACAGGGCCGGGGGGGGGGCTGGGGGTGCGGGCCTTGTCCGCGGGGGCAGGCGGAGCGGGCTCAAGGGCGTCGGCAGGGCCAGGGTGGGGGGCGCACGGGGAGAGGGG
>Ga0123356_10004049_pt1 | contig 15217 bp, 10 predicted proteins | sample TergutEmb28metaG_2_FD_92546 | JGI IMG/M metagenome (GOLD analysis project Ga0123356, IMG submission 92546) | Embiratermes neotenicus P3 segment gut microbial communities from Petit-Saut dam, French Guiana - Emb289 P3 | ecosystem: Host-associated > Arthropoda: Insects > Digestive system > Gut ... | reverse complement strand
CACAGATGGACACAGATACCACACTATAAATTATAATGTTAGGTTGATTTCTGACTTAAACGCTGGGACACCAGTGGGTAGGCAAGGTCATGGGCACAGGTCGGCACAAGCCCTAACTTCAGGTTAATTGCTGAATTCGCTCAAGTTTATCTGATCGCAACAGCTTGTTTTGCCGATAATTTAACGGTAATGATTTGCGCAAAAACGGCCATGCCATTTGTTCGGCGGGCAAGCAGTCTGGAACGGGAGGAACAGGATGTCCAAGTTTGGAAAAGCAGTTATCGCCGGTATGATAACTTTTTGTGTCATTTTTTCAAGTCCGTATGTCAATGCGGATGGTATGCGATCGCTTATCAAAGGACTGTTTGGTTCCGGTGAAAAAGTCAGTGCCGATCCCAAGTCGGACTACCCGCTCGATGAAACCAACGGCCCTTGGATGATATTCGTCAAATCTTACGATGGCCCCAATGCGCGTGGCGATGCCCGGACTCTCGCGCTGGAATTACGACAGAAACACGGCATGAAGGCTTATGTCCATCACAAAAAATTTGACTTCGCCAAAGAGTTGGAGAAAGAAAATGAGTATAAGCAGCGTGAAATGGAAATCCGTCAGACATTTGCCCTGGCCGGCATGGCGGATATGCCTTTGGATATGCCGCGCTACACATCGGAGAAAACGATATTTGTGAACGGAAGTGAGTCCGAAGAATTCGCCGTTTTAGTCGGCGACTTCCAATCCATTGACGACAAGGAAATTAACAAGGTTTTTGAGAAGATCAAGACTCTTGAGCCGGAATGTATCATCGCTCAATTGAAACGGGACATCGCCCAAGCCGAACAAACGGGAAACCGTTTCGCCAAAACCACAATGATCGATTTACAGCGGTTTAGCTTCCGCGAAGAAAACAACAGTAACATCCGTCCGTTGGCCAAAGCGATCAAGTGTCCCAATCCGGCTCTTCCGTTGGAGTATTTTTCAAACCAGATTGATGACTTTGTGCAAAAACTAAACGCGGAATCGCGTTACAGTTTATTGCGTTGTCCCGGACAATATACGATCAAAGTTGCCGAATATCGGGGGTTCGTCATTGCCGATCCCAAAGGTATTGAAGAAGCGTCCAAAAACGATAGCAAACTTCATCAATCCGAACAACTTGCCCGGGCCGGGGAGAAGGCGGAAATTGTTTGTTATGCCCTTCGTGAAAAAGGATACGAAGCCTATACGTTCCATGATCGCACGAGAAGCATCGTGACGGTCGGCAGTTTCGAAACGTTGGGAAAAACCGATCGGAGCGGAGATGTGGTCGAGGAGATTCATCCTAAAATCGCCGGTATTTTTGCAACCTTCGCGTATGACCCCAATGTTGATAAGGAATTACGCCGTTATGCACCGGATGAGCCTTTCGAACCTGCCAAAAGTATCATGAATATCCCCCTGCTTCCGTTGCCGGAGGTAATGACCGTGCCAAAAACCTTCGCCAATTTCAGCAGACGATGAGAGAGTCGCGTGTTGAATCGCCTGAGTACCGATGACAGATCGTCCAGAATGCAGAACGTCCCGAGGGACGGATTTGCAGTCCCATATTTCTTTTTTTCCGACCGCGTCGCTTGAATCCCTGGAGGCAAGAGCGGCGATAATTCGTGGTTTACGCGGTTTTTTTGAATCACGGGGCTTTCTCGAAGTCGAAACCCCTGTACTGTCGCGCGACACCGTCGTGGATCGCTATCTGGAACCGTTTGCCGTGTCGGTTGACGGAGATCGGTCGTTTTATCTGCAAACGTCACCCGAATTTGCAATGAAACGCATGGTTGCCGCCGGGGCGAAGGCCATCTTTCAAATCGGGCGTGTTTTTCGGCAAGGCGATTTCGGACAACTGCACAACCCGGAATTTACGATGCTCGAATGGTATTGCACAGACCACGATCTCGCGGCGGGAATCGCGTTTTTGAGCGATTTGACCGTTGCCGTACTCCAACGCGGCAAAGTAAACGTCGTGACACTTCGTCAACTGTTCGCCGAGCAGGTCCAACTCAATCCTCACACGGCCGATTGCAGACAATTACGGGATTGCGCATGTCATTTCGGTATCACGTTCCCCGAGTCGTTCGGCTTGGCCGTGCATGATCGCGAAAACTGGGTTGACCTGATTTTTTCCGAATACATTCAGCCCTCACTCGGCAACGATGAACCGATAATTGTCATCGACTATCTTGCCACGCAATCGCAGTTGGCCAAAACGCGAAATATTCGTGATGACACCGACGAATTCGACGTGTCCGAACGTTTTGAGTTGTTCGTCGATGGTCTGGAACTGGCGAACGGTTACCACGAATTGCTTGATGCGGAGATTTTGTTCGAACGCGTCCGGGCGATTAACGCCTTGCGGAACGCCGATGGCAGGCCGTCGCTGCCGGAAGAAAGCCGTTTACTCGATGCCATGCGACATGGCCTGCCTCCGTGTTGCGGCTGCGCGATGGGACTCGACCGTCTTGTCATGGCGGCACTGCAAACGCGAAAAATCGCCGACGTAATCGCCTTTCCCTGGGACAGGGCATAAGGTTTTCGTCGGAAAAACATCCAAAAACAACATGGCGGCGGTCGTGTCAAGCAAGACGAGTTCTCAAACAAGAGTCATCACATCGACGAGTCGGGCGATTTTCGATTGTCGAAACGCAACACGAAGCGTTCCAGAGGGCGTTTCACACGGGCAAAGAGCGGTTCTTCCTGCGGGCGCAAGGGTTTGACGAGAATACTGCGTATTCCCGCGAGATTGGCCGCCATGACATCGGTAAAAACCTGGTCGCCGATCAGAGCCGTATATTGCGGGTCAAGATGCAGCATGCGCATCGCACGTTGGCAACTGGACGGCAACGGCTTATAGGCCGGTGCCAAAAACGGCAGGTCAAGTCTATCCGCCAATTGCTGAATGCGACGCCTTCGTCCGTTGGAAAGCAGGCAAAACTGGAACCCTTGATTTCGTTTGCGTTCAAGCCACGCCGCGATCTCTGGCAAGACGGTTGTACTGCTGTAATATTTCAGCGTACAATCCACGTCAAGTAAGATCGAATAAATCTCCTGGTTCTTGAGCCACTTCCGGCGAATCTCCGTGATGCCATTGAAACGATAACTTGGAAAAAGAAAGTTCAGCATATCAATACTGTTACGTTTTGAAAACTATTATGCCAAAGCCGGTCGAAAATTCTTGCACCATGCGTTGCGGAGTTCGTTTTCCCAAATGGGGTAACGGACGCGTTTTCGGGAAATCTCAATGGGCGGTAGTATAACTCAAAGGAAATTCAATAAGCCGCCTGGTTTGTTTATCGTTTTTACTACAAATTACTTTAAGTTCGAGTTGTTTTTTGCAGTTTATTCCGAGCCTGATGAAAAATCCCGGACCATGCGTTGCGGAAAATCCATTTTGGACACAGGCGGCTTCGCCGCGCGTTGGTGTCTCACGCCGCTAATCAAATGTCGATACAACCCGGACAATCGCTTTGACCCACTCATTCCGTGTCAGGCCGCCTTCTTGGACCGCTTACGTCCAACCAAAACTTTCTCATTGGCTCGGCATCAACGTTTTTTCTGAAAATCAAGGCTCATACGTGACTCGCAATGAGAAAATTCTTATCGATTTCCAAAGGGTCAGCGGATACGCTTTTAATAAAATTCCATGAACGATAGCATAAACCCTGAAATCAAAAATTTCGGCACGACTCCACGCCTGATACCATAACATACGTTATGATAAAACAATGGGGACTGGAGATTTTGCATTATCGTCGGAATATTCTACTATAGTTCATTGTGATTTCCCGGATATCCGTCCGTTGCCCTTTGGGAAAACGGATTTTCCGTACCGCATGGTACAGGATTTTTCAACCGGCTTGGGTAGAACAAATGATTGACACGGAATGATGATTAGCACTCATTACATAGGCGATTGTCCTTTTGACGCGGCAATTCATCGCGGTGTTCTTGTATTTGACGGCCCGATGGGGACGGAGCTATATCGGCATCATGTTTTCACAAATCGTTGTTACGACGAGTTGAACCTGAGCGAGCCAGGAATTGTGAAGAGCGTACACCAAGACTACTGCGACGCCGGTGCCGATGTTTTGACGACCAACACCTACGGTGCAAACAGAATTTCGCTCGAAAAACACGGGATAGCTGATCGTGTTACGGAAATCAATACGGCCGGAGTACAAATTGCTCGGGAAATTGCCGCACAAACCGGCCGTAACGTTTTCGTCGCCGGTTCGGTCGGACCGATCATCTCAGCGGTGCATTCGGAAGCCAAATTGGTTGAAGTGATTCTCGAACAAGTTGCTGCACTTGATTCCGCCGGGGCGGATGTGATCATTTTTGAAACGCAACCGTCCCGTGCTTCGCTGGCACTTTGTGTGAGGGCGATGCAGCAAGTGCCGGAAATTCCTTATATTTTATCGTGTGCCATTGTGCGTGGCTGCGAATCGGTGTCCGGGGAAACGGTGCATCGGTTGCTCGCATCCTTTGACGTTGCAACGCAACCGGCAGCCGTCGGTGTCAACTGCGGACTTGGCCCGGACGGCATGTTGGAGGTCGTCGAGCAGGCCATGCAAGTGACCCAATTGCCGCTGATCGTGCAACCGAACGCGGGTACACCCAAAGATTTTGAAGGTCGCACGATTTATTATTGCTCGCCGGAGTACATCGCGACATACGCGATGCGTTACGTCAACCTTGGCGCGGCGGCCATCGGCGGTTGTTGCGGAACGACGCCGGAACATATCCGCGAAATCGCGAAAATGGTCAAGCCGCTTTCCCGTGCGCGAAGCTCGCAGGCGGATGTTTTGCAGAACCTGCAACCGGACGTCGAAGAAAAGTCGGAAATGCCGTTTTCCGAGCGTTCCCGCTATGCCTGGAAGCTGGCTCACCACCAGTGGGTCACGACGATTGAACTTGTGCCGCCGCGTGGGTACGACCTTTCGGCGATCATCGAAAAAGGTAAAACGTTGCACAGGCACGGCATTGACGCGATTAATCTACCCGACGGACCGCGGGCCAGTGCGCGTATTGCTTCGCTGATCGTCGCAGAGCATTTGTACAATGAAGCCCATATCGAAGTGATTTTGCACTTGTGTTGCCGTGACCGGAACCTGATCGGGATGCAGGCCGACCTGCTCGGCTGTGCCGCTGCGGGAATTCGCAACCTGCTCTTTGTGACCGGCGACCCACCAAAACTGGGACATTACCCCAACGCGACAGGTGTGTTCGATACCGATTCGATTGGCATGTGCGCAGTGCAGCGGCGGCTCAATCGCGGCGTCGATCTCGGCGGCCAGGCGATTGAACCGACGACCAGTGCTGTTATTGGTATTGGACTTGATCCCACTTCACTCGACCGAAAACGCGAAATGGAGCGGTTCCGCCGGAAAATCGAGGCAGGTGCCGAATTTGCTATCACACAGCCGGTGTTTGACCCGGACTTTCTGAAATCGTTTCTCGACGAACTGGGCGATTGCCCGATCCCGATCATCGCCGGAGTTTGGCCGCTGGCGAGTTGGCGAAACGCCCAATTCATGCAAAACGAAGTCCCGGGAGTCGTCATTCCAGGAACGATCATGCGCCGCATGGAAAACGCGTCAACCCGATCTCGCGATGAACAACTGGCCGTCGGAATTGAAATCGCCCGCGAGTCCATAGATGCCATTCGCGATTCCGTTGCCGGGGTGCAGATCAGTGCCCCCTTTGGACGCATCGAAATCGCGCTGGCAGTTGTTGAGTGAAGTAGAAAGACAGAAAAATGAGTCGCGGCTCGTTATTTACACGTCATCCCGTCAGTGCACTGCGTTCCATTCCGGCTGTTGCTTCATTGGGCCAAATCATGCAGCCACGCATCAATGATGTACGACAATTGGGCGTTGCGGTCGATTTGCTCGAGTGCTTCGTGGGTACGTTCGGCGGCGCGGTTGACTTTTAGGACTTCGCCGCGCCAGGCTGTGGCCGCCGCGTCGAGATACGGCAACAGGTCGCGGTTGCCGAGTTGCCGCTGATCGCCGCCGCCGATGAGCCGTCCGAGATTCCGGTAAAAATCGAGAGCCATCATCAATAGAAGTCGCAGCCGCCTGCGTCGCAAAATCGCCTCTTTTCCGGCGGCATCAACAAACTCGTTCAGTTTGATTGCGAACGGCACCGATTGCGGCAATCCCCGTGACAGTTCGCGGAAAAACACCTCGCGAATTTCGTCGATGGAATCATCGCAAAACGCCTTGGCCAGTTCCAGTCCGCCATCCGAACTTTGGGCAAGCCGCAAAGCCCGTTCCGAGGCGGAATCCGAGCAAGAACGCCCGGCCAGTGTTGCTGTCCGATTTGGACCACTGGCAACCACGTTTTGCGATTCGAGTAACTGTGCCAACTCCTGCGGCGGCAACGGAAAAAAGCGAATGATCTTGCAGCGCGAGCGAATCGTTGGCAATTGTCTGGCCGCACTCGTGCCGATCAAAATGAGAATCGCGTGCGGTGGCGGCTCTTCGAGCGTTTTGAGCAGTGCGTTCGCCCCTTCCGCGTTGAGTGTGTCGGCATCGTCGATGATCGCGATTTTGAAACCGCCCGCGTAGGGCTTGCGCGATATTTCGTAGCAGATACCACTGCGTCCGCGTTGCTCCTTGCTGCCGATGAGCAGTTCGAGCGGCAATTCCGACTTGTCCTCCGGCTTGGCCACGTAATACACGTCGGGGTGGTTGCCCGCATCGACCTGATGACATGCGGAACACATCCCACAAGCGTCGAAATCCTGCAGCGAACGGTTTTGGCACAACAGCGACTTGGCCGTGGCCGTCGCGAAGGTGCGCTTACCGGCACCGTCCGGCCCGACGAACAGAAAGCTACCAGCCAACCGTCCCCGCGTTACCGCCCGACGAAACTGCTCCGCCACGCGGTCGTGTCCAATGATGTTTTGCCAGGTCATTTGTTCAATGCCTTATTGATTTCCAGCATTCCATTTGGAATGTATCTCTCGGTAGAAAAATCTGCAATATTCGCCCGTGACAGAGCGAAATTGATTCTGTTAAGTGCCGGATGATTTTTTGGACACCTTCTTCCTGACCACTTTTGCCACCGTTTTTTTAGCCGTCTTGGTCGTGCTTTTTTTGGCGACTTTCTTTGCCGCTTTTTTCGCGGCTTTCTTGGGGGTAACCTTTTCTGACTTTGCTTGAACGGCGGCTTTTTTGCGGGAAGCCCGTTTTTTCGACGGCCCTTTTGCGGCACGGTTGGCCAGCAGTTCCAGGGCACGCACAAACGTCAGCTCTTCATGCGACACATCTTTTGGCAATGTCGCGTTGGTTTCGCCGTCGGTGACGTAATTGCCGTACCTGCCGCTCAACACCTTGACCACGTTACCTGTGACGGGCGATGTCTCAAATTCGCGCAATGATGCCGCCGAAGCGCGGTTGCCGCGTTGAAATTTCGGCTTGGCCAGCAACTCGCGAGCCTGTTCTTCCGTCACGTCGAGCGGAGAAACGTCTTTCGGCAGCGACCGCGTGTCACTCCCACACTTGATGTAGGGGCCAAATCGTCCGTTTGACGCGACAATCTCAATGCCGGCATCGCTTTGACCAACCACACGCGGCAAACTCAACAGTTTCAACGCCGTTTCGAGATCAATCTCATCAGCGGTCATGCCAGGCAGCAGTGATGCGTTTTGCGGCTTTTCATCGCCGTCTGTTGTTCCGCGTTGCACGTAGGGGCCAAACCGCCCGACCTTCACATACACCGGTTTGCCCGAGTCGGGACAAGTTCCCAAAGGCGTGTCACCCTGTTCCGCTTTGTCCAACAGCTCCAGTGCGACTGCGACCGTCAATTCGTCCGGCGGAATTGTATCCGAAATACTGGTTTTGCGTTCACCGTGTTGCAAAAACGGACCATAACGACCGACACGCAAAAAAATCGACTCCGCACTGCCTTTGGGTGTACCTATTTCAATTTGGCTGATGTCGCGCGCATCGATTTCGCCGATTTTGTTTTCAAGCGTCTTTTTCAATCCGGCATTGGGTACCACCGACTTGCGTATTGACGTTTCCTCATCGCCGAAATAAAAGTTTTTCAGATAAGCAACATGTCCCATTTCGCCTCGGCTGATGGCATCAAGCTGATCTTCCAATTGCGCCGTAAACGCATAATCCACCAGCCCGGGCAGGTGCGTTTCCAAAAGCTGGCAAACAGCAAACGCCGTCCAGGTCGGCACTAAGGCAGTGCCTTTCTTAAAAACGTAGTTTCGATTCAAAATTGTTTCGATAATCGACGCATATGTGCTAGGTCGTCCGATGCCTTTTTCTTCGAGCGTCCGCGTCAGTGACGCTTCCGAGTAGCGGTTCGGCGGCATGGTCGTGTGCGATTTCGCCTCAAGGTGCAGGCAATTAACAACTTCTCCCTCTTTGACTTGCGGCAAAATGACTTCGCGGTCGGCCAATTCGGCATCAGGATCATCCGAGCCTTCGACGTATGCCCGCAGAAATCCAGGAAACTCGATTGTCCGGCCTGACACTTCGAATTGCGCATCATCAATTTGAATGGTGATCGTCAATCGCCTGCCGCGAGCATCGGCCATCTGACTGGCAACGGTGCGTTTCCAAATCAGGTCATACAATCGAAATTCATCATATTTGAGACTGCTCTGCAGCGCACTTGGCAGGTTGAATTGACTGCCCGCCGGACGGATGGCTTCGTGAGCTTCCTGGGCGTTTTTAACTTTCGTTTGATAAATTCGCGGTGCATCGGGCAGGTATTCCTTCCCATATTGCGTACTTACCAAATCGCGTGCGGCCTTAATCGCTTCGTTGGAAAGCGTCGTCGAGTCGGTGCGCATGTAGGTGATATGTCCGTTTTCGTAAAGGCTTTGCGCCAAACTCATTGTCGTCCGGGCGGTAAAACCGAACTTGCGGTTGGCCTCCTGTTGCAGAGTGCTTGTCGTAAACGGCGCATAAGGCTTTTGCGTATAGGGGCGGTCATCAATGCCGACGACTTTTGCTTCGCCCGACTGTAATTTGGCGGCCAAGTCGTGGGCCATTTTTTCGTCGAGCAACAGCTTTTTCGCATCGATCAGCATACCGGTGGACGAATCGAAGTCCTTACCTTTCGGTATGTTACGTCCTCCGACTGAGATGAGCATTGCCTGAAAGGGGTTGCCGTCCGCTTTGGTCGAAAAGGTACCGAGCAGGTCCCAGTACGTGGCCTCGTGAAATTTCATGCGTTCACGTTCGCGTTCGACAATCAATCGCACGGCCACGCTCTGCACACGACCCGCCGAGAGGTTATTACCGATCTTGCGCCAGAGCAGCGGCGAAACTTCGTAACCGTAGAGCCTGTCGATAATTCGGCGAGTTTCCTGAGCGCGAACCAAGTCTTCGTCAATGTCGCGCGTGTTTTGCAGAGCGTTGGCAATGGCTGTTTTGGTGATCTCATGGAACACAAGCCGCCGCACGGGGACCTTGGGCTTGAGTACCTCGCACAGGTGCCAACTGATCGCCTCGCCTTCGCGGTCTTCGTCCGTTGCGAGGTACAGCGTGGATGCCTGTTTGAGATCATCCTTGAGTTTCTTGATCTGCTTGCTCTTATCACCGGACACGATGTAAATCGGCTCGAAATCCGAGTCCACATTAACGCCGAGGTGTGCCCATGCCTCCTTTTTATATTGCGTAGGCATATCTTTCGCACCTTTCGGGAGGTCGCGAATGTGTCCGATACTGGCCTCGACCGTGTAACCACTGCCGAGATAACGACTTATCGTGCGTGCCTTGGCCGGAGATTCAACGATGACAAGTGCATGACCTTTTGTGGATTTTGATTTTTCAACCATGAATCTAAACTGGGTTGGAACGAATGGTGAAAGGGCTAGGCTTCAATGTAACTAGCAACTCTAATACAAGTTTCTCTTGATTTTGTCAATGCGATGATGTTGAAAATCGTGTTTTTTCTGATGTTTTGAAGAAATTTTTCTTTGTCAAGATTTAAAATAAATGAAATACGTAATTTGAGTAAAAACAAAAGAATAGCAAAGTCCACAAGCGTGATTTTTGTACTCAATAATACTTTTTCTGCCTGGATCAACAAATTTTTGAGAATGACGTTTGTTATCACAAAAATTTCGCTATAATAACTGGCTATATAATTTCAGACTTTGAGAACCGCGTTAAGTTCCCTCGCCGATAGCCGGTGTTGCCAGCGGGATTTAGTGGCGCAAAAAATTTTGGTTCTCGTCCCATTGAAAAACAATCAGTTATTAAGGATTTGTTAAATGGCCAGTCCGTTTAAGCTGTTTCGTAAAAATCAGAAAACAGCATTTGCTTTGCTCACAATCATGGCGATGCTCAGTTTTATCGTTTTTCCCAACCTCTTGCAGTATTTTGCAACCAGCGGCTCGGTTGATGTCACGTTTGCGACCTCGCGATACGGGAAAATTGATTACGGGATGCTGACCAAAATTTCAAGCGAGTCTTCGAGCTTGGCTCAGTTTTATGATCGGCTTGCCGGCGAAATCATGATCGAGCACCAGATGCGCTGCTATCGGTTGGAAGTATTATCAAGCCGGTTGCGTTCCATGTCGGAAGAACAATCCGTCGAGCAATGGTTTGTTGCGCAATGGATGCGAGAGGAAGGTTACTCCGTCAGCCGTGAGGAAGTGGGTGATTTTCTTACCCAGGTTACATACAATCCGTCAACTCAGCAAAGTTATGTGAACGAAGAGATTTATCGTAAAGCAGCGGACGCCGCCGGGCTGAGCGACAGGGGGATCACCTATCTCGTCGGCAATCAACTCCTGCTCAACCAGTTTATGAACCTCTCGGATTTGAACGTGAAATCATTGACGCCGGAAACCGAATTCGACTGGTACAATCGCTTCAATCGTATGATGAAAATCGAGGCGATCCCGGTTTCCGTAAGCGATTTTACCTCACAGGTGGCCGCGCCGACACAAAAGGAATTGAAGAAATTTTTTGAAGACAACAAGTTCCGCGACCGCAACCCTTGGTTTCGGGAAAGCGGTTTTGGCATTCCCGTGATGGTCAAGGGCGAGTACGTTTATTATGACACAACGATGTTCCAACCGGACGAAGTTACCGATGAAGAAGTCGAACAATATTACGAAGAAAACAAGGAACGTTACGTTGAGAGTCCCATGACGACGCCAAGCATGCGTGGCATCCCGACCCCGGGCGGACTTGGCACGTTTTCGTTTGATTCCGCTTTGGGTGAATTGACATTGGGCGAAACCGTAACACCGTCCGAAGACACGACAACTCTGCCGGAGATGATGTTGCCATCGGACGAATCTCTCGTTGACGCATCTTCTGAAACTGCTTTGCCTGAGATGTCTGTGGAGCCGATCATTCCACCAACGGATGGATCGGCTACCGAAAATACAACAGAGAATGACTCCGTTCCATCGGACGCAGAAGCAGAGTTTTCCACCGAAGAAACGATCGGTTGGAATGGGTGGAACGTGCCGATTCGTTTGGTTTCCTGGCAAACGGATGCCGAAGAACAGGGGGAAGCCGCGACTGTGGTACATGAAACCACAGAACCCGCTGCGCCGGAATCAGAAACACCGCCGACAATGGTCACGGAGACTCCGATGGTCACACTGTCACCGCCATTGACGCCTGCGTTGCCGTCGGGCGGCGGTTTAGGACTTGGCGGTGGCGGTTTGGGAAGTGGTTTGGGCGGGACCACCTCGCCGTTCGGCAGAACGCCGCTCCCGAATTTCGGCGGAGGGGCAATCACTCCCGGTTCCGCCAATCCCGCTTCGGTAAGCACGCCCGTGATCTATCGGCCGCTCGACGATGGTCTCAAGGCGGAAATCCGTGTAATCATTGCAAAACAGAAAATGGATGCCAAGCTCGCGCAGGTACAGGATGTTATGAACGAATACCACAGGGAATACATCAAATCCATCCAACAGAAAAACGCGAAATTGACACTGCCCGACTTGGCGGCAGTAGCCAGGCAACACGGTCTGAAATACGTCAATCTGGGGCATATCGACTCTTACGACTTGATCGACAAGAATTACGGCTTTGCCCAATCGCTGACAGAAAATAACAATGAAATGGTTCCTGTTTCTCAGGCAATTTTTATGGGACGTGGCGTTGTGAACGAAAAACGCGGCTATCGCTCGATGAATCCGAAAGATGGTATCGACTACCTTTTCTGGATCACGGAAATCAGCGAACCGAAAATCCCAGCTTACACCGATAGCGGTGTAGCCGAACAGGTGGAAGCCCGGTGGCGACAGGTGGAAGCCCGGTCGCTGGCTCAGGCAAAGGCCGAGGAATTGGCCGAAACCGTTCGAAAGGCGGAAGGTTCGTTCCTTGAATTTTTCTCTGCAAACCCAAGCAAGGATGTCAAGACCATCGTAGGTTCCGAGTTCTTTTCCTGGATGGATTACAGGTATCCCAATGAGACTTATCGATACTTGGGCTATCCTCCGGAGTTTTTTGTGAGCCGTATCCGTGAGTCCGGCGTGATGCCCGGCGACGTTGAGCGTGACAATGTCGTTTTGAAACATATCAATGACGATTTCATGCAAGCCGTCTATCATCTCGAACCCGGCGGAATTGCCGTGACACACAATGAACCGAAAGATACGTATTTCGTTGTGCGGCTGGTTGAAGTGTCTCCGGCGGACGATGCGGCCTTTGATGCCTTTGCCATGGCTCTGCCGCATACCAGGAGTATATTCAACTTGGCCGCCGTTGAGGATCGGAAGGAAAAAGTCCTGCAGGGAGCGATGAAAAAAGTGTTTGAAAAGACGAAATTCCAATGGAAGGTCAAACCATCGGAATACCAACAGCAGGAACGTCTCAAATCGCAGCAGAATCCCACAAACCGCCGTCAGGACGACCGCAACCTCCCGGCGAATTTTCCGACATTCTAAATTGAGGTAAGAGGTAAAAGGGAATGATATCCGGTTTCAGTGTTTCCCCTCTTACCTCTTTTTTCTTCCTTTTACCACATCATGTCGCAATTTTTTGCAATCACACCCGACCTGAACATTCCGCTTTCCCAGTTGGAGTTTTCTTTCGTGCGGAGTTCCGGTCCCGGTGGGCAGAACGTCAACAAGGTTTCGAGCAAGGCGGTGTTGCGATGGCACGCAGTCGCAAGCGGACTACTCGACCCTGACTCGATTGCACGGCTGGCCGTTTCCTTTCCGACGCATCTCACAAAAGACGGTGAGCTGGTCATTGCGAGTCAGCGAACCCGTGACGCAATTAAAAATCGCGCCGACTGTCTCGAAAAGTTGAAAGCCATGCTGCTCGTCGCGATCAAAAAGCCGAAACGTCGCATTCCGACTCGCCCGACTCGCAGTTCCGTCCGGCGGCGACTTGACGCGAAAGCCAGGCTATCGCAGAAGAAACGCGAGCGACGCCGTTTTTCGGACGAGTGAGCGAGCGTCACACCCGGCCGGACTCAGGATTCGCCGCCTTCAATGCCGTCGGGAAAAATCTCCTTCAGCAGTTGGGTGATTTCGACGGAATTCTTGACGCCGGCGTCGATTTGGAACTGCAAACGCGGGGTGTAGCGCGTGTCGATGCGTTTGGCGCACTTGGTTTGCAGGAATCCTGCCGCACTTTGCAGGCCGCGCAGAGTGAGTTGCTCCTGCGTTTCATCGCCCATGACGGAAATGAAAACTTTCGCGTAGCGCATATCGCCGGAAACCTCGACGCGCGTAATCGTTGCGTTGCGGACGCGCGGGTCTTTGATGTCCGTGAGGATTGCCATGGCCACCACTTCACGAATTGCTTCGGCGGCTTTAAGAGTTCGACGGGATGCTGTCATGGGGGTTTCTGTTGTCCGTTGCTGACAAGTGGCAATGATGGTTGCAGGTGAGTAAGGATTTTTCAACCGGCTTGGGCATATTTCTTCGCAAACCCTAATCGATCAGCTTTGTGACCGGCTGTTCGACGATGCCGCAGGCTCCGGCGGATTTCAGTTGCGGGATCAGCGTTCGCACGAGTTTTTCGTTGATGATCGTGACGACGGCAAACCAGTTTTTGTCCGACAGGTTGTTGACCGTCGGAGTTTGCAACGCCGGGAGCACGGCGAGCACCTGGTCGAGACAGTCTTTCGGCACGTTCATCATAAGCGAAACCATGCCTTCGGCGGCCATCGTCGCTTCGAGCATCAGCACGATGTCGCTGATTTTCTTTTTCTTCCAGGGATCGGTCCAGGCCGTCTTGTTGGCGATAAACCGCGTCGTGCTTTGCAGAATTTCATCGACGATGCGCAGGTTGTTCGCCCGCAACGAACTGCCGGTTTCCGTGACTTCGACAATGGCGTCGGCCAGACGCGGCGGCTTGACCTCGGTGGCTCCCCAACTGAACTCGACGTTGGCCGTGACACCGTGTTTGGCCAAAAAGCTCTTCGTCAGGCCGACCGCTTCGGTGGCGATGCGTTTGCCTTCGAGGTCTTTGACCATCTTAACCGGCGAATCCTCCGGCACGCACAGCACCCAACGCACTGGGCGGCGGCTGACCTTCGAGAATTTCAACTCGGTCACGATTTCGACGTCGGCACCGGTTTCCTGAATCCAATCAAAACCCGTCAAACCGGCATCAAGCACGCCCTGCTCGACGTAACGCGCCATTTCCTGGGCGCGGATCAACATGCACTCGATTTCGTCGTCGTCGATGACCGGAAAGTAATTCCGCGATTGCACGGAGATATTGTACCCGCTCTTGCGGAACAGTTCGACCGTCGCCTCTTGCAGGCTACCGGCGGGAATGCCAAGTTTGAGTGCGTTCATATTAAGTGGTTAGTTGTTAGCGGCTAGTGGCGCTAGTTGGTAGGGTGGTCACGCCGTGACCTCCGTTGTGCGGTAATCCGGGTGTTTTTCATTAATCATAGTTCCCGTGTTCCTGAAGCGTACGCATAAGATTATACAGGAAAACGCAAAAGACGATAATACCGACACCAAAGAAAACGGAACTCGCCACAACAGATCCCATTTCCGCTTGACTTTCCGGGCGGAGACATTTCCAAAGTAACGAACCGCCCAGCAGGGAAAATATCAGTCCGAGCATCCCCGTGATAAATAAAAAGAGACATCTTGCTTTCTTCCGTTGGCGTTCAATGGCCTGGTCGTGCGATTCTTTTTGACTTCTGAGTTTCATGCCTTCGAAAGGATACGACTCACAAAGGTCGGCGTAGAGTTTCTCAAGCAGAGTGTTGGGTTCCTTG
>Ga0123356_10004047_pt1 | contig 15219 bp, 13 predicted proteins | sample TergutEmb28metaG_2_FD_92546 | JGI IMG/M metagenome (GOLD analysis project Ga0123356, IMG submission 92546) | Embiratermes neotenicus P3 segment gut microbial communities from Petit-Saut dam, French Guiana - Emb289 P3 | ecosystem: Host-associated > Arthropoda: Insects > Digestive system > Gut ... | reverse complement strand
TTCAGCATTACATCATTAGTTGTGATCCCTTATTTTCCATACGCTTTAGCAACAATTTCCACATGCCCGACAAACGGATCATCCCAATACCGGGAATCGATAGAGCAATCTTCGTTATCACCCAGCACATAATAGCAACCATCCGGGACGGTGAGCGCTTGACTAGCCACGACCGGGCTATCATCCACGGACAAAGCCAGTCTGGTACCGGCGGCATATATCACATCGCCCGGAACACCCGCTATGCGCTTGACAAGACAGGCGCCGTCACGACTAAAAACAACGACATCCCCGCGCCACGGACTGTCGTATAGTCAAGAGCATTATTAATTCACTTCTGATGGGGAATAAAAAATGAACACACATCAGAGCTTTGAATAAAAATTCAGCTAAAATTCAGACAAAAAACAAGCACTGTTCATATTTGACATATATTGTATATATAAAACAAGAAAGGATGATATGAAAATGAAAAAACAATTTGTAGCAATGATCGTAGCGATTACTGTCATACTTGCAGGGGCGGCAGGTTTTGGGGGAACGTATCTTGCATATAATCTCATGAATCCACCGATGGCTGTTTATGAAGAGACAGCATCAGTGGATCAATTCACAAGCTTTAGCGAGTATAACATACCACTAAACTCATACCTCGACGATTATCTCGCCGACTACCTCAGTGAAAATGACGAATCGTTAAGCAGCCTGTATGCCACAAAACCCGGTACTTTTCTATTGAGCAACACAAACGATAACACAGCGGCTAAAATCCTGACAATTCCTGAAATCGCTGCACTCAACTCAAACAGCGTCGTTGAAATCTATACGGAAATGGTTGCCAATAGCGGGCGCATGGGGCAATTCGTGACTGAGGGTGCGGGAAGCGGTGTTATTAATACGTCTGATGGATACATAATAACAAACAATCACGTAATCAACGGAGCGCGAAAGATTACTGTCCAATTGAAAAACGGGACTGAATATGAAGCAACGCTGATCGGGCGTGACAGTAAAACTGATCTTGCTGTTATTAAAATCAATGCCACAGGCTTAAAGCCGGCAGTGTACGGAAACTCAGATAAACTTGTAGTTGGAGAACTTGCCGTCGCTATCGGGAATCCGCTTGGGCAGCTTGGCGGGTCAGTCACAGAAGGAATTATATCGGCACTAAGCCGAAATATTGATATTGATGGCGAAATGATGACACTGTTGCAAACAACAGCGGCGGTTAATCCCGGCAATTCAGGGGGTGGCTTGTTTAATAGCTATGGCGAGCTAATAGGTGTAGTAAATGCGAAATCAAGCGGTTCCGATATCGAAGGAATCGGCTTTGCAATACCTGTCAATACGGTAAAGACGGTTGTTGAGTCCCTTATAAAATATGGCTATGTACCCGGCAGGATTGACTTCGGTGCCACCTTAATTGATATCTTCGATACTCGTATCGCTATGATGTACCGGGTTCAATCAACCGGCGTATATGTGTCACAAGCGGATTCAGACAGCGTATTAGTGGCGGGTGACCGCATTATCAGTATAGACGGCAAAGAAATCAAGAATACCACAGAAATTAAGTCACTCCTTGACACGCATAAGGTAGGAGATACATTATCAATAACCGTTTCAAGGAATGGGCAAAACACAACTGTCCGGCTCCAGTTAAAGCAGGCTAAGTCGTAATTGAACAAGCGGCTACCAAGAAAGGAGCGGGAGCATGGACGGCAGACATGAGTTGAAGCACTACATTAATGCAGCAGACTACGCACAATTACGCGCAAGATTACGCGCAGTGGCAAGGTTGGATGAAAACGCGTGTGATGATGGGGTTTATAAGGTGCGCACCCTTTACTTCGACAATTATTCAGACAAGGTAGTTATGGAAAAGCTATCCGGTCAAAGCAGGCGCGAAAAATTCCGGCTGCGTTATTACAACGACGACGCATCATTCATACGGCTCGAAAAGAAAAGCAAAACTAACCGGCTTTGCTACAAGGAAAGTGTAACGGTAACGCCAGAACTATGCTTCGCATTGCTTAACGGAGACTATAGCTGCTTAAAATTGCCGGACATACCGTTGTTTATGGAACTGTACAGCAAAATCCGATGTCAAAACCTTCGCCCCAAAAACATTGTGGATTACAGCCGGGAAGCCTATATATTTGATGCGGGTAATGTGCGAATCACATTCGACAGCAATATCAGGATGACAAACAATATCGCTAAATTCCTTGATCCAAAACTGGTTTCCATACCCACAACCAATGCAGTTATCATGGAAATCAAATACGACGGGTTCATTCCGGACATTATACGTGATATCCTGCAAATCGGGTGGAGCAATCAGACCGAGTTTTCAAAATACCTTGTAGCAAGGCTCGTATGACCTTACGCACAGATAACCGGACAACACCATTCCTGCTTCGCTGATTTATACACGCTTACATCGAATTCAAAACCGCAAATGTGTTATTAAACAACTTATTTGGAGGAAATAACTATGTTGGAACAAATATTTAACTTTAGCTTTCTGGACAAAGCGGCAACTTTTTCCATACCTGACATTGTAGTAGCCTTGTTGGTGTCATTCGTCCTTGGCTTATTCATCTACTTTGTCTATACAAAAACATTCAAAGGCGTCATGTACTCATCATCTTTTGGAATCTCGCTGATAGCGATGGATTTAATAACGACCCTTGTTATTCTGGCAGTGACTTCAAACCTGATCGCCTCCCTCGGCATGGTCGGAGCGTTGTCTATTGTGCGTTTCAGGACAGTGGTAAAGGAACCGCTCGACCTCGTATACTTGTTCTGGTCTATCACTGTGGGGATAATCGTAGGCGTCGGGCTGATACCGCTGGCAATTATCGGCTCCGTAGTTATTGGCCTCATCCTGTTCTTGCTCATCAACCGCAAATCAAGCAATATTCCTTATGTTGTTGTAATCAGTTGCGCTGGAGATCAGGCGGAAGCGCAAGCGATATATTTACTGAAAAGCCACACAAAAAAGAATGTCGTCAAGGCAAAAAGCGTATCAAGGGAAGGTGTTGAATTGACAGTCGAGGTGCGGCTTAAGGAAGCTTCTTCGCAATTTGTCAATGCGCTACTATCTATCGAAGGCGTTAATAACGCAACGCTGGTCTCCTATAATGGCGATTATTATATGTGATGATATCCTGTGAGGAGGCGAAGATATGATAACGAGTAAGCATATTAAAACCATAACTACCTTGTTGGTGTGCGCCTGTCTGCTTTTCTGTGGGTTTATCGTATATGCCGCAAATGTTTTTGACACAACCCATGTTACTGAGTATCAGAAAAGGATGTTCGGAGAAGAGATTATCAAGCTTGACATTCAGGTAGACAATGATGACTGGCAAGCTCTGCTTAATAATGCGCAAGCCAAGGAATGGATTTCCGGCGACCTTATTATCAATGGGGAGCGGTTCGGCAATGTCGGCATACGGGCAAAGGGTAACTCCAGCCTTTCAATGGGAATGAGGTCAGATGACGCCCGCTATAGTTTGCAATTTAAATTCAATAAATATGTCAAGGGGCAAACCTATTACGGACTCGATACGTTCTGTATAAATAACTTAATGGGTGACGCTACCTACATGAAGGATTACATCTCCTATGAGATTATGCACTACATTGGCGTTGCGACGCCGCTTGTCAACTATGCCAACGTAACAGTCAATGATACAAGCTACGGTTTCTGCACTGCTTTAGAACGGTACGACAAGGCGTTTTTAGACAGGGTTTACAGCACATCGGCAGGGCAATTGTACAATGTAAAAATAGGTATGGGGATGCGCGGAAATTTTGAGGATATGTGGCAGGATATACCCAATGAAATGCCTGACCGCCAGCCAGGCAACAGGGGCGCCGACGGCGGCATGGGAATGGGCGGCTTTGGCGGTCGAAACGGCGACGGTATGGGAATGGGTGGTTTTGGCGGCAGGAACGGTGGCGGTTCCCTTGTTTACACCGACGACAGCATCAGCAGCTACAGCGCAATCTTTGACAATGCCATATTTAACGCATCGGACAAGGATAAACTGCGTGTGATTAAAGCTTTAGAAAACTTAGGTGCAGGAACCGATTTGGAGAAGTATTTCGACGTCGATGAAATACTACGATATTTCGCGGCGCACACCTTTGTTGTCAATCTTGACAGCTATACCTCAAATATGCAACAGAACTACTATATCTATGAGCGTGACGGGAAAATAACAGTCTTACCGTGGGATTATGGGCTTGCGTTTGGCGGCTTTCAGTCAGGCAATGCGTCAAGCGTTGTCAACTTCCCCATAGATACGCCGGTCAGCGGCGTGAATATGGAAGACAGGCCGCTGCTTAACAAGCTATTGGAGGTTGACGAATACCGTGAAAGGTACCACGAATATCTACGGCAAATTGTCGAAGTTTATGTCGAGGGCGGTTTATTTGAAAGCACGATAAATGCAATAGACGCTAAAATAAATAAATACGTTAAGAACGATGTTTCCGCGTTCTATACATACGAGCAATATGAGGCGGCATTGCCACAATTGATTAAGCTTTGCCGTTTCCGCGCTGAAAGTATAAAGGGGCAACTTGCAGGGACGATCCCGTCAACATCAAGCGGGCAAAATGCAGACAGTTCAACCCTCATAGACGCTTCAAGTCTCGATCTCACCGCTCTCGGTTCGATGATGGGCGGCGGCAGAATGGGGGAAGGCGGGCGGCAGGACTGGCAAGGCGGTCAGCCAGACGGACAAGACCGAATGCCGTCGTTTCCGGATGGATGGCCTGATGGCCAGCAACCCGGAAACCAAGGCGGGCAACCTGGGGACAGGCAGCCCGGAGGTCAAGGCGATAATCCGCGAGGCGGCGGGTTTATGCCGGGCGGCGGCATGATCGATATGGAGCTAATGAGACAAGCTATGCAAATCCTCATGGATGCGGGCGGCGAATTAACCGATGAAGTGAGGGATGCTCTTTTTGAACTCGGTCTCACAGAAGAAGAAATCGACATGTTTTCAAATATGCAAAACCGGTGGCCGGGCGGCAATATGGGACGGGGCAATCAGGATAATGAGGACAGGCAAAGAAGCTGGCCCGGTGGGAATGATATGGGCGGCGGTCAAGGCGGTCCAGGAAATGGGAATGGTATAACAGAAAACAGCACCAGCAGCCCAAGTGGCAACGGAACGGCAAGCCCTTTGGGAGCGATGACACAAATTGATACTGGTACAGATTATGTGATAATTATCGCAGCATTATTAGTATTACTGGTCACAGCGATTATCTTTGTAGCGAAACCGCAAAAGAATGTGATATAATCTAAGAAAAGCAGAGGATAATAGATTGGCTAGAATATTGATATGTGATGATGAACCTGGCCTCCGCGCCGTTATAAAGCGCTACGCAGTGTCCGAGGGGCATGATGTGGTGGAGGCGGGCGATGGCATGGAAGCAGTATTAGCCTGCAAGAAAAACCAGTTCGACATAATTATTATGGATATAATGATGCCTGGGATGGATGGGTTTTCGGCAGTCAAGGAAATCCGGAAAACCTCCGATGTTCCTGTGATTATGCTCTCCGCCAGAGGTGAAGAATATGACAAGGTTCTTGGTTTCGAGCTTGGGATCGACGATTACGTTATTAAGCCTTTTTCTTCCAAAGAGATAATGCTGCGCATAGCCGCCATACTCAGGCGATCCGGCAAGAGTTCTTCCGATAGCGATGAGCATGTAATATTTCAAAAAAACGGCTTCATGGCTGACCTGACGGCGTATAAGGTGTTCATCGACATGGAGCAGATAGATTTAGCTCCAAAAGTATATGATCTTCTGTTTTTTCTGATTCGAAACAAAAATATAGCAATCCCACGCGAAAAAATCTTGACTGAGGTATGGGGCTTTGATTATTATGGCGACGACAGGACGCTTGACACGCACATGAAACTGCTGCGCAAAGCGATGGGGCCTTATTCCGACTATATTAAGACATTGCGTGGGCTTGGCTATAGGTTCGAGGGGTGATTAGCCTGAACTTTAACGGATTACGCCTAAAATGGAAGATATTCACATTTCTGCTAGGCTTTTGCGCCTTGCTGTTGCTTATCCTATGGCTTTTTCAGACGGTATTGCTGGACGCATTTTATAAAAACATCAGGATCATGGAAATAAAGCGTGACGCCATTACTGTCATGAGTAATGCGGGTAACGATGATATTGCGGAGATAATCGCGGATATTTCAGAAAACAGCGATATTACCATTGATATTACAGATTTAAGCGGAAAAAGCATACTTCGATCATATTCAGCACAGGACCGGCATGTCGCAGAGGTTTTTATGCTGCTCATCTCTCAGGCAAGGGAAAACGGCGGCGAGTTCTACGAGTATTTTTCACCTCCGGCAATGAATCCACGCAATCGGCCAATGCCTGGCAATCGCCCGCAAATGCAGTCCCTTATCTATACTAAGCTTGCGGATGAAGAAGATGGGATGGCTGTAATCATCAATGCGGTGATCTCGCCTGTCAATGCGACCGTTACAACGCTACGTTTTCAACTGTACTTTGTTTCCGGCATCATGATTATCCTTGCGGTGACTCTGGCAATAATCATTGCGAAGCGTGTTTCTACGCCGATTGAAGAAATCAACCGTGAAGCCGCAAAACTCGCTAAGGGGAACTATGATACACGTTTTGCAGGCAAAGGGTTTTATGAAATTGCCGAACTGTCGGAAACGCTGAATACGGCGGCGGTTGAGTTGGGCAAAGTCGAAAAGCTACGACGCGAACTGCTGGCAAATGTTTCACATGATTTACGGACGCCGCTTTCATTGATTTACAGTTACTCCGAACTGATGAATGATTTTCCCGGTGAAATCACTCAGGAGCAGATAAAGGTAATTATGGATGAGTCCCGGCGCTTAACTACGCTGGTCAACGATGTGCTGGATATTTCGAAACTTGAAAATGAAATGGAACAACTCAACAGTTCTCGTTTTAGTATTACGGAAACCGTTTTAAAAACAACTATGCGTGTTGAAGAATTGCTGAGAAGCGAACAATTTGAGATCATTTTTTCGTATGACGATGATATATATGTTGACGCGGATGAAACGAAAATCAGCAGGGCGTTCTACAATTTGCTGGTCAACGCTGTAAATTATTCCGGCGCCAGCCGTACTATAACCGTTACACAGACAACGACCGGAGATTCTGTTAAGATCACAGTCACGGATTTTGGCGAAGGGATCGCGGAATATGACATACCGTATATTTGGGATCGGTATTATAGAGGCAGCGAAAAGCATAAGCGCGGTATAACTGGCACAGGGCTGGGGTTATCCATCGTGAAGAAAATAATCGAATTGCACGGAGGTACGTATGGAGTGCAATCAGAATTTGGCAAGGGCAGCACTTTTTGGTTCGAGATAGCGAAACTGGGTTGATAATAATACCACCCAGTTTTTTTATATAGGGGGTTAGTGATACTCAAACACTAGCCCCTATTGTTACCCACAGCGGTCTATAGTGACATTAAGTGCTTTCCTTTCGAGCCGCAACTATTATGCGTATCTGACCTCCCGCTGGGAATTCGCTTTCATAATACCCATACACCAGGTATGCCGATGTATCTGAAACTGCTGACAGCTCGGTCAGGACATAACTGCCGTTGCTGTTAAGATATACCTGCGCATTATCCGAAATAACAAATCTTTTGTTATCCCCGACCGCTGTCATTTGTAGTGTAGATATATCGGTCAGCGTCACCCGGTTTATCCTTTGCATCGAACTGGTATTGTTATCCTTGCTGGTGAGAAACCCCAGATTCTTATCTAACCCACGAAAAGACCCGGATGTCTCAAACGATCCGCGCGTTCCATTGATGATATAGGAATAGGTTCTGCTACTTGAGATAACTTCGCCGGTTTCCGATGTGACTTCACTTATTGCGACTGAGGTTATGATCCCGTAGGAGTACATATCCCCTGTGGTATCCTTCAGTATCAATTTTTCGATCTCGTTTTTTTCGTTTAGAAGGTAGTATTGCAACATCTTACTGGATAGCTCCGCCCCCGCGAGCCGTCTGGCTTTCAACGTTGTCCAATCGCCTTTATCGGATATCTCCATTATCTCAATATTCTCCGCAAAGACGTATTCGCCCATCCCGGAGCCTGTGGAATTAACGGTCCCGCTCAGATTTTTTGTGCTTAACCGCTTCATTTCTGATTTTCCGTTCTCGTATCTTATTGATACCAGTGCTAATTTTGTGTAGTAATCACCCGGAATTATGCACTGCCGGACTTCGCCGTCGGTACAGGCTACCGTCGCGAAGTATTCGGCGGCGCTTTGACCTACTCCGGTGTTGTATGTCAGCATTTCAACAGACATCAACATCCCGTAGTATGTGGCATCAACCAGCCCAGCTTCTATGATATCCACCACATCCCCGTTCATGCCGATTAGTAGCGCTACGGTATCGCCATAAGCGAAGCTGCCCGATGCAGATACCTTGCGTTTGGCTTCCGCTGTACCGAGATTATAATTGTTCCCGCCAACTGTTATGCTAGCCGGTGAAACGCTATTCGGGTTGACGGCGGTATATAGCCCTATCACACGGTTGCTGTAGGTCCATACTTCCATCGATAACTCGTTATAATAGTACACATCGTACAGCGCAGAGGACAGCGCTGCCTCAGTCTTTCCATTGTGGTATAGCTTTGCGTTTTCAAGGGAAAACGGTAAAGCGGAAGCAAGTGTACCCGCTGCCAGGACAAACGGCCCCTCCATCTTGCTGTCCACATAAGAATCATAGTCAAAGTACCCGTCATTATCGACCGGATAACCCATGAAAGCGCCATAAACCGTCCCGCTTTTTTGCTTTGCGCTGAGCAGGTTATATAAGATGACCATACACTCTCCACGGGTCAGTGGGCTACCCTGTTGCGCTGAGAGTCCGGTTGCAATCCCCAGTGAGGTGATTTTCGATATTTGAGCATTGGGATAGGAGCCGATATAGTCAGATGGATCGTAGCCTAACAGTTTAAGGATAGCGGATGCAGCCTCTTCAAACAGGACTGTATTGTTAGGACGGAATGTTCCATCGAGATAACCGACTATCCAACCGGCGTCAACTGCGGTTTTTATATATCCCGAAGCCCAGTGCGTACTCTTAACGTCTTTAAAAGGCGAAGAACTTGATCTGACATTAACGCTGTCCTTATATGTTGAGGCGGCGATCAACATCTTCGTAAATTCGGCGCGGGTCACGCTGTTAGACAGGTTCATGTTTCCGTTTTCGTCGCCAACCATTATCCCAATGGCTGTAATTACCCTTTCAATAGACGTAATATCAGGAAGGGTATAGGCTGCGGAAGCTGTCGCCGTCATAGTGGTGATAAGCGAGGCTGTTATCAGGGCTGCCAACAAAAGCGATAATATCTTTTTCATACTGTGTTTCCTCATTTCTATCAGTTTAAACTATTTCTTTGGCTACAACAGCAGCCCTTACTCGTACCTCAATGCGTCGATAGGATTGAGCCGCGCCGCCTTCCTTGCCGGCAGGAACCCAAAAAGTATGCCAATCCCGGCTGATATGCAAAACGCAACCAATACCATATAGCTTGTGGGGGCCACGGTGACAGAAGCATCCATCATTGAGGATATTATCTGCGTCGCCGCTTCGGACACCGCATAGCCCGCCGCGATTCCTATAAGCCCGCCCAGTGAACTGGTAGTCCCTGCCTCAATGACAAATTGTTGTAGAATATGCCTCTTCTTTGCGCCCAATGCCTTGCGAATCCCAATTTCCCTTGTCCGTTCCGATACCGAGACAAGCATGATGTTCATAATGCCGATACCACCCACTAAAAGAGAGATAGCGGCGATGACTGCCAAGATCGTTACCACAATACTTATCATGCTGGTCATGGTATCAAGCATTTCCGCCATGCTTGTCACGTTGTAGAGCCTGCTGTTACGAAAGACCGCGTAAAGTTCATCCTGAAGCGTTTCCCTGGCTTCGCTTGCCAAATCTTCCGATACCATTTCAAATGAATAGTTACTGATGGTCCCCATATAACTGAGTTTGGCTGCCGTGCTGTATGCGATGAAAATACTGTCGTCGCTGCTGCCCTCGGTGCTATCGGCGCGCTCACTGATAACCCCCACGATATCATAGAATTCGCCGCTTATTTTTATACGGCTCCCTACTGCCGTTCCGTTATAGAATTCATCGTCGATATAACTTCCAACCACCGCCGCCTTGCTCCGCGTCAGGCAATCGGCGTACCGGATAAACCGCCCGCCGGACATTGTATAACGCGAGAGTGTGCGATAATCCTCGTTTACGCCGGTAACTCTCGTTGAACTCAACTCCTCGCTCCCTACTTTAACTGTGCCTGACACGCTGACAGTGGGTGACATCGCGGCGAAATACTGAGGGTACTTATCCAGAATTTCATACATGGCATCAACTGATATGCTCCGGGTGCTGCCCCTTCCCATAATGTTTACCGTCAGTACGTTTGTCCCCATGTTCTGAAAAGACTCGGTCATATAGTTTTCCAGCCCGTTTCCGAGTCCGACGATAATAATGACCGCCGCCAGGCCTATGATAATGCCAAGCATAGTCAGAACGGAACGCGCCTTGTTTGACAGTATGCTCTTGAAAGCAAGCCTAAAGGTTTGCAGGATATTCATGCAAACGCGCCCCCTTCATATGCTGTATCCGGCTTATTCCCTGTTTCCGGCTCTTCGACCGCATTTCTGGGCAGGGTTTTTAGCGGAGCCGCCATAGGATTCACCATCGCCATGTATTCCTGCGTAGGGCCGTCATATGTCACATGCCCGTCCTCCAGCCGGATAACCCTTTTTGCCGCCATCGCAATTGAGTTGTCGTGTGTGATCAATACTATGGTGTTGCCTTCGCGGTTTAGCTCCTGTAAGAGCTTAATTACCTCATGCCCGGTATGGGAATCGAGCGCGCCGGTAGGTTCATCAGCAAGAATGACCGAGGGACCTCCCGCAAGCGCGCGGGCGATTGACACTCTTTGCTGCTGACCACCCGACAATTGATTAGGCCTGTTTTTGATTTTATCTGTCAGCCCCACGCGCTCTAAGACTTTCCGCGCCCGTTTGTGCCGGGTTTTTCCGGGCAAACCGGCATATAGCATGGAAAGTTCCACATTTTCCAAAACGTTCAGTTTAGGCAGTAGGTTGTACTGCTGGAATACAAAGCCTATCATTTTATTACGTATATCAGCCAGCTCGTTTCCCCGCATTTTCCCTACATCCCGCCCACTCAGAAAATATTTTCCGCTGGTCGGTACATCCAGGCAGCCTATGATGTTCATACATGTTGTTTTTCCCGATCCCGACTGACCTACAAGAGCGACAAACTCGTTTTCATATATTTTGAAAGAGATTCTGTCCGCCGCATGGACGTCATCGCTTCCCATTTTGTAAATCTTGGACAGGTTCCTAAATTCTATCAGAGGTGGTTTCATATTAGCTCCAATCCTGAACGAAGTTAAAAGTATATATAGTATTTATATCCTTTTTCCTTATGGGAAAATGTAAATCGTAATATGTGATAATTACTTATTACCCTGGGCGGCCACCTTGGAAGCTGCCGCCGCCACCGGGCATACCCCCTCCGCCGCCGGGGAAGCCGCCACCACCACCAGGCATACCGCCGCCACCGCCGGGGAAACCTCCACCAGGCATCATGCCAACTCCAGGCATGAAGGAATCCGATACGATAGTATCAATGATATACGCAATTTCGTCACCTTCATTGAGACCGGAAATGATCTCGATATAGTTCCCATCACTTGCTCCTGTTGTTACAACAATGTATCGGTATCCTTCCGGGAGGCCGCCCCGACCTGTTGCCGATGTTCCTGCCTGGGACTGTCCCTGTTGTGGTTCTCTTGTTGATTGCCGTGTGTTTTCGTCTCCGGGCTGACGCAAGTTGCCTTCACCGTCAATTTGTGGCATATTTTCCCTGTCGAACTGCGGCCTGCCTTCGCCGTCGAACTGTGGCATATTCTCCCTGTCGAACTGCGGCCTGCCTTCGCCGTCGAACTGTGGCATATTCTCTCTGTCGAACTGTGGCATATTCTCTGCGTCAAATTGTGGCATACCCTCGCCGCCGAATTGTGGCCAGTTTTCGCTACCGTCCTGAGTTGAGCTTCCGTCCGTCCTGACAAGTACGCGGTTGCCCCTCGATAGTGCGCTGACTGGTATTGCCAATACATTTTCACTGCTGGAAACGATAATTTCAGCCTGAACATTCATACCCGGTAAAAGCCCTTCGGTCTCATCAATCCGAATGGTTACCGGGTATGAAGTAACGCCGTTTGCAGTGGTCCCATTTATGTTTATTCGGGTTACGACGCCCTGAAAAGCCTTGTCCCCAAGTGCTTCCGCCGTGACTGTGACGTCCAAGCCAACCTCAACGCTTGCGATATCCAGTTCGTCAACGTTGAGAGTCATTGTCAGGTAGGACATGTCATATATAATACACAGCACCCTGCCGGTTTCCAGCTTGTCGCCTTCTTTATATGCTTTCTCAATAATCGTACCTGATATCGGGGAGGTAATGGAAAAGTTGTCCAACTGCTTATATCTGTTTTCAAGCGCTAACTCTTCGTTTTTCAACGAGTTAGCGCTATTTTCAATTTCATTGCTCAAAGAATCGCTCTTAAGCTGAACCAATAGGCTATCCTTTTGTACAAAATCGCCCTCTATAGCATAGACCGCAACCACGTCGCCATTGCTGGAGGCTGTTACGGTCTTTTCTTCTTTATAGTTAAACAATCCATAGCCGTTGCTGTCTATATCTCCCGATGAAGCAGTGGCGATGTGAGAAACTGAAATACCGCCCGGATTATTAACGTCAATAGTCACCATCCGCACAATCATATTGCCGGCAAGCAATTCCTCAAGAGTGCTGATTTTTGAAACAATGCCAGGCAGCCTCTCAAATGTACCGTCAAGCACTACCTCCGCAGTTTGACCGACTGAAAGCCGGTCGGCGTCGTCTGTCCCGAACGGGACAGTTAGCGTCATGACGGAGCTGTTGCGTATCGTAGCTATCGGCTGCCCGGTGGATACCTTATCCCCTTCTTCAACATTAATGCTTATAATTGTACCCGTACCATTTGTCATAATCTTCAGATCGTCAAGGGACTTTACCCTCTGGCTGTAGCTTTTCCGCGATTGTGCCAGAGAGTTTTCAGCTTGTTCAATGCTTGTTTGGGTATCTGAGTTGTCGATTTGATAGAGGAGCGTATCCTTTTCAATTATATCGCCCTCTTCAAAATCAGCCGTGAGTATTTCACCTGAAACGAGCGTTGTGACAGAATAGGAATCTGCGGGCTGCAAGGTTCCCGAGCCGCTTAACGACGTGGTAATATCCCGCCGCTGAACCGTGTAGTATGTATATTGTTCTGAGACCTGCTCTGAAGGCTCCGGTCTGATTTCCAGATAATAGTATACGGCAGCCGCTGCCAGCGCGAGTATGACAGTGAGTATAATGATTCTCTTTATTATACGCCGTCTCCTGCGCCGCTTATCTTCATCAACCTCATCCTCGTCCTTCTCCACAGGAACAACATTATCTATCCAAAGTTCCGGGAATGCCTTCGCTTTATCAGTCTCCTCACTTGTTTCCCCTAAAACTAAGTTCTCTGGAAAATCAGTTTCTGCTTGTATTGTTTCCATCTAACCCTCTCCCCTCGTGACCTATTCAACTCAATGTAGTAACCACTATATCCATGCATTTTTCAGAGCGGCGGACAAGCAGAGCGCTACACTTTTTATCCTTAAGTCGACAATAGTAATCAATAAATTGCATACTATTGTTTTACATTGGAAATATGAATAAATATTGTTACTTAACTGAATTTTAGCTGAATTTTTCAGTTGGAGTGGAGATTTGCATTTTTATAGCCGATTGTTGCACATGATAATATAAAGATTTGATTGAGGGTACATTTTGCATACAGTGATAATAATATCAGGTGGAGCGACGAGGGGAAACGTGAAAATACTGGATATTCTGTCTGAGAATATCCAGTATTTTGTCGATATAAGGAGTGCAACGACGCTGGTTATACTGTTTTGTATAATTCAGCAAATGTTCAGCGGAAAATCAGATTGTCTTCAGATTTTGTTGTTAGAATACATAATTTATTATCGAGGCTCATAGGTGGTTTATTACGAGGATATACGGTTACGCTACTATACTTCTTGCTTAAGCTATGCTTTTTGCATTGATGAATACAATAGTATAGGAAAGGGTCTTAGGTTTGCAATTGATAGACCACTGGATAGGTTGGGCACTGTTATCAGGGAAGCCCGCATAAAGACTGGTTTAACGCAAAGGGGTCTTGCAAAAAAACTGGGTATCTCTCCACGCCACATTATGCATATCGAAAGCAATCATAGAACAGCCGTAAGCGGTGCGATTATAATTACTGGGTTGTGGGTATTCCTGGTTATTGCATCAAATTGCAACCATAGCACCGTATTATTGTACGCACTCTTGAATACGCCTACGGGGTGGGCATATATACCGATTTCAAATTCCGCAGGGTATCTGAATTCCGCAAACCTACTTTTTACGGTATTCTCACCGATTTCTTTTGCCATTGGTGTAAAAATACATGAACCAAGAGATTTTAACTAGCTCTGAAATTATTTCTATTCAATTCCCTATGCTCTACCAGGCGCGTAATCGCTAACTATCAGGTGAGATTCTCAACTATCCAAATGATTTCGCAATCACCTCCACACGCCCGACAAACGGATCATCCCAGTACCGGGAATCGATAGAGCAATCTTAGTTGTCGCCAAGCACATAATAGCAACCATCCGGGACGGTGAGCGCCTGACTAGCTCCGACCGGGTCGTCATCCAGGGACAAAGCCAGTCTGGTACCGGCGGCATATATCACATCGCCGGGAACACCTGCTATACGCTTGACAAGACAGGCGCCGTCACGACGGAAAATAACGACGTCCCCGCGCCGCAGTTCTCCGATTATCCGGCAGCCGAATATTATGGAGCCTGATTTTATTGCAGGCTTCATTGATTCTGACGGCACGTATCCGACGAAGAACACGAACTTAAATAATAACAGCGTGGCAAGGCCGCACAGCAAAGGCGCGGCCCATTTTTTGATAATCCCTCTCATGATACTACCTCATCGCC
>Ga0123356_10004046_pt1 | contig 15219 bp, 19 predicted proteins | sample TergutEmb28metaG_2_FD_92546 | JGI IMG/M metagenome (GOLD analysis project Ga0123356, IMG submission 92546) | Embiratermes neotenicus P3 segment gut microbial communities from Petit-Saut dam, French Guiana - Emb289 P3 | ecosystem: Host-associated > Arthropoda: Insects > Digestive system > Gut ... | reverse complement strand
TATGCATACTACACCCTCATCAGCAGAGGCGACGAAGGCTTCTCGATGCTGATCCCCGGCGCAGAAGGCTTTCTGCCCGCACTTGTCATAGTCGTTACATTTATGACAGGCAGTGCACTCCTCATGTGGATGGGTGAACAAATAACAGAATTCGGTATAGGAAACGGTATATCCGTTATCCTCTTCGTCAGCATAGTAGCAAGATTCCCGACAGAGATCGGACACATGATCACACAAACGATCGACACCCCGTCAAACTGGTGGATCTACGCATTGATGCTGCTGGGAGCACTGGCGATCATAGTACTGATAGTAATAGTCCAGAACTCTGAACGCCGGATACCGGTCCAGTATTCAAAACGTGTCGTAGGAAGAAAAATGTACGGCGGACAATCCACACACCTGCCGATGAAAGTCAACATGTCCGGCGTTCTCCCGGTCATCTTTGCACAATCCATAGCATCGATACCGGCAACGATCGTTGTATTCGTACCGCAATGGAGGGACGGCTGGCTCATGCGAGCGCTTGATACAACCAGTATCCCATACATGGTACTGTACTTCTTACTCATAGTTTTCTTCTCATACTTCTATTCAACAGTACAATTCAACCCGGTTGAGATCGCTAACAATCTTAAAAAGAACGGCGGATTCATACCCGGCTTCCGGGCAGGCAAACCAACCAGCGAATTCATACAAAAGGTGCTTACAAAGATAACCTTATTCGGCGCACTGTATCTTGCAATAATAGCAATATCACCGATAATAGTCAGCGCAGTATCACCCGTAGCCGCCGCAGCAGGCATCTCAATGGGCGGAACATCAATAATAATCGTAGTAAGCGTAGCACTCGAAACGATAAAACAACTCGAGTCACAACTCTTAATGAGGCATTACAAAGGCTTCCTTGAATAAAACCGGAGGTATGTTATGAGACTGATTTTACTGGGACCCCCGGGAGCGGGTAAAGGAACACAAGCTGAAGTGCTTGTTGACAAACTCAATGTACCGCAGATATCCACCGGAGACATACTTCGTGCTGCAGTCAAAAAAGGAACGCCGGTCGGATTACAAGCGAAAGCATTCATGGACGCAGGCGACCTCGTTCCCGATGACGTCATTATTGGAGTCCTAAAAGAACGACTCACCGCAGAGGACTGCAAAAACGGATACATCTTTGACGGAGTCCCGCGAACGATAGCGCAAGCTGAAGCGATCGACGAGCAAGGCGTTGTTATAGACACTGTCCTCTCGATAGAAGTACCGGATGAAGTGATCATAACAAGACTCAGTGGCAGACGCACATGCCCGATATGCGGGATGATCTTCCATATAGTCACTAAAAAGCCGGCAGTGGAAGGGATTTGCGACGCATGCGGAGCAGAACTGATAATCAGAAAAGACGACGAAGCAGAAACGATAATCAACAGACTGCAAACCTACCACAAAGAAACCGAACCGCTTATAAACTATTACAAAGCACAAGGCAAACTAAAAGAAGTAGGCGGAGACCTCGGAATAGAAGAACAAACAGCCGCAGTCTTCAACGCGTTAGGTATATAAAGAATATGGTCAATCGGAAATCCGCCCGTGAGATAGAACTGATGCGGGAAGCCGGAAGAATTGCCGCACTTGCACGGAACCTGGCAGGGCAGATGGTTACGGTAGGAACAACAACAAGAAGCATCGACAAAGCAGTACATGAATTCCTCAAGTCTCAAGGAGCAACACCGACATTCTTAGGCTACAGAGATTTTCCGGCAAGCATCTGCATATCGGTAAACGAAGAAGTCATCCACGGGATACCGGACTCAAGAAAACTTATGCAAGGCGATATCGTCAGCATAGATATAGGAGCCACAAAAAAAGGATATGTCGGAGACTGCTCGGCAACCTTCATAGCAGGAAAAGGCGATGAAGAATCCGAGAAACTTATCAAAGTAACACGCGAATGTTTTTACGAAGGTCTGAAACAGGCAAAAGCCGGAAACAGAGTATCAGATATATCAGGAGCGATCCAGCGGCACGCAGAAGCAAACGGATTCTCAGTCGTACGCGCATACACAGGACACGGAGTAGGAACAAAACTGCACGAGTCACCGGAAGTCCCGAATTACGTGGAACTCCCCCGACCGAAAAGAAACCCCCGCTTGTTACCGGGAATGACACTGGCAGTAGAGCCGATGGTGAATGCAGGAGGAGCAGATATCAAAGTACTGGATGATAATTGGACAGTCGTAACAGCCGATGGAAAAAACTCCGCACACTACGAGAATACGATCCTCATCACCGAAGGTGAACCGGAGATCCTTACCATCTGTGAGGGAATGTCATGATAGAGGAAGCGTTGCAAGTCGCAGACATAGTGATATCGATAAACGGAAGAGATGCCGGGAAACGATTTATAGTGATCGAAACGGATGAAGTATATTCTCTGATCGCCGACGGCAAAGGCAGAAGGCTGGAAAAGCCGAAAAGGAAGAAAAATAAACACTTAAAATTTGAAAGCAAAGCAGAAGGCCAGATAGCGGAAAAGCTTCAAAAAGGCGAGAAAATAACAAATAACGAGATAAGACGCTTTTTAGCCTCTTATGCAACAGTAAGTCAAGAGGGGTATTCAGCAGAAAACCACGACGAAGGAGGGATGCAAGATGCCAAAAGATGACATGATCGAACTTGAAGGAACAGTGATCGACTCACTGCCTAACACAATGTTCCACGTAGACATAGGCAACGGCCATACGATTTTGGCGCATATCTCCGGAAAACTCCGGATGAACTTTATAAGAATTCTCCCCGGAGACAAGGTAACGGTGCAAATGTCACCATACGACCTTACCCGCGGACGTATAACTTGGCGAAGTAAATAGAAAAAGAAACGGAAACTTCACCGGGCGAAGTAAATAATACTTGCATGTAGACCATAGGAGGAAAAGATAATGAAAGTTAGACCATCAGTAAAGCCGATGTGCGAAAAATGTAAAATAGTCAAGCGCAAGGGCAGGGTTATGGTTATATGCATAAACCCGAAACACAAACAGAGACAAGGCTAGCGCCAATTACAATGGCAGCGCCAACTTCGTTAACAGCGCCAATTACATTGGCACAGGAAAAATGAAACATCATTTTTAGGAGGACTAAAAAATGGCACGTATATCCGGTGTAGATCTGCCGAAGGATAAAAGAGTAGAAGTCGGGCTGACCTATGTATTTGGAATAGGCAGGACGAGTGCTAAAAAAATCCTTGCGGAGACGGGTATCGACCCGAACACAAGGGTCAAAAATCTCACGGAAGCGGAAGAGACCGCACTACGCGAGTGTATTAACAAAAGCTACATGGTCGAAGGTGACCTGCGCCGTACGGTTGCGCTTGATATCAAGCGTTTGACCGAGATAGGCAGCTACAGAGGTATGCGGCACAGACGCGGATTACCTGTGCGTGGTCAACGCAGCAAAACAAATGCGCGTACGCGTAAAGGACCGAAACGCACGATAGCTAACAAGAAGAAGTGATTGAGGAGGGAGTAAATTAATGGCACCACCTAAAGGTAAAAAAACCAGAACGAGGCGTCGCGAACGGAAAAATATCGAGAAAGGCGCAGTCCATATCAGATCGTCTTTCAACAACACGATGGTAACCGTTACAGACGTACACGGAAACGCTATCTCGTGGGCATCTTCAGGCGGGATGGACTTCCGCGGAAGCAGAAAGTCAACTCCCTTTGCCGCACAGACAGCAGCGGAAACAGCAGCAAAAGCAGCAATGGAACACGGTCTGAAGACAGTAGAAGTTTTTGTAAAAGGACCGGGCTCCGGCCGCGAAGCCGCAATAAGAGCATTGCAAACAGCGGGTCTTGAAGTCACCATGATAAAAGACGTGACCCCAATCCCGCACAACGGCTGCCGTCCGCCCAAACGCCGCAGAGTCTAATGCGTCAACTACGTTGACACAGAAAGAAGCTCCGCTTCTTTACAGCGAATACTACGTTGACACAGAAAGAAGCTCCGCTTCTTTACAGCGAATGCTACGTTGACACAGATTTTTTAGTAGTCGCAAAGTACTTCATAGAGGAAGGATGAAATAAATGGCAAGATATACAGGGGCAGTTTGTCGCTTATGTAGAAGAGAGGGACAGAAGTTGTTTCTCAAGGGTGACAGATGCTATACAGAGAAATGCGCAGCAGACCGCAGACCGTATCCTCCGGGTCAGCATGGTCAGGGGCGCACAAAAACATCAGACTATGGTCTGCAGTTACGCGAAAAGCAGAAGGCAAAAAGATATTATGGTATCTTAGAGAGCCAATTCCGCGGATACTTCACCATGGCAAGTAAACGCAAAGGAAAAACAGGAGAAAACCTGCTCGCGATACTCGAAACACGTCTCGACAACACTGTCTACAGACTCGGATTTGCCATGAGCCGCGCAGAAGCAAGACAACTGGTATTACACGGGCACTTCCTTGTTAACGGCAGAAAGGTCAACATCCCGTCTTTTCTCGTAAGACCGGGAATGATCATATCACTTAAGGAATCAAGCCGGAGTCTCGACAAGCTGAAATCCGTCATCGAAGCCAACTCATCCAGAGTACCGCCGAAGTGGCTGGATTATGATGCCAACTCTCTTATCGCAAAAGTAACGACTGTGCCGACAAGAGAAGACATAGACATCCCCATCGAGGAGCAATTGATAGTCGAGTTATACTCTAAGTAATTAATGATTAATATTCAATAACTAGGAACTCATAGTTAATCATTCATCATCCATCATTCATCATTAATTCATCAAGGAGGGTATTTCATGGTTGAGATAGAAAGACCACGTATAGAATGTATAGAATCACCGGAAGACGAATCATACGGAAGGTATGTTATAGAACCGCTTGAGCGCGGATACGGTACAACACTGGGTAATTCACTACGCAGGATATTGTTGTCGTCCCTGCCGGGAACGGCAGTCACAACAGTAAAAATAGCCGGGATCCAGCACGAGTTCTCTACGATCCCCGGTATTAAAGAAGACGTAACAGAGATAATCCTTAATATCAAAGGCATTGTTGCAAGGCTCCATGCCGACAGAACCAAAACAGTGTATATAGAAGCATCCGGAGAATGCGAAGTTACCGCAGGTGATATCAGAGCCGACGGTGAAGTCGAGATCCTGAATCCGGACCTGCACATAGCAACACTGAGTGCTGATGCATCCCTGAGCATGGAACTCACGATCGACCATGGACGCGGATATATGTCGGCAGAACGCAATAAACTGCAGCAGCCGATAATCGGTGTAATACCGATAGACTCGATCTACACACCGGTTCAGAAAGTGAACTATACAGTAGAAAACACCCGTGTCGGTAATGTAACAGACTTCGACAAACTGACATTAGAGGTATGGACGGACAAGACGATAACCGCAAGAGATGCTGTTTCATTAGGAGCGAAGATCCTCTGCGACCACTTTACCCTGTTCACCGATCTATCCGAATCGATCGGAAACCAGTCGACAGTAGTGGAAAAAGCAGAAGCTCAAAGAGACAAAGTTCTTGAAATGACAATAGAAGAGCTCGATCTGTCAGTCCGCAGCTTCAACTGCTTAAAGCGTGTAAACATAAACACAGTCGAAGATCTGATCTCAAAAACCGAAGACGATATGATAAAAGTAAGAAATCTCGGTCGTAAGTCTTTAGAAGAAGTTATCCATAAGCTAGCAATGATGGGTCTCTCCCTAAAGAGCGAAGAGAACTAGATTTAATTACAATGGAGGTACACAGCTATGCCCGGTACACGTAAGCTTGGGAAACCGACGGATCAACGTATGGCAATGCTCCGTCAGCAGGTTACCGACTTTCTTGATACAGGAAGAATCGAAACAACAGTAACAAGGTGCAAAGAAATCGCACCACTTGCCGAAAAAATGATAACCCTCGGCAAGAAAAACACACTCGCCTCACGACGCTCGGCACTCTCCTTCATGACAAGAGAGGATGTCGTAACAAAAGTATTCACAGAAACAGCCCCCGGCTACGAAGACCGCAACGGAGGCTACACAAGAATAACCCGCACAGGCCCCCGCCGCGGAGACGGCGCAGAACTCGCCATACTGGAACTGGTATAATAAAAAACACCCCCTGCAAAAAGCAGGGGGATTTTTTATCAAACGTGACACGGGGACGGGGGTTTTGTCACGCGGTGACGGGGTTTTGTCACGCGGTGACGGGGTTTTGTCACGCGGTGACGGGGTTTTGTCACGTTCCGCTATCGCGGCAGCTTGTCCGGTTCCTCCATTATGAAGTTACCATCTATTATAATAGCTCTGATCACCGGCATGTCGCCGGGTGCGACACGCTCACCGTCAATTGACGGTGTGTCCTTGACGATACTGTCGACAACATCCATGCCGTCAGTAACCATACCAAAAGCTGCGTATCCGCCATTCAAAAATACGGGATCGCCATGACAGATAAAGAATTGAGAACCCGCTGAGTTATAGGCGTTGGAACGTGCCATTGAAATAGCACCCCGTGTGTGGCTTATATTGTTTGGAACACCGTTGAGTTCAAACTCTCCTAAAATCGAATATCCCGGATTACCGCTGCCGGCACCATCCGGACAGCCTCCCTGGATCATAAACCCGTCCATGATCCTATGGAACTTTAAGCCGTCATAAAAACCCTGTCGTGCAAGGTAAACAAAGTTACGTACTGATTGCGGTGCAATATCAGGGTAGAGTTCAAAGGTGATCACTCCGCCGTCTTCCATTTCGATTCTGCCTGTTATTACGTCAGGAACAGGTTCATCTGCAGGTGGTGCAGAAGGTGGTTCACTTGCCGGCTCCGGTGTCGGCTCCGGAGTAGGTTCCGGCGTAGGCTCCGGTGCAGATCCCGGTGACGGATCAGGTGAAAACCAAGGTATATTTATGCCGGCACAACCAACCGTAAAACATAACAATGCACCAACTGCTATAATTGAATACTTCTTCATTAAATTGTAAATCCTCCCGTGTTTTCAATACTTTTCGCAATAATCGCGCATCGCTTATTATACCAGCAAAACAGTAGACATTGCAAGCGGATTGTGATAGATTTAACTTACTGTTAATCATTGAGAAAAGGATGTGCAGCAATGATATATGATCTTATAATCGTAGGAGCAGGACCTTGCGGTATATATGCTGCCTGGGAGGCCACTAAACTTGCACCCGATGCAAAAATCCTGATGCTCGATCGCGGCTATGATATATATAACAGAAAATGTCCGATAATGAGTAAAAAAGCAAGATTATGCCCTCTTGTTGAAGGTAAAGACGGCTTTGCAGGATGTTTGCCGGCTTGCTCCATAACCTGCGGCTTTGGAGGAGCAGGAGCTTATTCCGACGGTAAGTTTAACATAACAGCCGAATTCGGCGGCTGGCTTGGCGATTACATGCCTGCTTCACAATTACTTGAACTCATTGATTATGTTGACAAAATAAACCTGGAAAACGGCGCTCCGCAAAACATAACTGACCCGGGAAGCGTTGAAGTAGACCTGATAGAGCAAAAAGTCTACGGTGCCGGTCTTAAGCTTTTAAAAGCTAAAGTCCGTCATCTTGGTACTGAAATGAACCTTCATGTTATGAAATCGATCTACGATTTTCTAAAGCCGAAAATAGAAATGATCTTCAAAACTGAAGTGACCGACATCTTGACCACAACAAAAAACGGCGAGACAAAAGCTACAGGTGTTATAACAAAGGATGGACGGGAATTTCAAGGTAAGGAAATCCTTATCGCCCCCGGAAGAGACGGTTCCGCATGGCTTTCTGATATTCTAAGTAAAAATGGTATCCCCGTAACATGTAATCAGGTCGATATCGGTGTTCGAGCCGAAACCTCAAATGTGATCATGCAGGATATCAACCGGCACTTATATGAAGCTAAACTGATATTTAATTCATCCACAGGATCTGTAGTACGCACATTCTGTGCAAATCCATCAGGATATGTAGTTGTCGAGAACCATAGCGGTGTGATCGCAGCGAATGGTCACGCCTTCTTTGACCCGGCTCTCGGCTCAAATAATACAAACTTTGCACTTTTAGTATCACATGTTTTTACGAAGCCCTTCAATAAACCAAATGAATATGCACGTGAGATCTGCAGTCGTGCCAACGATCTCTCCGGCGGCGGTTTGATAGTACAGAAGTTTGGCGATATCATACGCGGCAGGCGCTCCACAGAAAAGCGCATCGCCGAGGGTTTCCTGGAACCAACATTAAAAGAAGCGATCCCGGGTGATCTTGGTCTGGTACTGCCATATAATACAATGAGAAGTCTTATAGAAATGACCTACGCACTCGACAAAGTGACCCCCGGTTTCGCAGCGGAACACACACTTTTTTACGGCGTAGAAGCAAAATTTTACTCCGCGCGTCCCGACTTATCGGATAACCTCGAAACAGCAATAAAGAACCTGTACTGCGCCGGCGACGGAGCGGGCATAACCCGCGGACTCGCTCAGGCAGGAGCCGCAGGTGTGCACGTGGTAAGGTCCATATTTGGGAAGTAACATTACAGCGCACTGTAATTAAGATCATGATACGAAATCGTAGGAAAGGAGGCAAATATGGACGAGCAGGAAAAGAAAGCAGAAACCGGCAATCAGCAGCAAATGCAAGACACAGCAGGTAATCAAAAGAAAAAGAAAAAACAAGGAAGCTTTCTTGGGGGATTGTTAAAAATCGTCATCTGGGTCGCAGTAATAGCCTTACTGGTCTTCTTGACCCTTTTTATAACAACCCAAATCACCGAATTCAATTCCATAGGAGAATTGATAAGATACATCCTCAGACAAAGCTAAACAACAAGTAAACAGAAAGGAGAGCAGCATGAAATACGAATGTCTGTGCGGATATGTATATGACGAAATTGCAGGAGATCCGGACAATGGAATAGAGCCCGGAACAAAATGGGATGAAGTCCCCGAAGATTTCCTTTGCCCCGTTTGCGGAGCACCAAAAAGCGCATTTTCCGAGGTTTGACCTCATACAGATCTAACAATAAGGGGACAGTTCTTATGTCTTGTTAAGCAAGATATAAGGACCGTCCCGTGTTTATTGTATTTCTTTAACTTTACAACCGTATGTGCATCCATTTTCCTGTAGCAAAACGTGCGTAGTTGAGAATGAGCCGGATGGCTTGATCGACCAGAAAAGCAAACCATATTCCGATCAACCCCAACCCCATCGGGTAAGCAAACACCCAGGCAAGTCCAGGACGCAGCAGACCGATCGTGACCAGCGCTACAAAAGCAACGTACTTGGAGTCACCTGCTCCTCTGAGAGCACCGGATATAACAAACTGCGAGATCTGAGCGAAGGTGACTACCGCCAATATAAGGATCAGATATGAACCGGTGGTTATTATCTCCTCCTCGGAGGTGAACATCCGGATCAGTCCTCTACGCCCGAATATGAAAACAAAAGACATGACCGTAGAAAGCGTCAACCCGATCCTTTGGCAAACCTTTCCATAGATCATAGCCATATCAGAGCGCTTCGCTCCCAGATTCTGCCCCACAAGAGCACCCGACGCGATACCTAACCCTTCTGCAAATCCAAAGGAGAGCATAACGATATTCATGCAAATCTGATGGATGACCAGTGCCATCGTTCCGAGACCGGCAACAACTCTGACGAACATAAAAAATCCGAACCGCATGATCAATTGCTCTACGAGTGCTCCGCTTCCGACGTTGGCGATGCCGCCTAGAGTTTTTTTGTCGAACTTCCAGCCTTTAAGAGACATTATATTAAGCTCTGAGGATTTCCCGGCAACTGAATAGATCGACATGATAAAGGCGACGGAAAACCCGATAATTGTTGCGATAGCTGCACCTCTGATACCCAACCGCGGGAATCCGAGATGACCGCCGATCAAAAGAAAATTGAATATCACCTTGATAACATTTGCGGTTATATTTGTCCACATAGATATGCGGGTATTCCCGGCTCCCCGCTGCGCTGCGATTATAGTCATACCGAGTGCAGCCAGGGGAATACTCACCATCGTAGTACGGAAAAACATCACCGAATCGTCGATGATATCACTGCTTGCGCCGGCGAATGAAAGCAGGGGATAAGCGAAAACAGATGCCACCGTGCTTACCAGCAGTGAAAAAATAAAGGATATCACGATCGCTTGCTTAAGTGAGGATCGTGCCGATACTAAATCGCCCTCACCCTTCCTCCTCGCGACTATAGCAGTAACGCCGACATTAAGCGCAACAATGATCGAGAGCACAATAAAACGCGGCTGGTTTGTTATTCCGACCGCGGCAATAGCTGCTGCGCTGATGGTGCCGACCATTATTGTGTCGATCATACCCATAATACCAACCAGTAAAGTCTCGGTGGTTGCGGGTACTGCCATTTTTAATGTACGCCTGTAAATATCACGAGTAGCCGGTATAACACCGGCTTTCATATCGTCCTTGATCATATTGTCGCACGAATATACCCTCGCAAGGAAGCGGGGCATTTTAATTTTCGGTATTGCCAATACTGCTGCTCCCTGTGTTTATTCTTCTGATTCTGTAACATGTTCTATATTGAATTCTCTGCACAGATCTTCAGCACTATACAAGCCTGTCCGGATTTGTTTCTTCTTTGATTTCCTTCACCAGTGACAGTATTTCTTCGATCCTCTTTTTCCGGTCAGCTTCCTCAGCCATTCTCTGTAAGTGTTCGTCGTCTTTTCTTATCAGTGATAAAAGTACCTTGGTTGCGTTATGGAGATCTTCGTCAACATCCTTACTTTTATTCTTCTGCGCGGCTACACCCATAACAACTGATGACAGTTCGTTTATTATCTGTTGCTTATCGATATCAACTCTCATCTGCTTTCTTTTTTTTGCTTCTTCCGCCGCCCTTTGTTGTTCCTGCTCCATTCTCCTGGCTCGTGCCTCTTCTGCAGTCCTTAATCGTGACTCGGTTTTTCTGCGCATTACTGCAGCCTTTTCTGTCCGCTCTTCCGGATATTTCATCTCTCGAGGCCATCTTGCGTTTACATCCTGATAGGATAATACGTCATATCTCTGTTTATGAGACTGCTTTATACCCATCCTCTTATCATACTCTTCACGCTTAACGGAGTCAGACAACACCTCATTAGCCTCATTAAGGATCGCCATCCTTTCATTAGCATCTTCACTGCTGTTGATATCCGGATGATACATCTTCGCCAGCGACTTATGCGCGGCACTGATATCCTCAGATGAAGCCGTCGGCGGCACGCCAAAAATATCATAGTAATTCATTCCATTTACTCCCCGCTTGCGATAACATACAAGTTACTCTATACTATATGATGACATAAAGAATTTTTCAAGTAAAATGTGACAGGGGACTCTCTTGCGAAGGTACGGTGATCATGACTGCGTTTTTACTTAAAATCATAGCTTCTATTACTATGCTGCTTGATCATACACAAGTTGTGTTTCCTTCAGTGTTTCCGTTTTACCTCAGATACATAGGCAGAATAGCATTCCCTGTGTATGCTTATATGATAGCACAAGGTTGCAGACGTACAAGAAATATAGGAAAATACTTGTTCCGGCTTGGTATCTTCGCACTTGTGTCAGAAATCCCGTTTGACCTGGCGTTTAGAAAGGAAATCAACTTCCTCAGTGATACCAACATTTTTTATACCTTGTTTTTAGGTACGGCATGCATTGCTATTTACAAGAAGCTGAGAGAAAAATTTGCGGTTTCAGAATCTGCCAGTGTGATTGAGAGTGAAAACGAAACTGAACAGAAACCCGGGCAAAAAGCGGAGCACGCAGCCGGACATAAAGCGGAGCAAAAAACCGAACCGCCAATAGATAAAAAGAACAGACTGCCCCTGATAGTGCTTTCTGTATTACTGATGACCCCGGTCGCGATCCTTGCGAATTTATTAGGCACTGACTACGGGGCGCTCGGGATCATATGCATTTTGATTTTTTATTTTGCAAAGCCGGAAAACAGGTTGAGCAGAACTATAGCGGCGTTCTGTGTTGTTTTTTATATGTATGGATTTGATATCGTACGCTGGATATCGCAGTCTTACAGCGGTGCTGCCAACGTGCAAAGAACACTGATGGAAATGATCAGCAGTGTTCCCGCTTATATGCTCAATTTCTTTTTATTTGCTCTTTTTGCCGTATTATTGATTTGCTTATACAACGGAAAGCTGGGTCCGAGATTAAAATGGGCTTTTTACATATTCTACCCCGCCCACCTGCTGATACTGGTGGCGATCAAATACTTACAGCAATAATTCGACTCACCCGAAAGTAGGATCGATATTTCTTGGAAGGATGCAGATATAAGTTTTTCCGGCACTTAAGTTGAGTGGGGTGCCGTCTTCATGAGTGTAAACGTATTGTGAGGATTTGTCTGCTCTTGACCAGTTGATCGGGATGTATCTCCCGCCGCTGGCGAAATATCCTGTTCCGCTTCCGGTAGTCACGATATCCAGCCTTCCGGCATCATCGCCCTGCAAACCGGAGACAGATGTTTTGACGATCAAAACATTTGCAAAAACCGGACGTGAGTTATCGTTTGCATCAACAAAATCAACATTTGACTGGCGTACCTTATATACTCTTTCATCGGTATCATATATAAAAGTAGTAGACTTTGCCGAAGAGAACCTTACATGTACTTCGTTAGCAGTGGCTCCGCCTCGCGGTGTTCCGTCGCTGACGAAATTTAGCGAATTGACATAGTTTGCTTCATGCGTAGCTCTAAAATCATACTTAGGCAACCATTCGAATATACGTGCACCTGTTGTTACCACACTGTGCAGGCTTTCTACTCTGCGGCCGGGGATCCTGTTTCTGTCTCTGAAGAATATCTCTCTGTGGGGTCCTTCGACTTCATTTAAAAACGGGATGCCGAGGGATCTGACTTCTTCTTGTGCCTGAGGACTGCGTCCTGCTGAAACAAGGATCGCATCATAAGCGTTAGCGATCTGTACTGTGTAATGCCGTGCACTTCTGATGCTGCCCATTTTTTCTACGTAAAATACATCCTGGTATAAAGCAAGCATCCTTGTCAATCCGCCTTCGACCGGGTATTCGTATAAAATATCCGCATCCGAAACACCGTTTAAAGGCAGAGCTTCAGGTAAGTTGTTAAGCACGATAGCCAGAGGTCTGTTCCGGTCATATCTTGAATCCATCGGAGTGCCTGTAAGCGGATTGAGACCATCTAAGTTTGCATCCGGATCAGGAGTTGATGGCGGTCTTTGCTCAGGTTCATCATAGTCATCATCATCGGGGTCCTCTCCCGGCACTCCGCCCGGTGTGTTAGGCTGAAGTATTCCGCCCGGATCCTGTGAATCATCCGATCCTCCTGTAATTATCTCCCGTATGATAAGTGTTGCTAATCCTACGAGAATAACAAGGAAAAAAGCAATACAGAAAATCAGGATCTTCTGTGCTTTAGTCCTTTTATTATTGCTGCGTTTTTCGTGTTTTCCCATTCCTTGCGTCACCTCACATCGCACGATTATATCACAAATGTAAAGCATTTATGATATATTGCCATGTAGTGCTTCCAGCGCTACGGCATATATTTAATCACATGAAGTGCGTGCTGTCGGAAACAGCACATGCACATGATATGATAATTACTGCGGTAATTATTATATCATAATTTGCGTGTTTTGCAAATTTTTGGTATTATCCTAGTAGTTGCTATCTGTATTATCCCGGTAATTACTATCAGGAATTAAGGAGTTATTGTATATGGTATCTGCCAGACAAGGTCGTGCCGGTAGAATTTTATCGATAATCTTATCAGTGTTGTTCTTTGTTATTACGTGCGTTTTTACTGCACTTCTTTTGCTGCGCGCCAATAATGCAGTAATAATACTCAGAAACACTGATATAACTGATCTCCTTGAGGACACAGAAATTGCCTATTACCTTGTCAGTCAACTCAATTCTCTGCCGTTTAATGACACGGAGATAGAGCTGTCCGACATTGAGGACTTTATAAAAACAGATGCGGTTTCCGACGAAATAGGAAACGTGCTTGCTGTTTATATGAGAGCACTCGATAGAGGAGACCTTGAATTTCATTTGACGACCGAAGATGTTTTGGATATCGTGCAAAACCTGGAGCCGGAATTTAGCGACATGTTTGACCACAGAATGACGGAAGCAGATAAGATGATTTTAACGAGAACATTAGATGATATCCTGGACTTCGACGGACTGACCGTCGCCGGCATTATCTATGACGCAGGTTTAAGTACGATTGTTCCGCGTTTGCTGCTGTCTTCTTATGTGTTGTGGGGTACGGGGATCCTTCTTCTAATGATATTAAGCTTGATTTTCCTGCTCAACTATACAACGATCCACAAAGCATTCCTTTTATCCGGCATACCGATCGCATTGACCGGCATCTTATACCTCGCAGCCGGGTTGATGTTTGATACATTTACCGGGCAAACGAGCGGCAGGCTTTCTGCCCTCTCAAAACTAGCCGTGGGCGTAGTACATCTTTTGATCAGGCATGGTACTGTCCTTTTAGCGATCGGCGCGGCATTTATTGTGATTTGCCTGGTAGTAAGACAAAGCCGCCGTTCTGCATAACACCTTGCTTCTAAAAAACGAAATATTAAACTATGATATATACTATATTCAGTAAAAATTGAGGGGAAAGTATTTTATGGAGAAAAAACCGGGAAAAAGCAGCGCAGCAGTTAGACCTGAGCAGCAGCCGTATAATAAAAACAAACCTCAATTAAAAAACAGGTTTGTGATATTTTCTATAATCCTGTTTCTCATAATTCTCATTGTAGGGAGCATAGCCTTCTTTTTCTCGATGCAGCAGATAATAAGGGACAACAAAGGGGTCGAATTGTCCCAAATGCTTGAAACAGAGCGCATACGGCTGGAAACATCAGTAAACTCAGAAATCGCAATTGCATTAAAAATGGCAAATTCTCCTCTGATAAGAAGATACTTTCAAAATCCCAATGATCACGCTCTTGAAAGAGATGCTTTTAGCGAAATAGCAGCCTATCGTAAAGCATTTACATCACAAACAGTTTTCTGGATAAATAATATAGATTTGCTTTTTTATTCTGACGATAATGAACCATATGAGCTTGACCCTCGCGATCCTGTTAATTACTGGTATTATATGACTCTTCATGAAACAGAAGTATATAATTTTAATATTAACT
>Ga0123356_10004045_pt1 | contig 15219 bp, 11 predicted proteins | sample TergutEmb28metaG_2_FD_92546 | JGI IMG/M metagenome (GOLD analysis project Ga0123356, IMG submission 92546) | Embiratermes neotenicus P3 segment gut microbial communities from Petit-Saut dam, French Guiana - Emb289 P3 | ecosystem: Host-associated > Arthropoda: Insects > Digestive system > Gut ... | reverse complement strand
TGCAAAACGGTGTTGCGGTTGCTGATATTTTATATGAAGTTGATGTTGAAAGACCTTCCACCAGATTTTTGGCAGTTTTTCAAGACCCGACTGATGCGGGAGTTATCGGCAGTATACGAAGTGCACGGCATTACACGGTTCAAATAGGCAGAAGTTATGATGCGATTTTTGTGTCTTACGGCGGAAGTCCTCAGGGTATCAATGAAATCAGGAGTTTGAGTGTTCCGCATATCAGTGAAGGAAGATCGATGCTCGTAAGGAATAACAGCAGAGTCAGCGGACGTTCGTTTTCCGCGCCGAATAACGGAACCACTTCAGGAGCATTGATTTCTCAATATTTACCCACTTATAATTTCAGATTGGATCATGAACCCGGCTATGATCTCGGTCTTGTCTTTACGGATGACGGCACGCCTGCCGGCGGTACAGGCAGTACCGAAACCACTGTAAGATTTCGCGGCGGAAAAACAACAGCTGTTTTATTCGATGCGGAACAAAATGTTTATCATTTACGTCAACATAACAGAGACTTTGTCGACGGTAACGACAACTCGCGTCCCGAGTTCACAAATGTCCTGATTTTAAAGATGACCATGGGCGGTATTCCGGGTGACGGATCGGGCAGGATCGATGTAACGACCGTGGGGTCCGGCGAAGGATATTTTATGTGCGGCGGTAAATATATAGAAATCAATTGGTCCAGAGCCAATCTGACTTCACCGTTTGTATATACTAACAAAGACGGATCAGTTCTTGAACTCGGTCGCGGAAGGACATATATTGCGATCATACCCCCGAATCAAAGTGTAACCTTTGAATAATTCATTCTTATATCGGAGCGAATCAAATGGACTTTATGAAATCTCTCATGCAACCTCTCGTTAAAAACAATCCTTTAAAAAAGCATATTATAATTTCTTTGGTTTTATGTTTATGCATTGTATCCATAGGTACAAGCGCCGTAGCCGGTCAATCATTTATTTCCGAAACCGGTAATCAACCCGATGAAGATACATGGGTCGATGAACCGATCCTTACGGATGATCCCGTTGATGAACGCGATCCCGATAATGAAGATGATGTCATGGATGAACCGTATGTATTCATACCGCCGCCGGAACCTGAGTTTTTTGCTCCCAATCCGCTTACGGGAATGCCGATCGATGAGGAAATGATTCGTCACAGACCGGTAGCTGTCGTTCTCAGTAATGATCCCGACTCTCTTCCTATGAACGGCGTATCGAATGCGGATATTATATATGAATTTCTTGTTGAAGGCGGAATGACAAGAATGCTCGGATTGTTCCAGGATTTTTCACGCGTCCCGATGGTCGGAAGCATACGCAGTGCCAGACATTATTCAGTTGAGATCGCTGAAAGTTACGATGCGTTGTTTGTTCATGCGGGCGGAAGTCCTCAGGGATATAATGAAATAAGAAACAGAAGCATAACGAATTTTGACGAAGTCACCAGTGTTCGCAGAGATATATTTTTCAGGACACGCACAAGAATCCCGGGACGCAGGCTTGACTTACTGCACGGTGTTGTTACGACCGGATCGCGTGTAAGCGAATGGTTTCCGAAATATAATATCAGACTTATGCATAATGATGATTTTGAACAGTCATTACTGTTTGTCGAAGACGGTACTCCGAACGGAGGATCGGTTGCAAGAGAAGCTGTTGTAAGATTCTCGGGCGGAAAATCAACAACATTCACTTACAGCAGTTCGGAAAACGGATATCGTGTGCTTAACGGAAGATACGAATTTATCGATGCAAACGATAATTCACAACCATATTTTACTAATGTTTTGGTACTTAAAACACGAGTTTCGAGTATTCAGGGCGATAATTCCGGAAGACAGAATGTAGCAACCGTCGGAGAAGGTGAAGGATTTTTCATTTGCGGCGGAAGATATATTGAGATCAATTGGTCAAGAGCCGATAAATCAGCTCCATTTATATATACATTAAAAAACGGTTCTCCGTTGGAGTTGGGTATGGGGACAACATATATCTGCATCATTCCGATAAATCAAACCGTGGTATTCGGTTGATTTTAATCAATACAAGCAATACAAAAAGTTGCCTTTCGTTATCGATCGGCAACTTTTTTTGTTATTTATGGCTTATGGTTAATGCCCGGTTGATTTATGCCCAGCCCCGGAGTCTGACTGCGTTGGCAACACGGTTTATAGCTATGATATATGCAGCATCGCGCATGTAAACTTTTCGTTCATTTGCAAGGTCGTAAACAGCACGGAATGCTTTTGTCATTGCATATTCGAGTTTTTCGAGGACTTCTTCTTTGCCCCAGAAATAGTTCATATTGCACTGAACCTGTTCGAAATAACTGCATGTTACACCGCCTGCATTTGCAAGAAAGTCGGGGAGCATGATTATTCCGCGTTCGCGGATGAGCGGATCGCAGTCGGGTGTTGTCGGGCCGTTTGCACCTTCGAGGATGATTTTTACTGTTTTTGAGATGTTCGGGAAAACGGCAGGTGTGATTTGATTTTCAAGTGCACACGGCATCAGTATTTCAACATCCTGACTGAGCCATGCATCTCCCGCAAGGACTTCGTAACCGAGTGCGATCGCTTTTTCTTTATCGATGCTGCCGTATTGATCTTTTATATCGACAAGCTGCGGAATATCGCATCCGTCGGCTTTTTTGAATGTGTATGCTGTTTTGTCAGCTTGGTTCCAACAGGATACGGCGATGACTTTTCCGCCGAGTTCCGTATACATGCGTGCTGCATATTCGGCTACGTTTCCGAAGCCCTGAAAGCTTGCGGTCGTGGATGTTATCGGCATGTTTATGCATCTGAGCAAATCTTTGAGTACATAGATGCAACCGTAACCGGTGGCTTCGGTGCGTCCGAGCGAACCGCCCATTCCGACGGGTTTGCCGGTGATAACGCCGGGATAGCGTCCGGCTGTGATGGTTTCGTATTCGTCCATCATCCATAACATGCATTGTGCATTAGAGCCGACATCGGGAGCAGGAACATCGATTTCATGTCCGATTTGATTCCATACACCGCGAATGTAGCCGCGACAGAGTTTTTCCATTTCGTTTTTGGATAATGATTGAGGTTCGCATATGATACCGCCTTTGCCGCCGCCGAGAGGAATGTCGACCGTGGCGCATTTCCATGTCATCCACATGGAGAGAGCACGGACCGTGTCATCGGTTTCGTGCGGGTGGAAGCGGATGCCGCCTTTTGCCGGGCCTCTTGCATCGTTATGTCTGATGCGGAAGGCTTTGAATGTTTTGGAAGTGCCGTCGTCCATTTTGATCGGGATGGTAAAATGTGTTTCAAGCATCGGTTGACGAAGGAATTCTCTCATTCCCGGTTCCAAATCCAAGATCTCGGCAACATTGTCAAATTGTATTTGCGCATTTTCATAAGGATTATACGTTGTATCTGCCATATATTTCTCTCCTGATTCTTATTTTATATATAAATTATTCTCTAGGCTTTTCCGTCGCAGCCGAGGACTTCTTTGATTTTGTGCATGACAAGGGTTTTTATGTTGGCGCGGCCGGGACTGAGGTATTGGCGCGGGTCGAAGTGTGACGGGTGGAGGGCGAAGTGTTCTCTTATTCCTGCTGTCATGCCGAGGCGAAGGTCGGAATCGATGTTGATTTTGCAAACTGATGATCTTGCGGCTTCGCGCAACATGTCTTCGGGGATGCCGATCGCATCGGGCATGTCACCGCCGTATTTATTGATGATCTCAACATATTCGGGAACCACCGATGATGCGCCGTGGAGAACGATCGGGAAATTTGGGAGTCTTTTTGAGATTTCTTCGAGGATGTCGAATCTGAGGTGCGGTTTTTGACCGGGTTTGAATTTATATGCACCGTGGCTTGTGCCGATTGCAATGGCAAGTGAATCAACTCCGGTTTTTTCGACGAATTCTTCCACTTCTTCGGGGCGTGTGAATGCCGCGTCTTCTTCCGATACGTTGACATCGTCTTCTATTCCTGCAAGTTTACCGAGTTCGCCTTCAACGACCACTCCCCTGTCATGGGCGTATTTGACGACTTCGGCTGTTTGTTTTATATTTTCTTCAAATGAATGTTTTGATCCGTCGAACATTACGGATGTGAATCCGCCGTCGATACATGATTTGCATATTTCAAAGTCTTCGCCGTGATCGAGATGTACGCAGATCGGAAGTCCGGTATCGATTTCGGCTGCTTCGATGAGCTTCATTAAATAAACATGCTTGGCATATTTTCTTGCTCCTGCGGATACCTGCAGGATCAGCGGTGCTCGCAGTTCGGATGCCGCTTCCGTAATTCCCTGAATGATTTCAAGATTGTTTACATTGAATGCACCGATCGCATATTTTCCTTCATATGCTTTTTTGAACATTTCTGTTGACGTTACTATAGGCATTGTACAAACCTCCCAATATTTTCCTTTGATTAATCCGGTTCGGGTAATTATACTATATCATCATCCGGTAACACAACTGTTTTATTCGGTACACAAATTAACAGTTTGTAAATGTTGAAAATCAATGCGGTTTGGGCTTTACAGGGTTTGCGGTCTGTGATATTCTGTTTGTTGCAATTTATGTTGTGTTTTGCAATGTTTGTTGCAAGACGTATTTATTTGGAGGTATTGACATGGCAGAAAAACTTATCGGTGCGGCGGTGTTCGGTCAATCGGGCGGACCTACATCGGTCATTAATGCGAGTGCATACGGTGTTATCAGAACGGCACTTGATGCGGACGAAATCACAAATGTTTACGGTATGGCTCACGGGATCGTGGGTATGCTCAATGACGAACTTTATGATATGAGCAAAGAAGATGCTCACGAACTCGAATTGTTGCTTAATACACCGTCTTCAGCACTCGGTTCATGCAGATATAAAATCAACGGTGATGAAGATCTTGCGAAGATCCATAAAATGTGCGAAAAATACAACATCCGTTATTTCTTTTATAACGGCGGTAACGATTCTATGGACACATGCAGCAAAATCAGTGATTATATGGAAAAAGTCGGCTATGAATGTCGCGTTATGGGTGTTCCGAAAACGATCGACAACGACCTTGTCGGAACGGATCATTGCCCCGGTTTCGGAAGCGCTGCGAAGTACATTGCCACATCTGTTGCCGAAGTGCATGAAGATGCATATGTTTATGATACCGGCGCGATCACCATCATGGAAATCATGGGACGCAATGCAGGTTGGTTAACGGGTGCATCTGCTTTGGCAAGTCTTTCGGGATCGCCGCCTGATTTGATTTATCTTCCGGAGTTGCCTTTCGACATGGATCAGTTTTTAAAAGATGTCGAAGCAGTTTACAGGAAAAAAACAAAATGTCTCGTAACGATATCCGAAGGTGCTCAATATGCTGACGGCACATTCGTTTCACATGCCAAAACATCGGCTACCGACGGTTTCGGTCATGCACAGCTCGGAGGCACTGCGGCACAACTTGCTTCTGTTGTCAATCAAAAACTCGGAGTTAAAGTTCGCGGCATCGAACTCAGTCTCCTGCAACGTTGCGCGGCGCATCTTGCTTCACAAACAGATATCGACGAAGCGTTTCTTGCCGGTAAATCTGCCGTCGAACATGCTCTTTCGGGCGGAAGCGGAAAAATGGTATGTTTTACGCGTGAAGAAAAAGACGGTAAATATCATTGCGGCATTGCATATGAACCTCTCAGCATTTGTGCAAATACGGAAAAGAAAATCCCGCGTGAATGGATAACCGAAGACGGTACATTCGTCACACAGGAATTTATCGATTATGTGTTGCCTCTTATCCAAGGGGATAATAAACGTAAACAGGAAAACAGCCTTCCCCGCTTTGCAAAGCTTAAAAAAGTAAAGACGAAATAAAGTATTTTGAATATATAAGGAGTGTGCTAACATGGGAATCAATTTAAAAGGAACAAAAACCGAAGCCAATCTCCAAGCGGCGTTTGCAGGTGAATCGCAAGCCAGAAACAAGTATACATATTTTGCATCAAGAGCAGTGAAGGACGGTTATCAGCAAATAGCAAACATTTTCCTTGAAACAGCGGATAACGAAAAAGAGCACGCAAAAATTTGGTTTAAATACCTCAATGACGGTGATGTTCCCTGCACGATCACAAACCTTGAAGCTGCCGCATCTGGTGAGCATTTTGAATGGACGAAAATGTACACTGATTTTGCTTTGGATGCGCGCGAAGAGGGTTTTGAAGAGCTCGCAGTTTTGTTTGAGGAAGTTGCATCCGTAGAAAAAGAGCATGAAAAACGTTACAGAGATTTGCTTGCCAATATAAAAGCCGGAGTCGTTTTTGCACGTGATGAAGATAAACCTTGGCATTGCAGAAACTGCGGAAAAATCCTCATCGGAAAAACAGCCCCGGATGCATGCCCCGCATGCAAACATCCGCAGGCATACTTTGAAATCAAAGCCGATAACTATTGATCGATATTGAATGTGAGCCGGATTTATGGGAAGCAATAATTCCGAAAAAGTCGACTGTTTTCATTGCGTTCATTTCGCCGTAACATGGGAACCCAAACATCCCAGATCATGCAAACTCTTCGGTTTCAAATCCGCACAACTCCCGAGCATAGCCGTAGAAAAATCCTCAGGCGCTCCTTGCGAAGGCTTTGAGCGAAAACCGGCAAAAAAATAAATAAAAAAGGTTCAGACACTGCGGAAGGGGAGTCCCGGTTTTTATTTTCCGCAGTGTTCAAAAATTTCAGAGAGCGGCAGTACAGCACAGCCATGCAAGCATGGCATTGGGGAATTGATATCAATTCCTTATTCCCGGGGTAGGGAAAATGTTTGTGATTTGTCTTTAAGCCGATCATGGAATGTTGAACACTGCGGAAAATAAAAACCGGGACTCCCCTTCCGCAGTGTCTGAACCTTTTTGCTTTTTTGTTTATTTGAAAAATGCAGGAAGATATTGTTTGTGTGCTTCGAGCATTTCGTCGAGGACGGCTTTGGATTTCGGGTAGTCTCCGATGAGAGGATGGGTTATGAGTGCGCGGAAGGCGGTTTCGTAATCGCCTGTTAAGCCTGCGGTGACGGTTAACTTTTCGTATGCTTTGATGACACGGATCATGCCGATGATATGTTCACTTATGTTTTCGTTTAAGAGCGGAAGCGGTTTCGGACCGTCTTTACCGACGATGCATTTAACTTCGGCAATGTCATTTTTGTCTAAAAACGGGATCGTTCCGCAGTGTTTTGTGTTTACGACATGAATGCTGTTTTTGTCATTTTCGATCGCATCCACTAATGAAACCGCTGCTTCGGAATACATTGCGCCGCCGCGTTTGTCGAGAAGTGCGGGTTTTTCGTTAAGTGATGTATCCTGATACATTGTAAGCAGTTCTTCTTCAATATTGATGCAGGTTTCCCCGCGACTTTTTTCAGCTTCTTTACATTTTTTGATTGTTTCGTCTCTGAAATAGTAATAATTCAAATAACCGCTCGGTATACCGCCGATCACACGTAAAAATTCCTCATCATATGTTTTTTCGTTGAGTTTGCGAAATTCTTCGTCTTTGAATAATTGCGGAAGAACATCGATGCCGTCTGCTTCAACTCTTGTTACCCAGTGGAAATGATTAAGTCCTACAAAATCGTAGTCAAATATTTTTGCATCCGGGAGTTTTTTGCGCAACATTCGTTCTGTGTTGATCGGAGCATTGCAAAGACCTACATAGTTTATATCGGAGGTTTGAGCAAACATTTCGGCAATGATCCCCGACGGATTTGAAAAGTTTATAAGCCATGCATCTTTGGCTGTGCGTTCCATCGTTTCAGCCACTTTTTTCATTACAGGAATTGTGCGAAGAGCTTTAAAGAATCCGCCGACTCCGGTTGTTTCCTGTCCGAGCAAATCATATTTAAGCGGGATTTTTTCATCCAATATGCGAGCAGGCAGTTTGCCGACACGGATTTGTGCCATGATGTAATCCGCACCTTCGATTGCTTCTTCCAAATTGTTTGTTATCACTAAGCGGGTTTTTAAGCCTTTAGCCGATATCATGCGCTGTGCCAATCCGGACACGATCGAATTTTTTCGTTCATCGATATCCATCATAAATATGCTGTCCGCATTAAGACAATCCGCTCTGCTTAAAAATCCGTTTACAAGTTCAGGGGTGTATGTGCTTCCCGCACCGATAACCGCAATTTTTAAATTTTTCATGTTACTCCACCTTTAAATATATTAGTTATTGATTTGATTATATCATAAAAAAATTTATCAGTATGAATTTTGATTAATTATTTATGATATAATTATTTTATATTTCAAAATTAACCGGAAAGGGTATGTTATGTCAAAGTTAGAACGGGTGCGTCCCGAATCTGTGGGTATCAGTCCAAAAGATATACTGTGTTGGCTCGATGCCTTGAAGAATACCGGGTTTATTTACCATCATCTTATGTTGCTTAAAGACGGTAAAGTTGCTTTTGAGATCCATAATAAACCGTTTCGTCCGGATGTTAAGCATTATCTTTGTTCTTGCAGTAAGAGTGTTGCTGCTGATGCTGTCGTGTTTGCTGTTGCTGAAGGATTGACTTCTTTAAATGAACGTATAGTTGATATTTTCCCCGATAAAGTGATCGGAAAACCGCATACCTATATTGCTGCGATGACTGTAGAGCATCTTCTTACGATGTCTACTGTTTACGGTGATGCATTTGAACCGCAGACAAGTGATTGGACTCGTGAATTTTTAAACGGAGAGCCCGATCACTTTCCCGGTACTGTTTTCGGGTATGATTCGATCGGTACACACACGTTATGCGATATCGTTCAAACAAGAGCCGGGATGACGGTGCAACAATATCTTACACCCCGTTTGTTTGATCCGCTCGGTATCGGTAAAGATGAAATCCTCTGGAGAACCAACCCCGGAGGAGTCAATCACGGAGGCGGAGGTCTTCACCTGACTCCCGAAGCAATGGCGAAGTTCGGTCAATTGCATTTAAAAAACGGTGTATGGAACGGCAAACAAGTATTACCTCCCGGTTGGGCTGAGCAAGTTGCAATCGGACATGTTTCCTGCATGACTTGGGACGGGATTTATAAAGATCGTTACGGATATAAGTTTTGGCGTACACAAGATAACGGTTATGCATGTTTGGGTTTGGCGGGTCAATCGATAATTATGCATCCCGATAAAAATGTTGTGTTTGTCGGCGCTGCAAACGGATTTCAAACAGATTATCATTATTTTCATAAAACATTGTTTTGGGAACATGTTTATCCGAATATTAAAAACGATCCGATCGCATATGAAGATGAAGCATATAATATATTGTCGGAAAGAGTGTCGGGAGCAGAAGTTTTTATGCCTGAAGGTTTTAAAACGAGTTCTCTTTCAAACAGTATTGCCGGAAAGGATTTCCCTGTCGATGATAATAAAATAAAATGCAAGAGTTTTCGGTTTGATTTTGCGTCCGATCGCGGTGTTTTGCATTTTATCTTTGAAAAAGATGAAATCAAAATACCGTTCGGTTTTGGTTTTCATTTAAACAGCGATATCGGTTTACAAAAATTTACAGGACAAAAAGGCGATTCGTATCCCAACGGTTGCGGAGCTGCCGGTATTTGGGTCGATGATCGAACGTTGATCATTCAAACCCATGTCATCGACTCTCTTCAATATTTTATAATTACATGTCACTTCGGTGAACAAGCCGCAGTATTGCAAATCCGACCTTACGGTATATATAAATATGATGTTTTTCCGTGTTCGCTGACTTGTGTTTTATAATTTAATATAAATATTTTAATAAGTGTTGTAATAATTTAAAATGTAGTATATATTATGTTCTCGGACGTATATTTCTGATTTAATCGGAGTATGATCATGATCGAGAACATAATTGATTTAAAACTTAAGAATATCAAAGATATCATCAATACTATTCGACTTTCGGGTTTGATGAGCAGAAAGCAGCTTGCGGAAGATTTGGGATTGAGTTTTGCTACTGTTTCCAATGTTTGTAACTCGCTTATTGAACACGGTGTTTTGATTGAAGATTTTGCCAAGGCAGAAAAAACCATAGGCAGAACAACGAAATTTATTACTTTGAATAAAGATATGTATAAAATCATCGGTATCAGTATGGAAGGTGCGGGTGTAATTCGTATTTGCCTGTCGAATTTGAAAAATGAAATAATTTCACAAAAGAAATATATGTATCAGGCTAATTCAACAATAGACGGATTTGTTGAAGATATTGCATCAATATATTTTGATTATTTAAAAGAAACAGGTGTTGATGAAGAAAATATTATAGGTATAGGAATCGCTCTCTCTGCAGTTTTCAGTCAGGTCGATGAATGTATCGTTTCATCCGAAATATCAATTCTTGAAAATCAACCGCTTAAAAAGCTCATAGAAGCACGCACGAAAAAAACTGTTTTTATTGATAATGATGCCAATCTTTGTATTGTTTCGGTCAAAAATTTTACTAACAGTGAAAATATTGTTTATCTTTATATAAACATCGGTCTCGGAATCGGAACGATCCAAAAAGGAAAAGTTACCAGAGGCGAACGCGGATTTGCTTCGGAGATTTGCCATATGCCGCTCGGATTACTGGAGAAACCTTGTTGGCTTTGCGGATCGAGCAATTGCTTACAAACAGATATATCAAAAAGCGGATTTGCCGAAAAGTTTTCTGCCGTTAAAAATATTGAAGCATCATGGGATGATTATATTGAAGCATTAAACAACAGTGATGATGATGCTGTTAATGTTGCTCGTGAAAATGCAGTAATAATCGGTAAAGCTCTTTCATCGGTCGTAAATTTATTGGATTCGGAAAAGATCATTATAGGCGGTATCCCAAAAGTTTTATTTGATGAGTTAAAAGTTCCTGCACTTAAAGAAATAAATGATCGTAAAGTTGTTCGGTCGATGCCGGACTTCAAGCTCATTTTTGATGATGAATCATATGAACATATCATAAGCGGTGCAACAGAGGCTGTTTTTGACAAGTGGTGTCCAAATATATAATATAATGACCTCTTTGTGGTGTCCAAGTATATAATATAATGACCACTTTGTGGTGTCCTCAGATATAATTTTGCGTTTTATTTCATTTTGCTGTAACATTTTTCCAGGATATATACCTGTTGTCGCATTTCTTCGAGTGTCACGGGTATTTCTGCTTGTCCTTCAAGTGTTTTGTAAAGATGATCGTAAAACCCGGTAAACGATGCAATGAATCTGTTTTTATTGTTTTTCCATTTTCGTGTTTTTAAAGGTAAATCTTCTTTACAAAATGTCGGATTACCGTCAGAATTTTGCAAAGGAATCACATCGAGGGTGACGGGAGAAACATCGCTTGGATCATAATATTTTGCTTCAACAGTTGAATGCGTGCATGAGATCGTTCCGTATTCTCCTTGTATTTTAAAGTACGGACGCGGAAACGCATCATAATACGAGCATTCAATATCTATTGTCGGGAAATTTTCGGCAGTTAACAGAACTTTGGCATAATTATCCGCGTCACCGGTTCCGTAGTGTTTTAAGCTTGATGATACTTCGGGATTAAAATCGGGTCCGACGAGTTGAAGTGCTATATCCAATATGTGTACTCCGGCGACCATTAAAATGCCTCCGCCGTGAGCGCGACTCATTTGCCAGTCCCAACGTCTGTTGAAGTTACTTGACGATAACGAAATTTGAATCGGTTCACCGATCAATCCCGAAGCCAACCATTCTCTTACTTTTATAACGATCGGAACATATCGCATGTTATGAAACATAGTAAAGAATGTTCCTGTTCGTTTGACGGTTTCGGCAAGTTCATCAAATTCTGCAAGGGAGTTTGTTAAAGGTTTTTCGCACAGAACAGCTTTTTTATGATTAAGCAAATCGATCGATATCGGAACGTGTAAATTAGAAAATGCCGTATTTATATATAAATCGATTTCATCATGTCGGAGCATATCGCGATAATCCGTGTAAACGGGACATGAATGTTCGGCTTTCGCCTGTTCCCTTCTGTGCTCCGTAACATCTGATATCGCAATGATTTCAAAACGTCCTTTTGAATTTTCGATCGCCCATGAATGAATATCTCTGCCGCTTCTGCCGTATCCTATCAATCCGATTTTATAACAAGTTTTCTTCATAATGATGACCTGCCTTTAAGTGTTTTTTGAACATTATAATACAGCCGAGTGTTTGTCAATCTTTATTATAAACATAATAATATTTGTTAAAATAAGTGTTGTGTTTTTGTTAAGATTCGTTTATACTGAGTTTACAATTTATTCATTTATAGTGGAATCATATCAGCTTATGTGTGATTATGCACAAAAAATGAATTTTGTTTTATCGTGTTTCTGTGCACTATTGCCATTTTCGTGTGACAGCTATCTATTAACCGGGGGTGAACATTATATCCGGATTTACTCTTACACAATATCAACATCCTGTTCGAAAATACATCCGCAGTGTTGTTAAAAATTGGCGTTTGTACGTATTTTTGGCTCCTGCAATTGTTTATTTCATTGTTTTTGCTTATATGCCTATGTACGGCGTACAATTGGCATTTAAAGAATTAAGCATGAGAGCCGGTATAACCGCAAGCCCCTGGGTTGATCCTTTGTTCAAACATTTTATAACATTCTTCGAAAGTCGCAAATTCTTTGAAGTTATATGGAATACACTGTACTTAAATTTATACGGCTTGGCAGCAGGATTTCCGATCCCGATAATTTTAGCTATCCTTCTCAATGAACTCCGAAGTGTCCGTTATCGAAAAATCGTACAAAATGTTACATATGCTCCGTACTTTATTTCAGTTGTCGTATTGGTCGGAATGATAAACCTCTTCTTCTCTAACAGAGGGATTGTCAACCAATTCCTCGATTTTCTTAACAGAGACACTGTCATGTTTTTACAACAAGGAAGTTATTTCCCTCATTTATTCATCTGGTCCGGTGTATGGCAAGGAATGGGTTATTCATCGATAATATATTTTGCGGCATTATCCGGTGTTCCTCCTGAATTACAAGAAGCCGCGGTCATTGACGGTGCAAGTCGTTTACAACGTATCTGGCATATTAAACTTACTCATATTCGTCCGACGATAATCATTCTGCTCATATTAAATTGTGCATATATGCTGAGTTTCGGTTTTGAAAAAGTTTATCTGATGCAAAATGCGCTTAATATACAGTATTCCGAAGTTATAACTACGTATATATTCAAATTGGGTATAGGGCAACGAAACTTCGGACTCGCTTCTGCCGTCGGTTTGTTTCAAAATGTGATCAATCTTATCATCATGCTTTCCGTCAACTGGGTCGCCAAAAAAACCAGTGACATAGGCTTGGTTTAAGGAGGTGTGTATAAATGGTCATAAAAGAAACTGTGCCTGACAGAATATTCAATGCTGTTAATATAGTCATTTTAACAATCGTTTTACTTGTAGTTGCATATCCTTTGTATTTTATTGTTATTGCTTCTTTTTCAAATCCGACTCTTGTTAATACAGGAAGAGTTATTTTCTTTCCTCGTGAAATATCTTTTGAAGGATATCTCATGGTATGGAATTATGAAGAAATTTGGATCGGTTATCGCAATACGATTTTTTATACCGCACTCGGAACATTCATTAATTTTGCAGTCACAATGCCCGCAGCATATGCGCTTACACGTAAGAACCTGCGCTTCAAGGGGTTTATAACTATAATGTTCATGATCCCGATGTTTTTCTCCGGCGGCCTGATCCCGACATACTTGCTCATGGTCAGAACACTCGGACTTAACGATACTATATGGGCTATAGTTTTGCCGGGAGCAACGGGAATGATGCAAATAGTAATAGCTCGAACGTTTATTCAAAGTAATGTACCTGAAGAAATGCGAGAATCAGCGGAAATAGACGGTGCTACCGACTTCAGGGTCTTCTTTTCCATTGTGTTACCCCTGTCTACTGCTATTATAGCCGTTCAAGGTCTTATGGCGGCAGTCGGTCATTGGAACGCTTTCTTTAATGCATTTCTATATCTTTCGGACAATAATGCAAGACACTTACAACCGCTTGCAATGGTATTGCGCAGAATATTGGTTCTCGCTACTGCCGAAGCCGTCGGATCAGAGTTTATGGATGATATGACAGACAGAGCAGAACGTTTAAGACGTGTGGAACAAATAAAATATGCAGTAATAATCGTTTCGGTCATTCCTATACTTGCTGTTTATCCTTTTGTTCAACGTCATTTTGTAAAAGGCGTGCTCATAGGTGCTATAAAAGGATAAAAAAGAATACTTAGTATTCTTTATGGAGGAAAGCAAGCTTTCTTCTGACTATTATGAAAGATATTAGATTGCTTGTGCAATTTGATATAAATTGAAAACAAATTTTAGGAGGAAAATATGAAAATTAAGAAACTTCTCGCAATGTTACTGGTTATTGCTATGGTTGTCGCTTTAGTGGCGGCTTGCGCAAATAACGAAGAACCGGTAACACCGCCCCCGACAGAAACACCGGCCCAAACCACCACAACAGATGACGATGACGATGATGACTTTATTGAAGAAGATGTTGAAACTGATGTTCCCGACTGGTTGAACGAAACCGGACTTCCGATCACAAAAGAACCGATCACTGTCAGAGCAATGCTGATGAAAGACCCGGCTGACGGTCGTTGGGAAGACTTAGAAATCATGCAACATATTGAAGATGTCACAAATATCAAATGGGAATATGACACATACGAAACAGAAGAGATATTCAGAGATCAATTGAATCTTCAATTCCTCGCAGGCACATATGCTGATGTTGTAATCGCTCGCGGTGCTCTCAGCGGAGGCAACTGGGTCCATGAAGAAGCTTTCGGAAATGAAGGATTCCTTATTGACCACAGACCGTTAATTTCACGTTGGATGCCGCATGCACGTGATTTCTTAAACGAATTCACATTCCTCAGAGCAGGTCAAACCTCCAGCAGCGGTGCAATGTTCGGATTACCAATGTATTATCCGAGCGGATACGGAAACAACCCGCATCTTTGGTATATGGAACCGTATTTTGTCCATGCTTTGGATGGTTGGGACGATGTTCCGTTCACAATTGAAGAAATGCGTGTATTTTTGTATGATTTAAAAGACCTGCTCGATTCCGGTGAATATACAAACCCCGATCCCGAAATGCATGTTATAGGATTCAGAAATGAATACGGTCTC
>Ga0123356_10004043_pt1 | contig 15224 bp, 11 predicted proteins | sample TergutEmb28metaG_2_FD_92546 | JGI IMG/M metagenome (GOLD analysis project Ga0123356, IMG submission 92546) | Embiratermes neotenicus P3 segment gut microbial communities from Petit-Saut dam, French Guiana - Emb289 P3 | ecosystem: Host-associated > Arthropoda: Insects > Digestive system > Gut ... | reverse complement strand
TACAATGCCGCGATCCCGGCGAGTAACTGCTTCAAAACCTGCTCCTCGGAGGGCAAGACGGTACGCAGGTCGAGCAGCACCCGGCCCTGGTCCACACGCGCGATGACCGGAGGACGGTTTGCACGCAGACGTGCGGCTAGTTCGTCGGCGCTCAACTTCTCGGAGGTAAGCGCGATCAGGGTGGTAGGGAGAACCGCCGAAGGAGCCGACCCGCCCCCGATGAGCGACTCGCCACCGGTCAGCGCGACCCTTAAGTTCCCGGTGCGGCCTGCGCCCTCGCCCGCTATGGGGGCGAAGGCGGCAGTTAAGTTCCCGGCTCGCGCCGCGATCTCGGAGTTGGATAGCTCGATCATCCGCAGCACTGGAACGGCGTCATAGTCGTGTTTCAGGTATGCCAGGAGCGTGGCTTCGAGCGCCGAGTAGGTGAGTTTGTCCACCCGCAAGGCGCGAAATAGCGAATTGCCGCGCATTCTCCGGACGAGGTCTTCGCGACCGGTAATGATACCCGCCTGGGGACCTCCGAGCAGCTTGTCGCCGCTGAAGGTCACAACCGCAACGCCGGCTCGCAGGCTATCGAGAACCATGGGTTCGTTGTGGATGCCAACCGCCCGGAGGTCGAAGAGTGCACCGCTACCCAGGTCCTCCATGACCGGCAGCTTGTATTTTGCCGCCAGCACAACCAGTTCTTCGAGGTCGGGCTGCTCGGTAAAACCTGTGATCTCGAAATTCGAGCGATGGACTCGCAGCAACAGCCTAGTGCGTTCATGGATGGCTCGTTCATAATCTGCGATTCGCGTGCGGTTGGTGGTGCCGACTTCGCACAGCGCCGCGCCGGATTTCGCCATCACATCGGGAATGCGAAACGACCCGCCAATTTCAACCAGTTCTCCGCGCGAAACGATGACTTCGCCGTTTTCAGCCAGCGTGTTGAGCGCAAGCAGGACGGCGGCGGCGTTGTTGTTAACAACGATGGTAGAGATGGAAGGGGGCGGAGCGGCGGGGACGCCCGCACCCTGGGTGGTCTCCGTCTCGAGGGAGGCGGGCGTTGCCAGCCCTCCGGCCGGCCCGGCATCTTCCCCGGACAGCAACTTGCGAAACAAGCGGTCTACATGCACGTCCCGCTTGCCGCGCTCGCCGGATTCCAGGTCGAGTTCCAGGTTCGAGTAGGATTCCGCGGTCTCACGCATATGCAGAATCGCAGACCCGGCCAGCGGCGCCCGGCCCAGATTGGTGTGCAGGATTACGCCGGTTGCGTTGATTACCGGCTTTAAGGACCAGCCGAGCGCACGGCCGAGTTCGGTTCCGACGGCGCCGTGGATTCCGGCAAGGGCAATTTGCAGCTGGTCACGATCGAGGCGGCCGGCGGCGATTTCCTCCCGTAAGCCTGCCAGCACGACCCGGCAGGCGTCCACGGCTGCAGACCTGCCTTCCTGGTCGACAAACGCAGCGATCTCCCGCTCGCGCAACAATTCGTCAACCGACGGCAGCGCTCGGTAGAGTGCCTCTGGCGGTCCCATGTGCCGATGATTATCGCATTTGACGATTCGATCAAACCAAATTGATAGCCGGGGCGCCATGCGGACCGCCCCTGGGTCTATCGGGAAAACGGCACCTCAGCCGACTTCAACCAGACCGTAGGTCTTCTGCCACTTGGTTCGCAGGTAAGAGAGGGTGCGGTCGATTTCGGCCTGAGAAATCTCGGCGTTCGGGCCGGCAAGGATCTCGGCGGCAGCTTGCTTGGCGAGCTCCAGCAGCTCACGATCACGGATCAGATTCGCCACCTGAAAACTCGGCAAGCCGGCCTGGCGCGTGCCGAAGAATTCTCCCGGGCCGCGCATTTCCAGGTCCCGTTCGGCAATTTCGAAACCATCCGTCGTGCCGACCACGGTGTCGAGCCGGCGCTCCGCATCCTCGGAAACCTTGCCGCTGGTCATGAGAATGCAATAGGACTTTGCGCGACCGCGCCCGATCCTGCCGCGCAATTGATGGAGCTGGGCCAGGCCAAAGCGCTCCGCGTGCTCGATCACCATCACCGTAGCATTCGGAACATCCACCCCGACTTCGATGACCGTGGTCGAAACCAGAATTTGCACTTGACCTTGCTGGAACAAGCGCATGACCTGCTCCTTCAAGTCCGCCTCCATCCGTCCGTGCAGAACGGCCACGTTCAGGTCGGAAAACACTCTCTGGCTGAGCTCTCCATACATCTTCATCGCGGCTTTGAGCTCGTTTTCCTGGTTCTCGTCGATTACGGGATAGACGACGTAGGCCTGATGTCCGGCCGCAACCTGCTTGCGCACGAATTGCCAGACCTCGTCGGCACGATCATCCCTGACCCGGCGCGTAATCACAGGCGTACGCCCGGGCGGCATTTCGTCGAGGATGCTGAGATCGAGATCGCCGTAAAGCGTCAGCGCGAGAGTGCGGGGGATGGGGGTAGCGGTCATGACCAGAACATCGGGTTCGCGAGAACTCGGCGAGCTTCGCTCGACTGGGCCAGCCGCCCCATTCGGCGAAGACCCTGCCGCATGGGGGCCCCGGGCATGGGCACCCGTTCCTTCACCGTCCATTTTTTCTTCGCTTTTCTTCATCAGCTTGAAGCGCTGCCGCACTCCGAAGCGATGCTGCTCATCGACGATCACCAAACCGAGTCTTTGAAATTCGACTTCGTCCTCGATCAGCGCGTGCGTGCCAATGACCAGTTGTGCGTTCCCTTGCACAATGTGGCGTCGGGTGGCGCGCTTGCGATCGTCTTCGAGCGATCCGGTGAGCAGAACCATTCGATATCCGGAGGGCTCGAGAATGCGGCGTGCAGAGAAGAAGTGCTGCTGCGCCAGAATCTCGGTCGGCGCCATCAACGCCACCTGATACCCATTCTCGATGGCAATGATTGCGGCTTCGAAGGCAACCAGGGTTTTCCCCGAACCCACATCGCCTTGCAACAAGCGCCGCATGGGGTAAGGCTTCTGCATGTCCTCTGCGATTTCTTTCAGTGCGGATTTCTGCGCCCCGGTGGGATGAAAGGGCAGGATTTTCTTGATCGCCTCCCGAACCCGATGGTTCAGTTCGAATGAGATCCCGGGTTGTGCTTTTTGTTCGCGGCGCTTCCACTCGAGGCCCAGCTCGATGAAAAACAGCTCTTCGAAAACCAGGCGAATGTGGGCCGGCGTTCGCCATGCTTGCAGATTTTCGAAGCTCTCCCCCACGTCGGGCCAGTGAACTTTCCACAGAGCCTCGCGCGAGGGAAGAAGGTTCAGACGCTTGCGAACCGGGGCGGGAATGGTTTCCGGCAACTGGGGCGGGAGGCTTTCGAGCGCTCGGTGAATGGCCCGGCGAAACCAGCGCGAGGTGAGCCTTCCCTGCCCAGCCGATTCATAGATCGGAACAATGCGGCCGATCTCCAGGGACTCTCTAGCCTTCCCGCCTGCCTGGTCCTCGCTTTCCCCGAGAATCTCAAATTGCGGCTGCACCAGGGCGAGGCCGCCACGGTTTTCTTCCACCCTCCCGTAGAGCGCGACCAGTTGCCCGGGCTGGAACTTATCGATTAAATAGGCACCATGGAACCAAATGCAGCGGAGCCGGACGCGTCCCTGACCGGCGGTCATCTGAAAGATCGGCATGCGCCGCGTGCGCAGCAAGCCCGATGTCCGAACCTCGGCGATCACGGTTGCCATCTCTCCCGGCCGCAGCTGAGCAATGGTGCGCGGATTCACCCGGTCTTCATAGCGGAACGGCAGATAATGCACCAGGTCATCGACCGTGTGGATTCCCTTCGCGGACAAAATTTCCGCAAGCTTTGGGCCAACCCCTTTTACGTATTGCACTGCGGTGGAGGGTTCGAGCATCTGAAGGGATGGTAACAAATGCAGCACCCAGCGTTTGCCAATCCGTCTCCAGTCGCTGGCCGCGGATCGTTGGCCAAGGGTCCTTCGCCCCTGGCGCACTCATTTGCGCCCAGGGCTTCCGCCAGCCATGGCCCCGGTCGATGCCGACTGCCGATTGTCAGGATTTCCGGTGTCTAAACCAGCCAGGGTGAATTTCGTTCAATCTCTTATCGCCGTGGTGGCGGGAAATCTCTTGTATTTCCTGCTCATGCCTCACATGCCACCGGCGGCGCGGCACAATCCCATGAACTTCGACCTCGGGGTGCTGGTGGATTTCTGGTTCTGTCTGGTGTTTTTAGGAGCGATCAAGACCTTCTGGAAGCGGAGCCAGAAGTCCAGTCCGGAAGAGCGGCGGCGATAAGTCCCCATTCGGGCGGTTCTCGAACCCGCCCCAAAAAAGGGACTTATATTTCCCCTCTCTTGTGCCACTCCTTCATTTGGCGCTCGAGCTCCTGCTGCTGGCGGCCGAGGTCCCGCTTGAATCGTTCCATCTCTTTTTCGAACTCGCCCTGGTGCTTGCGTGCATCTTCCTCCATCTGCTTCCGCAGCCTCTCCATCTGCGGCTTCAATCGCGTGATCTCGGCGGTCCGGAGTTCAGGCATCAGTTGCGCGATGCGGGCGCCCTGGTCGACAAATTGGGCGCAGGTGACCGAGCCAACCCAGTCGCAGCTCTCGAGAGATCCCGAACGCCGCGGCTCGGGCAGCGCCAAGCTCAGGGTCTGCTCACGGTGATCGCGGATGATTACCACGGCGGCTTTGTTTTCTTCGCGTTCGCGGAGCAGACGGCTGAAATCGCTACAGTCGTTCACCGCCGCGCCATTGACCTTCACGATCACGTCGCCGGCGCGAAACCCTGCCTGCTCGGCGCGGCTGCCTTTCTCCACCGAGCGAATGAGCACCCCACTTCCCCCCTTGACGCCAAAAAACTCGCCGAGCTGCGGCGTGAGGTTTTCCACCATCATTCCGCTGTTTCTGGGCGAATGAATCACCACCACCGAGGGAACGTCGATATCCGGCATGTTGATGGGAGGAATGTGAATCGCGGGAATGTGGACGGGCGGGATGTTGAAATTGAAGCTGCGGTCCGTGCTGCGTTCCACGAGCTGCGCCTTAAGCGACATCGGTTGACCGTCGCGAACGATGCCGATCGCGACCGTCCGCCCGGCAGGGATCTCGTGAATGATCCTGCTCAGCTGCTGTTCGCTTTCAATCTTCTGACCGTTGATGGCGGTGATCACATCGTGCTCTTTGAGACCCGCTTTGCCGGCAGGTGCATCCTGGTCGACCATGGTAATCTCGACGCCGCTTTCTTCTTTGAGGTGCAGTTCGGATACGCGGTCCGGCGTGATGTTGCGGGTATCGACTCCTAAATACGATCCGCCCTCTTCGTCGCCAACGAAGAGCGGCTGATTTCCCGGCTGCCCCTTCGAGGCGATGGGCAGAAGAAATCCCATCGCCAGCATTGCTATTGAGAAAACATTCATTTTCATGGGATCCCTCACTACTGAGCGCGTCGAATATAGATGTTGCCCATCGTGGTGCGAATCTTCAGAACCGGTCCGCCGCCGTTCAGGGTGCCTTCGGCGGAAACAAACTTCGGCTCCCACTGGCCGCCTTCGGAAGAGACTCGTATCTCCGGGAAATCGCTTTGGATGCGATGTCCGCTCGCCGCCTCAATGCTGGCGCGCAGGGTGATGTGCATGGCGGGCGCCAGAAAGACGGTGACATCACCCGTTGCCGTCTCCAGTTGTGAATCCGGGGCGCTCGAAGATGCAATAAACTTGGCTATGATCGTTCCCGCACCGGTTTCGACGTGAGCCGCCGGCACGCCGTAAAGCTCAATCGAGCCCCCGCCGGTTTCGGCTTTCACCAAACCGGTAGCCGAGTTGATCTTCAAGCTGCCCCCGCCGGTCTCCATGCTGGCTTCGCCAATCACCTCGCCCAGGTCAATGCTCCCGCCGCCAGTTTCCGCCGTTACCTGCCCGGCGCACTTGTCTACGTGAATACTGCCGCCCCCGGTCTGCAGCGACGCACCTTGCGCACCCGAAACCAGGACCACGTTCCCGCCGCCGGTTTCTGCGACCACCTTACCCTTGGCTGAGCCGATGTGAATCACCCCGCCACCGGTCCTGACCTTCACATCGCCGCCCACATTGCCCACATCGATTGTGCCCCCGCCGGTCTCCGCGTTGATCGCGCCCCCGACATCGTCCACATGAATGCCGCCGCCCCCGCTTTCTGCCTCCAGGCGTCCCGATATGCCCGTGGTCACAACTTCGCCGCCCTCGGTTTCGATCTTCACCAGATCCAGGGCTCGCGGCACCGTAACCGTGACATCGGAGGAAAACCGGTGGGGACGGCCGCCCTCCCATTCGCCGACAATCCAGGCCGTATCCCCGCGTACATAAGAGCTGATTTTGTAGGACTCGAATTCGCGGCGGGCACGGTCTTCGGAAGACTCGTGGGACTTATTGCGGATCACATAAGTGATCCCCGGTGCCGCACCGCCCGCGACTCTCACCGCGCCCGTTTCCAGCTTGATGTGAAGATTGCGCGCGCCCGCAAGCGAGCCGTTTACCACAGACGTCCAGGAATTTCCTTCTCTCTGTACGGAACCCTGCTGCGCGAGACAGATCGTCGAAACCAGCGCGGCTGCGAGTCCGAGTTTGGTGATTGGCTTGTTCATGGTTTGGTTCTTTTCCTGCTCCTTAATTCATTTCCGGCAGCTGCGCCAGCAGATTCCGCGCCTGCGAGCGGATGTAGCGGTTATCATCTTTGGCGGCCAGGCGCTCCAGCACGATGCGCACGCTGCTGTCCGCGCGCACCGGCTCGAGCAGACGCAGGGCTTCGATGCGCACGCCGGGATTTGCGTCCGACATGAGAGACTCGAGCACGGCATCCCGGACGTCGACATCGCCCTTCACGTACGGGCCCAGGCCATCCAAAGCTTTCAGGCGCACGCCGGTGTTCGAGTCGTAGCGCAGAGCGTACAGCAGGGCTTCCCGCACATGCTGGTTGCCCGGCTGCTGGGTAAGCAGAGCGACGGAATCCATGCGCACGCCGGCGTTGAAGTTATTGCGCGCGGCGTACAAGAGAAGTTGCTGGACATTGGCATCGCTCATCGAGCCGCGCAGTTCCTGGGGAGAAACCGTGTCGAATTTGATGGTGATCTGGTTCGATCCGGGCTGCTGAACGATGGAGCTGACGCCGCTGATCGAGGCAAAAGCGGGGGCGGCGTTGGTCGGTGAGGGCCCGGGTTCGAAGGGAGTCTTCACTAATTTGTAGGTTGCGCCCATGCCCCCGGCAAAACCTGCGATGAAAATTGCCGAGGCCAGCGCGGGGGCAAACCGGATCTGATTCAGCCAATGCACCGGATCGAAGATCAATCGCGACCACCACCCGCCCTGCTCCGCCGATTCGAGCGCCTCCTGCAGCCGCATCCGCGAGGCCGCAAGCAGGCCGGGCTCAGGTTCCCGCACGGCGGCAGCTGAAAAATCTGCGCGCAACGTCCGGGTTGATCCGAGCTCCGCCGCGCACTCCCGGCAGCGCATGACGTGCTGCTCCAGTTCGTGACGAGCGTCATCGGGTAGCTCGTCATAAACATAAAGCAGAACGTTCTGTTGTACCCATTCGCAGTTCATAGCTCCCTCTCGCATCCCGTCGGCGCGGGCCTACCGCATCTCCGCCAGGCTCGCGCGCAGTTTCTGCGTAGCCCGGAACAGCGTGTTCTTCGCGGTCTCCTCGGTGGTGTTCAGCATTTCGCCGACGGTTCGCAACTTCAGTCCCTGATAATGCTTCAGCTCAAAAACCATGCGTTCCCGCGGAGTCAGTTTCTCGAGCGCCCGGCGAATCTTCGTGCCCAGCTCGCGGCGTATGAGATCCCGTTCCGGGTTTGCGCTGGCGCGTCCATCCGCCACCTGCGCCAGCACATCGTACATTTGCCCATCGCAGTCGGTCGAAACCGGCGCCTCTTCCTTCCGCACCTGCTTCTTGCGAATGCTATCCAGGCACAAGTTGGTGACGATGCGATAAATCCAGGTATAAAACGAGCACTCGAAGCGGAAACGCCCGATGTTCTTGTAGGCCTTCAGGAAGGCGTCCTGATAAATGTCCTGGGCCTCGTGCTCGGACCCGGTCAGATGCAGGGCCAGCCGCAGCACCGCGTGATCGTAGTGGCGCACCAGCTCTTCGAAGGCAGCGCGACTGCCGTGCTGCGCCTCGCGCACCAGAAGCGTGTCGTCGATCCTCTGACCTAACATGCGGGCCGGGCCTGCGGTGCCCCACGCGCCGCCATCCGCGCCGGTGAGCGCCGGGAATTGCTGCGTTTCCGTGCTTTCTCGATGCTCAGCGTACACCCCGCCAGCGCGCCCATGGCACGCCCGTCCGCGAACCTTCTCCGTGGTCTCGGCCGCGCCTTTCTTGGGCACGACCAGATGGTGAGAGCACCTGCCAACCGGAAATTGTACAGCCCACGCATCGGCCGGCATCTCGGTTGTCCTCGATTCGGTCCGGGGTAGCTACTACCCCCAGCCACAACGAGATAGACGCGGAAGGGCAAGTTTCGTAAGCGGAGAATTTGGGCGCCCGGGGGGCGGAAAGCGGCTATGCCGGCCAGCTTGAAATCTCGGCCGCTCCGGGTTCCCTTGCCGACGGGCTCAGGGCCGCGCGCCGAGCACAGGGAGCACGGCGGTATTCACGATTGCAGGGTCGTCGCGAAGCTTGATATAAAGCGTATTACCCTTGGGCGGGGGGATATTGAGAGCCGCCTGTACAAACCCGTCGGGCACGATGACGGAGCTCGAGAAGTCCGGATCGGCGCTGACGGCGTCGATCAAGAACAGCTTGTCGCCGCTCAAAGTGCACCGGCTCTCGACCTCGGGCTTCTTCTCTGGGCCGGCTTTAGTCTCTACGCTCGGTGTGGCGGAGGGGGCCTCATCCGTCGACTCTGGATTCGGTCGAACCGCGCCCCCCGCCGCGCCGTCCTCAGGCTGGGAATCCGGTTTCGGCCGGGAATCCGGCTGGGCTTCCGAACTGGACGCGACCGAGGACGTCCCCTCGGGTGCGGAGCTCTTCACCGAAGGCGTCCCTTGGGCGGGAACCGGAGGGGCGGTGCACCGGACTCCGGTCAGTTCCGGGACCCGCACCAGGTTTCCGAGCGGCTGCCAGTCGCCTTCGATCCCATCCCCGCTCACCGCACGAAATTTCAGCGGGCCAAAAGCCGCAGGACCCAGCAGCTTCATCGGATCGAGCACCGCGAGCACGGTCTTTGTGTCCTGCGGGGTCAGGTTGCCGTCCTTTTCGCTCAGCAGGCCATGAAACGACTCATCGAAAGTGGCGACTTCGATTTTTTCCGCCGGCGAAAACATCTCCGGCGCCTGGGTCTTCAAAAAGAAGCTCAGCCTTCCGTTCTGCGGAAGCTCGTCGGGATTGCTCATCTGGATCCCGGAGGCCGAGCCGGCGTTTCCGACCTGCACGCTCTTCGTCAATAAGGTCAGCCGGGGCCGCGCACTCTCGATCGTGGTAGTCAAGTCGAGGGTGCGCCCGTCCTTCAGCGCCACATGAGCGGCGATTGTGGTTTGGGCTTCGAGTTTTGTGGCGGCCGCCGGGTCTTGGGTGACGAGTTTCAGCTCGTCGTGCTGATTCGCGCGGGAGAGATTACCCGGTAAGAACGTTATGCCGCCGAGTTCGAGCTTTGAAAGCTGATCCAGCCGGGTTCCACGCACGGTGCCCGTGAGATCGCCGGCGTGAAGGTCAAAAGAATCCAGTCTCGCGGCTTCGGCATAGGTATGGAGAGGCACGGTATCGACTTGGTTCAGCCCAAACTTTTTCACCAGCATCTCGAGCGAACCGGCGCTCGCATGCTCGAGGGGGACCTTCAGCTCGATCTCGCCAGGCTTCGGAGATTTCCAATCCACCCGAACCGCCCTCCCTTTCTCATTCTCGAGCAGCACTTCGCTTACGCAGCAAGCGTCGGGAGACTCGAGATGCAAGGTGTCTTCGCGGCCGACGACGAGGGCGCTCGCATCGTTCGCGGCAACCACCCACTGAGAGGCGCGAGACGTTCTCAGGCGGAACTCCGGGCCGTCGAACGAACCAAACCCCCAGGAGGCCCGCAGAACTCCAGTGGTTTCGCCGTTCACAGACTTTGCGTCCATGGCCCCGGTTTGAATCACGAAGCCGCCGCGTCCCGCATCCGGCTGCGCCGGGAGGTCGATGGCTTGTCCGGGCTTGGGTTCGATGTGGAGCACGAAGTGGTGCGCCAGTTCGGTCGAAAAGGCGAGCGGCGCCCCTTCCGCAGGCAATACCAGATCCGGCTTATTCGCACAAAATACCTGCTTTTGATCGACGGCCTTGAGCGGAGGCGGAACCGCAGTGTGCACCGCAGGCAGCGCGATCACCAAGACGGATTTGGGATTGCGGAACGACGGCGGGTTATTCAGGCGCAGATTGAGATCGTCTTTTTTGGGCAGCGCCAGCGCGGGAATGTACTGGTACTGTGCCGTATGGGCGGTGCCCAGAATACGCACGACATCCACGACCGCACCCACGTAGGGGCTGTAATATCCGGCTTTGGCCGTCGGTGTGGCGCTGAGCTGGGCGAGCAAGTCGGTCGAAGGACCTGAGGTCAGAGTCGCCACCATGCTTTGGCTGTGCTGGTCGTCGAGCACCAGCTGGTCCGTATTCTGGGTGAGGCAGGGCAGCTGCTGGTCGGTTGGCTTATCGAAACATTGCTGATCGAGCTTCATGTTGAGGCTTCGCGCCAGCAGCGTAGTGCGGGTTTTGAGCGCGTCCGGGTCGGTGACGGAGGTTTCGCGAACGGCTTCCAAATAGGCCTCGACGCGTGAGCGGTCGAGGCTCAACTGTTCGAGGTCTTGAGAGGCCCGCACGAACGAGCCGGGCTTGCCTCGCACTGCCGCCCGCAAAGTTGAAAACGCCCCGCCGGTCTCCGGAGCAAGCAGGACTACGGCCTGTTCGGCTTCCTGGGGAACGGTCACGAAAATGCCCTCGTCGCGGACCGGCTTCGTCCAGGTCTCGGCGCGCGTGAACCAGTTTTCAGGCGGCGGGTTGGTGGAGCCGCGCAAGAAGACGACCACCATCAAGTAGTGGACGGACTGGCTGTCGGGAAGGTCGGCATGGATCCAGAGCCGGTCGCCCGCCTCAAGGTTCGGCACCTCGGAGATCGGGAGGGTTACGCCCGCGCGCTGGACATGGACCTGAAACCTGGGACCAATCAGGTCGAAGGCGGCGTTATCGGCACGGGCGCCAGCCGCAGCGAAAGTCACGAGGAGAGCGCAAAGCGCCGGGGTGATGATTTTTGAAGCTAACTCGACCGTTCGTAAAGACACTTCTCTCGATTCCTAAGATGCTGGATTCCGTCTTCATATGCTAACCAGTCGCTTGCCTTGGCAGCAATACCTGCCTGGACAGAAAATCGCGCGCATTTCAGGGCCTATCTATCCGCGTTGGCTTGAGGATTTCCGTCAATCAATTCAATACGGTTGCCGAACGGATCGTGAATGTGGCAGCGCCGAACGCCTGGAATATCCTGAGCTTCGCGGGCTTCGATCCCCGCCGCCCGCAGCCGGGCAATCAGGCCGCCGTAGTCGGTCGAGTTGAGGGCGGGATGAGCCTTTTTCGCGGGCCGAAAATCACGCTCGATTCCCAGATGGATTTTGACCTCCCCGCTCTCAAACCAGCAGCCGCCGCGCGTCTCGAGCTCCGGGGGTTTCCGGACCTCCCGCATGCCGAGCAAATCGCGATAGAAGCGGCGAGCTGATTCCTCTTCTCCGCAAGGCATGGCGAGTTGAACATGGTCGATCGCGCCAAAGGGCGGTTTCACACAAAGTCGATTTTAGCGGACGACGAGCGCAATTTCGGAGGGTTCCGGCGCCGCTGGTAACATCTGTCTGTGCTCCTTGAAATCAAGGACCTCAGCGTGGAATTTCACCGGGCGCCCAAGCCGCTGGTGGCCGTTCGCGAAGTCGCGTTGGGCATTCGATCGGGAGAGGTGCTGGGCCTGGTGGGAGAGTCCGGTTCAGGAAAGTCCGTCGCCTGTCTGGCCATTATGCGGCTCCTGCCTCCCGAAGCAACCGTTCGCGGCGAGATCGGCTTTCGAAAGGACGGCGCCTCCGAGAATCTTCTCTCTATCGATCCCGAGTCCATGCGTTCTCTGCGAGGTTCGGAAATCTCCATGATCTTTCAGGAGCCGATGACCGCCCTGAACCCCGTCATGCGCGTGGGCGAGCAAATTGCCGAGGCGGTGCGTGCTCACCACCCTGTGTCGAAGCGAGAGTCGTGGAAGCGCGCCGTTCAAGCGCTGGGCGAGGTTCGCATCGCAGATCCGGAACGCCGCGCGCGGGATTATCCGCACCAGCTCTCAGGAGGAATGCGCCAGCGGGCGATGATCGCCATGGCCATCGTGAACCGGCCTCGCCTGCTGATCGCCGACGAGCCCACTACCGCGCTCGACGTCACCATCCAGGCGCAGATTCTCGATCTTCTCGGCAGCCTGCGGCAAAAATTCGGCCTCACTATGCTTTTTATCTCCCACGATCTCTCCCTGGTCGCACAAGTCGCCGACCGGGTTGCGGTCATGTATGCGGGCAGTCTGGTTGAACTGGCCTCGCGCCAGGCTATTTTTCACGAGCCCGCGCACCCCTACACGCGCGGGCTTCTCAATGCCGTCCCGACCCTGAAAACCGAACGCCACCAGCCCTTGAGGACCATTGAGGGTACAGTCCCTTCACTCGATGCCATGCCTCCCGGGTGCCCCTTTGAACCGCGTTGCCATCTGCGCATTCCCGATTGCCGCCGCGCCCTGCCGCCTTTGGTCGAAGTCGGGCCCGGTCATTGGGCAAGGTGTCCGGTGGCGAATCCCGCTTGAGCTTATAATCCCCCATTGCGCATACTGGTTCTCAGCGATATTCACAGTAACCTCGAAGCCCTCGAAGCCTGTCTTGCCGCCGCCCCGCGGCACGATCGGACGGTGAACCTCGGGGACATCGTTGGCTACGGCGCCAGCCCCAACGAAGTCAGCCGGGCTGCGCGGGAGTTGGGTGGAACGTTTGTCCGCGGTAATCACGACAAAGTGGTTGCGGGGATCGACAGCGCGGAGAACTTCAACCCGATCGCGGGCATCGCCGCAACCTGGAACCGCGAGCAGCTCACGGCTGATAATCTCGACTGGCTCCGCACCTTGCCCAAAGGACCTGTAGGGGCGGCCGAGTTCGGGGACGTGCAGTTAGTGCATGGCGCGCCCGATGACGAAGACCGCTACCTGGTCACGCTTGAAGATGCGGCTCAACAACTCACACAGACTCCGGTCGGGATCACGTTCTTCGGGCATACGCATGTTCAGGGGGCCTTCGCGTTCCAGCAGGATGCCGTCACAGACGTAATTCCCGCCTACGCCAGTGTCGGCAAACCGGAAACCTGGGATTTTCACCTGCAGGCAGGAGCGAGGTATCTGATTAATCCAGGGTCGGTCGGGCAGCCGCGAGACGGCGATTGGCGCGCAGGGTTTGCGGTCTTCGACTCGGACGAATGCGTCGTGACCTTTTGCCGCGCGCCCTACAACTTGCGCCTGGCGCAGCAGAAAATCTTTGACGCGAGTCTGCCCGTCAAGCTGGCGACGAGACTGGCCGCGGGGAGATGAACCTCGATTTTGAATTGCGGATGCTGCATTCGGGAGGACTGGGGAGAATCCAAGTAATACTCAAACTTTCGGATCCCGGCCTAAAATGTAAAAACCACAACCCATGAAACCTCCTGCTACTTACCTCATCGCCCACACCGACGGCGGCGCGCGCGGCAATCCCGGACCGTCCGGGTATGGTGTGATCATTCACGATTCCCTGGGAAACAAGATCGCCGCTCTCAGCCAGTATCTTGGCCGGCAGACCAATAATTTTGCGGAATATCAGGCGCTGATCGCCGCGCTCGAATATGCCTGCAGCCACGAGGTCAAGGCACTCAAAGTGATCAGCGACTCCGAGCTCATGGTGCGCCAGATCGACGGAACCTATCAAGTGAAGGAACCGACGCTCAGAGACCTGCACCGTCGGGCGAAGAACCTGATTGGGCAGCTCGACTGGTTTGAGATCACGCATGTCTTGCGCCGGCAGAATCGCGAGGCCGACGAACTCGCCAATGCCGCCATGGACAAAGGTTCCGGACGAACACCATTTCGCCGGCCGCAGCCGTCCCCGAACCCGGCGGCGCAGGAATTGAAGGGCGTGGTGCGCCAGGGAAAGATCGAGCTGCTCGACGGAACCCTGCCGGAGGGAACACCAGTCGAAGTCAGAGTCAAACGGTGATGGACGACGATCAACGACCGACGATCGACGACCAACGATCAACGACCACGACCAACGACCGACTGGCGGGGGGAGTAGACGGCGCTTTGCCGCTCGAAATTCGATCCCGCAAGCCAGATGAGTGTCAATCTACGGGGTTGCCCAGGCTGCCCACGCCTTCCACCTGGACTTCCACTCGATCTCCAGCTTCGAGCGGGGCCACGCCGCTGGGGGTTCCGGTGGCAATGAGGTCCCCGGGCACGAGCGTCATAACCTGCGCAATGAAGCGGATCAGGCAGTCGAGAGGGAAGATGAAATCGCGAGTGTTCCCGCGCTGCTTCAGGTTTCCATTGACTCGCACTTCCACCGCGATTCCCTTCCAGGGATCGAGATTGTCCACCACCACCGGCCCGGCCGGGCAGAACGTATCGAAGCCCTTGCCCCGGGTCCACTGGCCGTCCTTTTTCTGTAAATCGCGCGCGGTGACGTCATTGACGCAGGTGTAGCCGAGTATGTATGGCCTTACGTCCTCATCCTCCCGCAAGCTCCTGCATGGTTTGCCGATCACGACGCCCAACTCTCCCTCGTGGTCGACCCGACTCGAAATCCTGGGGCGAACAATCGTCTCTCCCGGGGCAAGGAGCGAGGAGGGCGGCTTGAGAAAAATCAGCGGCTCGGGCGGCGCCTCGTTGCCCAACTCCCGGGCGTGCTCGCGATAATTTCGTCCGATACAAACAATTTTTGTCGGCTCGACCACGGCTAGCAGTGCGGCCTGGGCAACGGGAACAGGCGAAATCTTGTTCGCGCCGCGCTCTAAGTGGTCCGTCTCGGGAAGTGTAGGAAGAACTCTTGTGATCAGGTCGTGGCCGGCAACGCTCTCAATCAGGCCAAATTGAGGAGTTCCTTCATGGGTGAAGCGGCAGTATTTCATAGTAGGCTCTAAATTCGAATTTCCGCGAGCAGCAGCAAACAAACCCAATCCCCCATCCCGCATCTGAAATCGTTTGGCGAAGTCAGTTAAATGCTGATTCTGACCGAGCGCCTG
>Ga0123356_10004042_pt1 | contig 15226 bp, 14 predicted proteins | sample TergutEmb28metaG_2_FD_92546 | JGI IMG/M metagenome (GOLD analysis project Ga0123356, IMG submission 92546) | Embiratermes neotenicus P3 segment gut microbial communities from Petit-Saut dam, French Guiana - Emb289 P3 | ecosystem: Host-associated > Arthropoda: Insects > Digestive system > Gut ... | reverse complement strand
TATATGGACGAGGGCATTTCGGGAAAAAGAGCAGACAAAAGACCACAGTTTATGACTATGATTGCAACAGCAAAAACTAAGCCAAAACCCTTTGATGTAATTCTCGTACATAAATTTGACAGATTTGCGCGTTCGAGGGAAGACAGCATAGTTTATAAGTCTTTATTAAAGAAAGAATGTGACATTAAGGTTGTTTCCATTACTGAAAGCATAGAAAACGATAAATTTTCGGTAATATTGGAAGCAATGCTCGAAGCTATGGCAGAATATTATTCGCTGAATTTGGCAGACGAGGTAACAAAGGGTATGACAGAAAAGGCGGAAAGGGGCGAATTTCAGACAAGACCGCCGTTTGGTTATAGAGTGGAGAATAAAAAACTTAGAGTAGTCGAGGAAGAAGCAAAGCTTATAAAGATTATTTTTAATAATTTTGCCAATAGGGAAAATAGCTTGTTTGGAACGATAAGGCACATAAATACTCTGGGTAAAACAAGAACAGGAAAAGAGTTTTCAAATCATACAGTTAATTATATTCTCAACAATCCTACTTATATTGGTAAAGTGCGTTGGACACCTCACGGAGGAATGAACCATAACTGGAATCACCCCGATATGATTCTTCGCGACAGCGACCATGAGGCAATAATAGATATTGAAACGTGGGATAAGGTACAGGAGCGGTTAAGAGAAAACAGAGAAATCTATCGCCAATTTGAAAATAAAAATTCGCCAATAACAACATGGCTTAAAGGAATTATGAAATGCGGAGTTTGCGGGCGGTCTATGGTTATTCATAGAAACAGATTTATGCAGTGTAATGCTTATTTTAAAGGTTCGTGTAGTCAAAGCGCACATACTGCTATTGAAATATTGGAAAATGCAGTTTTAGAAGAATTAAAAAAGACCTACACAGGTGAGATTGAAATAAATATTGTACCGAGTGTAGCAGATACAGGCGAAGCACTTGAATATGATGTGCTTCAAGACCGATTAAATAAGGTAACTGATAAAGAAGAAAGAGTAAAAATCGCATATGAGGACGGCATAGATACGCTTGACGAGTATAAAGAGAAGAAAAAAAGACTTTCAGATGAGCGAGCTGATCTAAAAGAAGCTCTGGAGCTGTTAATGGGTAAATTAATCGAAAACAGGCATGATAACGAAATTTTAAGAAAAATTACCAATGTCTATGAGCTTTTGACTGATAATACGATAGATATAGAGCAAAAGTATCAAACGGCTCATTTGTTAATTGAAAAAATTACATATTCAAAGCCCGAAAACACATTGAAGCTTGTCTATAAATAAATATCCTACCATCGGTAATTAGGGTCGCCCTTACTTTGCATCCCCGCCGCCGTCCAAGGCACGCCGCCCGCCGAAGCCGGGAAAATCGCGTTAGCATGGTCAACGTAGTAATCCCCCCGCCCCCACTTGTCGAACGACTTTGCGCCCTCGCCCTCGGTGAGCTGCCTGACTATACAACCAATCATTTCGAGGTGCCCCAGTTCTTCTGTACCTACATCGTGCCCGGTAATATGCCGCTTGAATATACAAAATAAACATGCTATAATTAATTGTACGCTTTGTACAACAAGACCGCATCATTTATAGCAAAAGTGACAAATTTTGTCGTTTTTCTCAACCTGAAGCCGAAAATAATGATTACTATATAGAGGGAGTGAAAATATTGAGTAAAAATCATTTCTTAAATACGCTGTACTTAGAGAACAGAACAAGCCTTGTTTTATTCATTAACTCGCTAATCTATTCAAAAAATTGCAACGACGCGGAAGACTGCCTTCAGGAAGTGTTCCTTATTGTAATCAGAAAATCCAAAACCGATGATATAGAAAATCACCCGAACATAAAAGGCTGGCTTTTCTCGATTGCAAAGAACGTAGTCAGCAGATTTAATGTTGCATATATGAAAGCGAGAGCGAGCGCCTCCGATTCGGCGGAGCTGTCGGAAGAAGATTTTTCAGAGCAGCTCACGGAAGATATAATATATAACGAAACAAATCAGGAAAAACTGCTCAGCGACATGAGAAACGAGCTTTCAAAAAGCGAACGGGAAATTTTTGAACTAAGACTAAAAAAACTCAGCAATAAAGAAATCGCAGAGATTTTAAACAAGTCGGAATCTACGGTGAAATCAACGTTTTCACGGCTCAAACCCAAGCTCAGGAAAATCATAGATACGGAGGTGAATTAAAATGGGAATAAACCCGCTATCAACCGGAAAAAACTATCCCGACGGGCAAAAAAAGCAGGAAAATAAAACAACCGGAGATTGCAGTTTCGCAAAGACTTTAATTGAATTCACCCATGTTAATGAGCAGAATGATTTTGAAAAAAGAATAAGCTCCCCCGAGTACTTACAGGAGCAAATCGAGCGCTTAGAGGGTTTAAGCGAGAACGAAGACCATGAAACTTATATAGATATGTTAAAATACTTTAAGGAGGAACAAAAATGAACAGAATCGCAAGCACTTACAAAATGAATCTTATTAAAAATTCCGCCGTGCCTTTGCACGAGAGAAAACGGAAAGCAGATGAAAAATCAAACCCGCCGACATTTGAAAAAATGCTCAAAAACGCCGCCGTTTCTCATGCTCTGGGCGTAGACGCATCGCATGACACGGAAGAAAAAACAAACGCAGCCCAGAAAAAGCAAAATGCTGACGTTGTTGAAACCGCAACAGTCAAAATCATAGAAGAAAATAACACGCCCATGCTGACTAATGAACAAATCGCCTACCTTAATGATAAGTACGACTTTCAAAACATGACAGTTTACAGCCCGGAAATACATGATTTTTTTAATGATTTGGTCGAAATGAATTTAATCAGCGCGCAAGCTAAAAACGCAATTAAGCTCCCGATTCCGCTTTCATATAAAGAGGGCGTAAGCACAACCTATACAGGCAGAGACGGTGTAGAAAGATGCATTGTTGAAAAGCATAATTCGTTTTTAAACGCTGACGGAACACTAATCGGAAGCTTTTCGGCACTGATGAAAAATAATAACAATTCCGCATATAAAAAAGTTGTGGCTATATTAAATGAATTGTCGCCCAAAGCTCCCGCTGTTACAGAAACTACAAGTATTACGGACTCGGATTTCATGGAGAAAATAAAAGGCACGATTGCCGTTCCTGTGGGCAGAAACGAGCTCCCGAAATTCATGGAATACCTTGAAAAGGCGTTAGCTGACGGCGAGTGTCTGAGCGCGGCATTAACAAAATGGTCGCACGAAAAAACCGGCTACTGCGAAGAGCTGGGAAGATACAAATGCAGGCTTGGGGCAGGCAGGGTTATGTTTCAGGAATCTGACTGGTTCCACATTGACCCGAACACGGGCGAAATCAAACACGCTTTCCCGCCGGGTATACGTCTAATCCGTAACGGCAATGAATTATTCGGCGACAGAATATCCGCAGATTTGCTTGCCGAAATGACAAATTTTGACGAAAAGCATGATGATGCCGTTTGGGATTTAGCCCGTGACCTTCAGCAATTTCTGAGATATACTTATTTCAGGCAGGAGGAAGACTGCTTTGATGAAATAGACAAACTTCTCGAAGAAATAAAGGCAAGGCAGGACGGCAAGTGTACGCTCAGATTTGATGAAGTTGCTAAAGTTCTGTGGGTGGATGCTTAATAATAACCTCGGCTTCCCCGCTTTCATTTACAATAATCTGCTCAACTATATTCCGATAAATTTCGCTTTCTGAAATTTCAACTTCGCATTTTTCATTAGTTTTTTCAGCCTCTTTTTCAAGCTTCAAACGCGCTGTCAAAAACTCTTCTTTTTCAATCGCCCCCTCCACGTAAAGCCCGAGCAATCGGGCTTTTTTCGCGCCAAGTGCGCGATTTGCTTCTTCCGGGTTTTCTTTTCTTTCGCGAGGTTTTTTATCAATTTTTAACTCATCAATTATTCTCATTATAACATCATTACGTATGCTTTTATTCCCGCAGTTTTTGTAACACCGCCAGGTTAAATACTTTCGCTTTCGCGCAACATAGGACGAATTACACCTCCCGCATTTGATTTTTCCCGAAAAAGCATAGCGGTTGCTGTACTTTGCTTTGTCCGTCTGCGAGAGTGCGCGCTCGTCCAAAAGCCTGTTTGCGGCGTCGAAAATCTCACGGCTCACAATAGGCTCGTGGTGATTTTTTATGACAATAAATTCTTCTTCCCCCCGATTATATTTCTTGTCGTGAGAAAGATAATCGGGGGTGATTGTTTTTTTCTGAACAAGGTCGCCGCAATATTTTTCATTGCGTAAAACCCGCAGTATAACTGTATTTTGCCATTCCTTCACACGCATGGGTTTAAAGCCTGCTTCCCTCAATTCGCGGGCGATAACGTGAGTACCTTTATTCTCGTTTACAAACTTGTCAAAAATTAAGCGGACGATTTCCGCGCCGTCCTGATTTATAAAAAGCCTGCCATTTAGCACGTCATAGCCCAGCAGACTTCGCCCGAAAACTGTTCCCTGCTCCATTCGCCGTTTCTGCCCCCACTTGACCCGCTCGGAGGTTTTGCGGCTTTCCTCCTGTGCGATTGAGGACATTATAGTCAGCCGTAGTTCCGAATCGGGCTCAAGCGTGTTAATATTATCATTCAGAAAAATTACACCCACGCCGAGTTTTCTCAGCTCGCGGGTGTAATGAATACTATCGAGTGTGTTGCGGGCAAAACGCGAAATTTCCTTTGTAATTATTAAATCGAAATCATTGTTTTTTGCGCGCTGAATCATCTCGTTGAAAGCTTTGCGCTTTTTTGTGCTTGTACCGGAGTGACCTTCGTCGGCGAATATTTCAGCGAGGAGCCAATCGGGCTGACGCTCTATGTACTCTTTAAAAAACCGCTTCTGGCTTTCAAAGGAATTGGCTTGGTCGGTTTTTTCTGTGGACACGCGGCAATACGCCGCTATACGTTTCGCGTTCTTCATATTAAAATTTATTCAGAGCCGCTTGTACGTTATGCTGTTTATGAAAGCTTAATCATGTTTTCAATGCACTTTCCTGCGCTGACTATGTCCTCATCGCTCATAATAATTTCGCAGGCGTTTTCCATATCCGTCAGTGTGTCAAGTATGTCCCGTAATGTCGTAATTCTCATGTCGGCGCAGATGATTTTTTTGGAAAGCGGGTAGAATTTCTTGCTCGGAATTTCGTATTGTAAATGTTCGGCAATGCTTAATTCCGTGCCTATTATAAATTCGCGGGCGTCGGAATTTTTCGCGAAGTCCATGATTCCCGTCGTCGAGCCGATGTAATCCGCAAGCTCTAAAACCTCGGATTTACATTCGGGATGAACTAACAGAAGCGCGCCCGGATAACGGCTTTTCGCAGCTTTTACATCGTCTGCTGTCACCGCCGCATGTACTGGACAACAGCCTCCCTCAACGAGTTTAATATCCTTTTCAGGGACTTGCTGTTTTATGTAACTGCCTAAATTATAATCGGGAATAAAAAGGATTTTCTGCGCCTGCATATTACGCACGATTTGCAACGCACCCGAGCTTGTCACGCAGACATCGCAGAGCTTTTTCAGCTCTGCAGTTGTGTTTATGTACGCGACAACTGCGCGGTCAGGCTCGGCTTTTTTAAGCGCGGCGAGCGCTTCCGGAGTAATCTGCTCCGCCATAGGACAGCCCGCCTCGGAATTAGCTAAAAATACCCGCTTGTCTTTATTCAGAATCTTAGCGGTTTCCGCCATAAATCTTACGCCGCAAAGAATTAAATTGCGTTGTTTTGCAGTTTTCGCGGATATGGCGAGAGCGTAAGAATCCCCGCTTATATCGGCGATTTCAAGGATTTCCCGTGCCTGATACGAGTGAGCTAAAATTGCCGTGTCGGTGGCTTGCTTTAGCTCGCGGATTTTGTTTTGCATTTCTGAAATTGTCATGGTTTTACTCCTTGCTTTTTTCGGGCGGAAATGGATTCCACCCCTACACAAGCGGCGCAAAAATCCTGCAAACTCGCCTTGCGCCTCTTGTAAAAATGCCGGTTTTCATGTGCGCTTCAAGGGTGATTTCGTGGCTTACGCTCTGCGTTTGTGTGAAGTCGCGTTTTATATCCGCGATTATTTTCTCACCGTAAAAACAAATCCCGCACTCGTGGTGCATATATAACGAGCGGTAATCAAAATTTACAGTGCTGACCGCCGCTCTTTCGTCGTCGGCGACGATGTTCTTGGAATGAATAAACCCCGGCGGATACTCAAAGAGCCGCACCCCCGCTTCCAAAAGCGGCAGATAATTAGACTTTGCAATCGCGTTCGGAATAATTTTATCGGGAATGAAAGGAAGCAGAATCCGCACATCTGTGCCCGCCTTCGCCGCCGCGCCGAGCGCCGACATAATCTCCTCACTCGGCGATAAATACGGCGTGATAATATAAACGTAATCATTTGCGCGGGTGATGAAATTCAGGAAAATCTGCTCAGACACGCTCTCGTTATCAAGCGGCAAATCATGCCACACGGAAGCAACATTCCGTAGGGTTGGGCTTCCACGTCCAACCGTAGTGTACGTTTCGTTTTCGGTCGGGCGTGGAAACCCGCCCCTACAAGACTCCCGCGTTACAAATTCCCACATCGCCAAAAACGACAACGTAAAATCCCACGCCGCTTGTCCCTTAACCATAACCGCGCTGTCTTTCCAGTGACCGGTGTTTACCTTAGGCTTGGCGTTGATATAATTATCGGCGAAATTTAAACCTCCGCAGAAAGCTGTCGTACCGTCTATAACGGCAATTTTGCGGTGATTGCGGGTATTCACTCTGAACGAGAGCAGACGACGCACGGGATTAAAAACTTGACACTCAATCCCCATTTTACGCAGGGTTTTATAATACCGGCGCGGCAGAGTATAAAGCGTTGCGAAACCGTCGTACATGACGCGAATTTTCACGCCCTCGCCGAGCTTTCGCGTGAGGACTTCAAGAATTTCGCTCCACATTTTTCCCTGCTCAATTAAGAAAAACTCGATGAAAATGTATTTTCTTGCAGAGTTCAATTCTTCAAGAAACCGCCTTTGAAAATCCTCGCCCACAGGAAAATATTCAGCGTCTGTATAAGTCGCGGGCGGGGTTCCCGTCGTCTTTTCAATGTAACGCGCAAGACGCTCGTTGTTCACGTTTTCCGGGTAGGGGGCGCAGTCCTCTGCGCTCCGGCTCTGTGTAATTTTCCTTCTTGTTTTTCTGCGGATGCAAAAAATATACACCATTCCCATAACAGCGGGAAAAAGCAGAATCGCCACGCTCCAGCTCAGCCGGTACACCGCCGTGTCCCTGCCGCTGATTATAAAAAACACGCAGAAAATCCCGAACGCGCTCATAATAAAATACATCAGCGGCGATAAATTCGCGAGGGTGTAAACAAGCAGCAGAAAATACAGTCCTTGCAGAATTACGCCGAGAATCACTAAGTTGCATAAACGAAAAATATACTTCATGCTTGTATATTTCCCGAAAAAGCACGAATTATATTACTATGAAAAATATTCTAATTTTTGCGGGCGGTATGGCGCTGTTCGCGCTCATTCGCGGGCGTAGGCTCGCGGTCGTCCGTCATAACGTCTACACCGATAAAATAAACGGCAAAATCAGAATTGCGCTGCTTTCCGACCTGCACAGCTTTAACCACGGCAGTTACCGGAAGCCGCAGGAAAAGCTTGTCCGCGCCATCAACGACAGCAATCCCGACCTTATTATGATGGCGGGCGACATCGCCGACCATGTAATCCCGCACGGCAATACCAAGGCGCTTCTCAGAAAACTCGGGAAATACCCTGTCTTCTACGCGTCGGGCAACCACGAATATAAAAGCGGTGAAATTAGGGAAATTAAACGCTTCTTCCGCGACTTAGGCGCTGATGTGCTTGAGGGCGTTTCCCGTAAAATCAGCGTAAACGGCAATAAAATCAACGTCTGCGGAGTTGACGACGCGATTATAGGCGCGGAAAGATTCAAAAAACAGCTTGTCAACTGCGTGTCCGAATCTGACCCTGCTCTGTTCACGATTCTGCTGACGCACCGCCCCGAAAAGGCGGATTTATACAGAAAGCTGGGTTTCGACCTCATTCTGACCGGACATACGCACGGCGGGCAGGTAATTATTCCGCGGTTTTTCAACGGCATTTATGCGGTTAATCAGGGCTTTCTGCCAAAATATGCGGGCGGACATTATGAAGTCGGGCGGGGGGATATGATAGTGAGTCGGGGGCTCTCTAAAAGCTCGCGGGGGCTTCCGAGGGTGTTTAACCGACCGGAATTGGTTATTGTGGACGTTTGCGGGGAGTAGAGGTTTAGTTGTCTTCATCAGACGGCGCAAGCCAAACCTCCGCAATCCGCGCCGCCGCGCTGAGCAGCAGTCCGTATAAAGGCGCAATTAACGCTATTGCTGTCTTGTAACCGGTAACTTCCGGTTGTTCTCCCAGAACTTGTAAAATTGCAATTAAAACTACTAAAAAGCTAATCACACCGGCATAAAGCGCACCTGTCTTAACGCCTTTGAAGAATTTTTGAATACTAAATTCAAGTCTGCAATACATAAAACCATAAGCCGCAGATAAACCCACCACGACACAAAAACTAAATGAATCCAAAAGCCACTCAAGCTCACCAACACCATAAACTAAGAAAAGAAAGAAAGCAATAAACAAAACCAAACCGCCAATACCGGCGATTAAGCCTTTACGTGATTTTTTCATACCGTGCCTCCTATGTGAATGTTACCTAAATTATAACAATATCGGGAATTAATGTCAAGTAGGGGGCGCAGTCCCCTGCGCCCCGAAATTTTATATATTCTGCACTCCAAAACTTATACTGTAAAATCTCATTCGTTAACAACAACAGCAACAGCAACACTTACAGCAATACACATTACAGAAGCACGGCTTCCCGTCGGGATAGCTGACCCTCGCCTCCAGCGCGCCATCTCCGTTGTATTCCACTGTCACAACCGCCCGAAACACGCGTCTGTCCGTAATCCAGCCCCTGCATGACGGCGAGAGCTCTTTTATTGTAAAGGTGTAAACGCCGGGTTTTTCAAACGTGAGCTCGGGAAAAATAACATTATCCATATCAGCTGCTTTTGTTGAATACTTTTGCGACTAATTCGCCGTCCTCGTCAAACAGCCCGAACTCAAATCTTCCGCAGGGCAGTTGTGCACCGACTGCTTTTTTGATAGCGCTGATAATAATATGCGCCGGCTTGGTTTTGTAAACGTTTGTGAACTCGGGGAAGCCGCGCTTGTACTCAAGTGTAGCGATTAAGTTGCCGTAGCCGTCATCGGTTACAGTAACGATTACAGTTACTTCTTTTCCGTCAGTCGTCCAGCCCCCGCCGGAAGGTGTCAGTTCTTTTATAGTGAACTCATATTCTCCTGGGGTGTCAAATGTCAGCTCAGGGAACTCAATAAGACTGCAAGGTGCGCCTTTGCGAGTGTTTTTGAACCCCGGCATACCTTCGGGATATGAAACATCTGCCGTTAATCCGGTCGGGCCGCCGCTTTCAATACTGATTATTATGGGATATTCCTTGGTGTCTTCTTCCCAGCCGTCAGGTGCGGAGATTTCTTTGAGGTAATACTCATGCACGCCCACGCTGGTAAACGTCAACTCGGCAAATTTGATTATACCGTCCGGAGAGTTGCTTTTTGTCTGAATCAGCTCGTGGTTGGGGTTATACAGACCGAATTCAAACTGCCCGCCCTCTAAATCTGCACCGATTGCATTTTTAGCGACAGTCAGGAATACATATACGTATGCGGGGGAATTGTTTTCTGCGTTCATTGTGGTTTCCTCCTAAGATGTGTCTTTTTTCCATAATATGCGACAAAATAAGAAACGTCACAATCTTGCAAATTTTCTTAAATTTATTATATAAAACTGTTGACAAGTCAAATAATATCTGTTATAATATACTTTGTGTCAGTACATCACAGTAAAATAAGGGGAAAGTTTAAAATGGGAATTCTTGAAATTATCAGTGCAATTTGCTTAATATTATCCTGTGTTTTTATTATTATAATGGTTTTAATGCAGGATTCAAAGAAAGGGATGTCGCAGGCGCTCACCGGCGGCAGTTCCGAAAGCTTTTATCAGAAAAATTCAGGGCGCACCAAGGAAGCAAGGCTCGCAAAAGCCACCAGAACCGCGGCTATTCTGTTCTTTGTGGTTACGCTTATAGTTAACGTCTTCGCGATTTACTTCAAGGCAGAACCTGAAGGCCCGGATTGGAGTTCCCTTGGGCTTGGTGAAGACTATATTGATATAACCAACATGACAGATGATGAAATAGCAGCACTATTCGGAAGCGATAATGACGGTGACAATGACGATGGCAATGACGGTGAAGCTCAAGACTAAAAAAAACTAAATAAGGCGGGCATGGCTTTTCTAAGTTATGCCCGTTTCCTGTAGGGGCGCACAGTGTGCGCCCGTAATCAATAATGCGTAATATCCGCCCGCGAATTTAATGAAAGGACAAAAACATGAAAAAAAGATTTTCCGACAAAATTATAAAGGCGCTTTACAACGCCGAAAAGCCGCTGAATGTTTCAGAATTGCAAAAATCTACAGGCGCAAAAAAAGCCACCGAGCTTAAACCCGCGCTGAACGATTTGTCGCGCAAAGGCTTAATCGCGCAGAGCAAGGGCGGCTGGAAGCTTGCGGGAAGCCGCGACTTCTTCAAGGCAGAAGTCATGCGGGTTTTCCGCGCACACGGATTTATAAAAGACATTAAAACCGGTGAAGAATTTTTCACGCCCGGGAAAAAGCTCCTCGGAAGCGTGCCCGGAGATATGGTTTTAGCGCGGGTCACGAGCCGAGAGAGGGGAGAAGGGATGAACGCCGGCGCGGAGGTCGTCTTAGTCGAGCAGGAAAGCCAAAATGTACTTACCGGTATAATCGTAGCCGAGGGCGGGACGCTGTACGTTCTGCCGGACGGCTTTGCGGCAGAGCCTATTGTGATTTTCAGCTTCGGCGGCTTTAAGCCGCGTGAGGGCGACAAGGTCAGCTTCAAACTGCGGGAGCGCGGCGAGCGGCACAACGAGCATATCGCCGACCTGACATCGGTCTACGGCAACGCAAGCAGTGCAAGGGTCTGCGTAAACGCCTACTTAGACGAGAAGAATATACCATTAGAGTTTTCAAAAGAAGTCAAAGACGAGGCGAAAAGTATTGTAGGGCGCGACGTCCCCGGCGCGCCGGAAGCCTCAAGGCTTGACTTACGCGGCGAAATTATATTTACCATCGACGGCGCAGACACCAAGGACATAGACGACGCGATTTCTATAGCGAGAACCGAAAAAGGCTACAGGCTCGGCGTACATATCGCTGACGTTTCGCACTATGTCAGGAAAAACAGCCCTCTTGATATGTCCGCGCTCGAACGCGGAACCAGCGTTTATATAGCCGACATGGTTGTCCCTATGCTCCCGAAAGAGCTGTCGAACGGCATCTGCTCGCTTAATCCGAAAGAGGACAGATTAGCGTTTTCCTGCCTTATGGAGCTGAATAATAATGCGGAAATTACGAGCTTTAAATTCGAGAAGACTATAATAAAATCCCGCTTGCAGGGCGTTTATTCGGAGATTAATGCGATTTTGACGGATGACGTAGGAGCGGATTCCATATCTGCCCGTTACGCAGAAGTCGCGGACAGTTTACCAATCATGCGGGAACTTGCAGAAAAACTTAAAAAGAACCGCAGGGACAGAGGTGCGCCGTTTATTGAAACCGGCGAAACCAAAATTATCTGTGACGAAACGGGAACCTGCATTGACGTGCAAATGAGGCAAAGCGGTATTACAGAGAATATAATCGAGGAATTTATGCTTGCGGCTAATAATTGCGCGGCGAAGTTAGCTATGGACGCTGTGATTCCTTTTGTATATCGCGTGCATGAGGCTCCGACGGTCGAAAAGCTTGACGCGCTCAAAGAATCGCTCTCGGCAATCGGGCTTGAATATACGCTTCAGGGGCGGGGCGCGGCGGACTTAGCGGGAATCATTGAAAAAGCCCGCGGCACTGAAAAAGCCGGAGTTATTAACACAATGGTGCTTCGGGCTATGATGAAAGCGAAATATTCAGACGAGCCGCTGGGGCATTACGGGCTTGTAATGAAAGAATACGCGCATTTCACGTCGCCTATTCGGCGCTATCCCGACTTGATTATTCATCGGATTCTGAGCGACTTTATTGCAAGCGGCAATAATAAAGAAAACGTCAAAAAGAAGTTCGGAAAGTTTGTGCATGAGGCGGGCGTAAAATCCTCGCACGCAGAGCTTCGCGCTGTAAACGCCGAGCGGGACTGCGAAAAATTCTACATGGCGGAATATATGCAGAAGCATGCAGGTGAGGAGTTCGACGGGATTATTTCAGGCGTGTCGCAGAGCAGTTTCTTTGTTATGCTCCCGAATACCGTGGAGGGCAGAGTCAGCGGGGAGAGCTTAGGCGTTGTCGCCGCTGATAATAACATCAGCCTGACCGAGCAGGTGACGGGGAAAAGCTTTGTGCTTGGCGATAAGGTTAGGGTGAAATGTACAGGGGTGAACGTGGCGTTCGGGCTTATTGATTTTGAAGTAGTGTAAAAATACAGGGTGGCTCAAGCCACCCTGTTTTCTTTATAACACTCTCACACCTGTGAAAAAGCTGTCCTTGTAATACTCTGCCGTTATATTGAACTCACGTACTTCCTCACCCGGCATACGACAGCTAATCATTATGCCGCCGCCTGTATAAATCCCGCCGTACTGCGCCCGCTCGCCGCTGTCCGAGAAGAAGACCAAATCCCCCGGTTTAAGCTCGGATATGGAGTCTATTCTGTTGCCCATGCTCGCCTGCTCGTGAATCCCGCGCGGGCAATTGACATAGCCGTTTTGCCGCAGAACATAGTAAATAAACCCCGAATTGTCAAAACCCTCGGACGGAGCGCTTCCCCCGTCCTCAAAGTCAATCCCCAGCAGTGACTGCGCCGTCATTACAATTTGATTCTCCACGTCGGGCGAAACCGTAATGTCATCTTCCTGCGCCAAACTCGCGGAAGGGATTACATTCGGGTGCTCCTGCTTCGTCGGGGTGGTGGTGACTTGAGGCTTGTCCGGTTCTGTTATATCGGGCGTGCGCGGGTTTTCGGAAGCCGGGGGGACATCGTCCCCGTCCACCGTGGGATTGCCGCTTCTGTTACAGCCGCCGATAAAAACCGCCGTAATAATAACAAACAGCACTATTTTTGTCTTTTTCATATTTACCGCTTTCTGCTATATTGCGGTACGCCGGGGCGGCGTACCCTACATTTATAATTATAACATATTTTTTTATATTTTTCAATAGAAAAGATGTTACAATTTTATTACAATTTTCGGCTTTTTTCGTCATACGGTCAAAGTCCCGTTGCGGCTGATTTCAAGCAGCAGAATCTGCTCTTCCCTGCCTGTGTCGGCGTTTATATAGACAAGAATCTGCCGCCCGTCCTCGGCACTGCACTTAAACTCATAGCAGAATCTTTCATTCATGCCGTCGGAGGGAATTAAACACAGCTTTGCGCTTGCCACCGTGAGAAGCGGCGACAGGAACGCCCGCGCCTCCTCTGCGGTGAGAAGCGGCTCGGTAAGCTCCCTGCCTTTGGGATTATGGTTCACAAGCCAACCGCGCGCGTCCATGCTGATTACCTCCCCTGTATCCATCGCCACACCGACCTTGATTAAATCCGTGTAAAGCGTCACGTCGCCCTGAACCGCCGCAAAGTTAATAATACAAAGCCCGTCCCGCGTTTCATAATAGGTTTCTGTGACTTCGTTAATCCCAAGCCTTTCAAGGTATTTCTTAGCCGACGCCGTAGCCTGCGCGGCGGTAATCCGCTCGCCGCTGACAGTACGGTTGCCTAACATATAAACTATATACCCGCCCTGCTTTGTGACAGCAACAGTGGTATTCCCCCGCCCGAAGACATAAGACGGCATACGTCCCTCCTCCTCGGTTATAAGCGTGAGCGAAGATACCCCGGACGCCTTTTCAGCGATTTCAAGCGCCTGTTCAAGACTGATTATCCGCGCATTTTTCAACATGAGCGGCTCTTTTTGCATGATGTGGTCGGAAAAAGGCCCGTCGTAAATTAACATCGGATAGTCGCTAAAGCTGTCCTCAAGCTCCTTAAAGCCGTCAGTAATATTCGGCGGCGGCGAGTTTGCGTTCCAAAGGCTTTCGGACAGCGAAACCGCGTAATCATAGAGTTTTTTTAAGTTTTCTCTGTCCTCGGCAGTTATTTCTTCCTTTACCGACAGCGCCTTTGAATAATTCCCCACCTGCGAGAGGAATTTATTGGTGTTTACTAAGTTCATATCCGGCGCCGGTAACTGCGATATACACGCTTTAGCCGCCATAGCGTCATTGTTGAGCCGGACTGCAAGCTCGTTTAAAAGCTCGTGAGAACCGCTGTACTGCGCCTTGTACAGCGTTACTTTTATGTTTTCTATGCTGCGGCTGAGGTCTTCTTTTGCCCGCATATAGTTGATTTCAAGCGTGCGTTTAGCGTCCTCGGCTTCAGCGTTGCTCAAAAAAACTAAAGCAGTCAGCGCAATTATTAATGCGGCAGAAAACGCGACTAAACGCGCCAGACCGCGCTTTGTCAGATAAATCATGGGAATTTCCTCCTTTTTTACTATTTTTTCACAGAAATTTTAAAATATACTGTTTCCATTTCACATGTTTTGTGTTATAATGGGTTTATGATTTATTTTGATAACGCGGCGTCAACCAAGCCGCATAAAGAAGCGGTTGTAGCGCTTAATAAGGTTTTAAGCGAAAATTACGCTAATCCGTCCTCGCTTCACAGAGGCGGGATTGAGGCCGAGAAAATAATAAACTCGGCTAAAAAAGCTATTTTGTCAAGGCTTCCGTCAGGCGGACGCTTGATTTTCACGTCGGGAGGCACAGAGAGCAACAACCTTGCACTGTTCGGGCTCCGCGAGCCCAAAGACTACCGTCAGCGTAAAATTATTACAACCACGATTGAGCATCCGTCTGTTTCCGAGCCTTTGAACGAGCTTGAAAAGCACGGGGTAACCGGTGACACTCACACCAGTGTTCTGCGGCTTTCTCCCTCAAAGGGCGAGAACTTTGAGGACAGAATCATCTCGGCTGTAGACCAGGACGTGTTTCTCATCAGCGTTATGGCGGTTAATAATGAAACAGGCTTTATAAT
>Ga0123356_10004041_pt1 | contig 15228 bp, 12 predicted proteins | sample TergutEmb28metaG_2_FD_92546 | JGI IMG/M metagenome (GOLD analysis project Ga0123356, IMG submission 92546) | Embiratermes neotenicus P3 segment gut microbial communities from Petit-Saut dam, French Guiana - Emb289 P3 | ecosystem: Host-associated > Arthropoda: Insects > Digestive system > Gut ... | reverse complement strand
CAATCCTAGCGTTCGAGGGTGCCTATCACGGCGCGGTGTTGACCTTTGCCGGCGGCGGGTCGCCCGTGAATGCACCGTTCCCGTTTGTTTTGGCCCCATACAACGACATGGATCGGACGCTCGCGCTGATCGAGCAGAACCGCTGCTCCCTGGCGGCGGTGATCCTGGAACCGATGCTGGGCAGTGGCGGCTGCATCCCCGCGGACCCCGCGTTCCTGCATGCCTTGCGTGATGCCTGCACGCGGGTCGGTGCGCTCCTCATTCTGGACGAAGTGATGACGTCGCGGCTGTCGCCTGGCGGACTGCAGGCGGTCCACGACGTCAAGCCCGATCTTACGACGTTTGGCAAGTATATCGGCGGCGGCATGTCGTTTGGCGCCTTCGGCGGTCGCGCCGACATATTGGACATGTTCGATCCACGCCGGCCCGATGCGCTGCCGCACGCGGGAACGTTCAACAACAACGTGCTGACAATGTCGGCCGGCCTGACCGGCCTGGCCGAGGTCTACACGCGGGACGCTGCGGTTGCGCTCAACGCACGTGGCGAGGCGCTGCGGCAGCGGCTGAATGCGCTCTGCCGGGCGGTCGATGCGCCGCTGCAATTCACCGGCATCGGCTCGATGATCGCGGTGCACGCGATGCGCGCACCAGTGCGCTCTCCCACCGACGCCGCGAAGGGCGATGCGAAGCTGAAGGAGTTGTTCTTTTTCGATATGCTGGCACATGGCATCTGGCTGGCGCGCCGTGGCATGATGGCACTCTCGCTGCCAATCGGTGATGCCGAGTGCGACAAGCTGGCCAGCGCAGTGGAGGAGTTTCTGGTATCACGAAGCTCGGTGCTGAATGACGCTGTTGGATGACCCGGCGCAAGCGCCCTTCATCCAACCGTCGCCTTTGCGTAATAGGACGGTAACCCAGCGCCGCTAGGCCGCGACACCAGATCACACCGAGGAGAGACCACCCCATGCAACGCCGCACCTTGCTCACCGGCACGGCTGCGCTGGCCGCCGCGACCGTTCCGCTGCCGCGGGTCGTAGCCCAGGCCCAGGGCACGAAGACAAAAATCACCTGGTGGCACGCTATGACCGGCGCGCTCGGAGACCAGGTTGAGCGCATCGTCAAGACCTTCAATGCCGGCCAATCGGAGGTCGAGGTCGAAGCGATCCAGAAGGGCACCTACCCAGAGGTGATGACCGAGACGATTGCCGCCTGGCGGGCCGACAAGGCCCCGCATATTGCACAGGTTTTCGACGTTGGCACCGGATCGATGCTGGAGGCCGGCCCGGCGACCAAGCAGGTCTGGCAATTAATCGAGGAGACGGGGGTCGCGCTGGATCCTGACGCGTACATCGCATCGGTGCGCAGCTATTACAGCCTGGCTAACGGCAAGCTGGCGGCGATGCCGTTCAACTCCTCGACTGCGGTCATGTGGTACAACAAGGACGCGTTCTCGGCTGCCGGGCTCGATCCGGAAAAGCCACCGGAAACCTGGGATGCCCTCGGGGTCGCACTGCGCGAGATCAAGGCCAAACTCGACGCTGATGCCGGCAAACCGGCCGACCAGCGGGCGATGGGCGGCGTGACTATGCCGATGACTTCGGCATGGTTCACCTGGGTGCAGTACGAGCAATACGCGGCGATCCACAATATTCCCTTTGCCACTGAAGACAACGGCTTCAATGGACTGGGCGCGGTGCTGAAGTTGGACAGCCCGCCGATGATCAAACAAACGGCCCGTTTCCTGAAGATGGCAAAGGAAGGTACCTTCAAGTACACCGGTCGCGATTCGACACCCTCGGCGGTGTTCTATTCCGGCCAGGCCGCGGTGTGCTTCGACTCGTCTGCCGGACGCGGCAACATCCTGCGCAGCGCCAAATTCAAGTGGGGTGAGGCGCTCCTTCCCTACGACCCGTCCCTGATCGCGAAGCCGATAAATTCCATCATCGGCGGCGCAGCCTTGTGGGCCATGACGGCGAAGGGCCGTACCCCCGCGGAATACAAGGCGGTTGCGACGTTCATGAAGTTCATCGGCACTCCGGAACAGGATATGCTGTGGGGCAAGAACACCGGGTATATCCCGGTTACCACGGCCGGTTACGCGCTGACGCGGAAGCAAGGCTACTATCGGAAGCCGGAAGGCGCGGGCGCCGACGTGCCGATCACGCAGCTCAATCGCGGCACGGTGACCCCATTGTCCCGCGGCGTTCGTCTGGGCAACCTGCCGGAGATCCGCGTCATCATCTACGAAGAACTGGAAAAGGCGTTGCAAGGCCAGCAGGATGCCAAGCAGGCGTTGAACAACGCCGCCGAGCGGGGCAACAAGGTGTTGCGCGACTTCCAAAAGTCCGTGAACGGCTGATGGAGCGACGGACCATTTTCGGGCACCGGCTGCTGCCGGTGCTCCTGGTCCTGCCGCAGCTGGGGGTCACGTTCTTTTTCTTTCTGTGGCCGGCGGCCCAGGCCATCGAAATGAGCGTGACGCGTACCGACGCCTTCGGATTACATACACGCTTCGTTGGCCTGGCGAACTTCGCGGACCTGTTTTCCGACCCCCATTACCGTAACTCGATCTACCGCACCCTGATCTTCATCGCGGCAGTCACCGTCCTGTCGATGGCAGTGGCGCTGTCCCTGGCGGTCTTCGCCGACCGGGAGATTCGGGGGCGCGGCATCTACCGGACGCTGCTGATCTGGCCTTATGCCGTGGCGCCGGCGGTGGCGGCGGTGCTGTGGATTCTGCTACTGCACCCGCAGATCGGCCTGCTCGGCGTCTGGCTCAACCGCCACGGCGTGAACTGGGACTACCATATCAACGGTGGCCAAGCGCTCCTGGTGATCATAATCGCCAGCGCATGGAAACAGGTAAGCTACAATTTTATTTTCTTCCTCGCCGGGTTGCAATCGATCCCGCGCGCGATCATCGAGGCCGCCCGTATGGATGGTGCCAAGGGGTGGCACCGCTTTCGCACCGTCGTGTTTCCCCTGTTGGCACCGACCACGTTCTTTCTGATCGTGGTCAATGTGGTGTACGCTGCGTTCGACACATTCGGCACGATCCAAGCGCTGACGCAGGGTGGCCCTGGTTCGTCCACTGAAACGTTGGTGGTGAAGGTTTATCGCGACGGCATCGTGAACCTCGATATCGGATCATCGTCCGCGCAGTCGGTGGTGCTGATGGCCGGAGTCATCCTGCTGACAGTGATCCAGTTCGGCTTTCTTGGTCGTCGCCAGCCGACATGAGTCAGCGCACCGACTGGGTCGCGCATCTCGTGCTTTGCCTGGGCGTGGCGCTGTTTGCCTTGCCGTTGTGGCTGGTGTTCGCGGCGTCGACGCAGGACACCGGGGCGATCACCCGTGGCGAGGTGTCGCTGTTGCCGCGATTGAGCGGATTCAGTGAATACGGGCATGCCATCTCAGGCGACGTCGCGCATATGCTGATGATCTCGCTCGGCATGGCGCTGGCGATAGCGGTCGGGAAGATCGTCATTTCCATATTATCGGCCTATGCGGTGGTGTTCTTCCGCTTCCCATTCCGCTACGTCGCTTTCTGGCTGATCTTCATCACGCTGATGCTGCCAACCGAGGTGCGGATAATACCGACCTACCAGGTGATGGCGGGATTCGGACTGATCAACACATTCACCGGCCTGACGGTGCCGCTGATCGCCTCTGCCACAGCGACGCTGCTGTTCCGTCAGGTGTTCGTCGCTATCCCCGACGAGCTGGTGGAAGCGGCGCGGATGGATGGCGCCGGACCGCTGCGGTTCCTGTGGGACATCGTACTGCCGGTCTCCGCGGCGAATATTGCCGCGCTGTTCGTCATCCTCTTCGTATACGGCTGGAACCAGTATCTGTGGCCGCTGCTGGTCGCGACCAGTCCGTCGATGGACACGATCGTGGTTGGGATCGTGAGGATGATCGGCGTGGAGACGGAAACGAACTGGTCTGCGGTCATGGCAACAGCGGTATTGGCACTGCTGCCACCGGTAGTGGTGGTGGTGCTGATGCAGAGGTGGTTTGTAGCTGGCCTCACGGAGACGGAGAAGTAGCGAAAAACCGCACCCGCTTGGCAGGCAAGATGTCGCGTTCCGCGCGATGGGGTCTAAGGATGATCTAGGGGTGATGACCGAGCAGAACCGATGTGGCGAGGCCGCAGCGAACGGGCCGCGGTCACGCACATCGGCCTGGGCGGTGTCAGCCAGCGGCACGTTGGTTCGCGTACGAATGTTCAGGTCGCGGGCTGTGGCCCGCATGGTTTTCAGTGCACCGGGGCTGACCGCGGGCGTGGCGCCGCAGAACATTCGCCGGCTTTGCGTCCCGCACGTTGCCCGCAGCCAGAACTCGCATCCGAGGAAGTCAAAGCACTGCTGCTTGACCACCTAATTGGAGCGCAGCAGGGAGTAGAGACCCCCGACGGTGGGGCCGTTCACAGGCGCGGGCGAGGTCGGCGTAGTTCGCGAGGCTGCCCTGACGTCGCTCGGGGTGGCGCCGAATTCGCGCCGAAATACGCGACTGAAGCTCGATGTGTCCGAAAAGCATAGTTCGTCGGCAATAGCGGTGATCGATCGTTCAATGCGCGGATCGGATAACAGTGCATAGGCCTCAAGCAGACGCTCACTCTGGATGTAGCGTGCGACACCGCCTTCGGCATCCATCAAACGGTACAGCTTCGACCGTGATATTGACAGCTGCTGACATAATAGGCGTGGGCCCAGCCTCGGGGACCGCAAATTGCTGCGGACGGCTCGGCGAATTCGCTCGAGCCAAATCAGCTCGATCTGCGGGCCAACGGACTCGGCGCGATTCTGTTCCGGTGCGAGACAGGCAGCTACCATCGCGCCAATCGCATCGCTCAGTCGCTCAAGTTCGTTGCTGCCAACGGACGGCAAGATACGCTCCAACAATCTAAGGTAGTCGCGGAGTAAAGCACCAAGGGGCGGCGCAACGACCGTGCCGCGCGCCCGGTCAAGCGCGGGCGCAAGGTCGGAAAAGTTGTCGCGCGACATGTAGAGCTGGAGCCGACCGTCCTCGAGCCGTTCACTCGTCAACTCATCGCTGAGCGACACGACGAACGGAGTCCCCGGCGGAACACTCAAGGTCTTGTCGCCGGTGCTGATCAGGCTCGTCGCGTGACGACCCGAGGTGATAACCCAGTGATCCAGTGGGTTCCGACGGACATGCGTGATGTTGCGCACGACACGAATCGCCGGAGCCCAGACACGGCTTAGCATGCAACTGCCGATCTGCCAGTTCATGTTCTGTGCTTGAAATCCACCGTGTGGCGGATCATGCGGCAAGACGTCGAAGATGCGACCGAACCAGCCCAGCCAAGCGTCGAATTGTTCCGGTATAGGAACGTTCTCCGTCGAGAAGGTCTCTGCCTGCATGGAGATACCCCTACGAGTTATCTTTGTTAGGCGGTCAGGAGGGCCGCGGCCGGCTCTCGTTTCACGGGAGCATCGGCCAACAGCAGATCAATGGCTTCTTCTTCCCAGCGCAGCGCCTTGAGCGTGCTCGTGTCGGCAGGTTGCAGGCGGTGCTCAAGCACAAAACGAGCGAGCAATAGACGTCGCGCATCGCCGCCAGCCGCAGCCAATCGGAAGCCTTCGGCCGCGAGAAGCGATGCGGTCGCGGCGTGATAGAGCTTGCCCGCGGCAATACGGCAGAAACGTTCGTTGGCTGGATGCGATGCGACTTCCTCCGCAAAGCGGCACGCGCTGGTGATCGCGCCATCGAGCCGCGCCAGGAACTGGTCCGGCAGACCATGGGCGTCTGCCAGACGCTGCGCTAGATCCTCACGCAGCGCCAGGTGGGCGCGTGCTCTCCCAACGGCGCGCTGCACGGCATCGAGTGCGTTGATATTGCTGGTACCCTCCCACAGGAGACCGAGATGGGCATCGCGCACCAGCCGCGCATTGGGCCAATCCTCAATATAACCATTCCCGCCGCGTGCCTCCATGGCACCTGTGGCGACAGAGACGTTGTCGCGGCAGGCTCGGTACTTGGCGACCGGCGTGATCAGCCGCAGCACCTCTTCCGGTGCGGTCGCTGCATGCAGAAGCGCCGAAACTGCCTGCTCCGTCGGCACCATGAGCTTGAGCAATTGCCGACGCATCAGCGGATGTTTGGCTACGGCTCTGCCGAAGGCGTTACGATAACAGCTCGCCTGCATAGCTTCGTTGAGGCAACGCCGCATCATCCCGGCCGCGCGGGCGAGGTGCGAAACGCGGCTCGAGTTTACCATGACCAGCATCTGCTTGAGCCCCTGGTCGAGGGTGCCGAGGTGCCAGGCGTACGCACCTTCGAAGACGATTTCCCCGCTTGCCATGGTGCGGCTGCCCAGCTTGTCCTTCAGCCGCACGATGCGATAGGCGTTGCGCGAGCCGTCAGCTAGGCGCTTGGGCATCAGGAACAGGCCCAGCCCGCGGCTGCCGGTGCAGGCTCCCTCTGGACGAGCCAGCAGCACGGCTAGCTCGGCATCGACATTGGAGCAGAACCATTTCTCGCCCCACAGGCGCCACATCTTTCCCTCCCGCGTGGCCGCCAGGTCCCCCGCCCCAACGTCCGAGCCACCCGCTTTCTCCGTCATGAACTGTGCACAGCGATGCAGGCGCGACAGATCCTGGCTCTGCATCAGCGAGAGGTAGCGCGCCTTGAGCTCGGGAGTTCCGAAGCGACGCACCAGCTCCGAGGAACTGTCAGTAAGATTGACGGGACAGAGGAGACCGAACTCAGCCTGTGCGAAGAGATAGTGAAAGACATATTTGGCGATCGGCGGCAGCGTCGCTGGCCAGTCCAGCACTCCCCCGCAATGGCCCATGGCGTGGAGGCCAAAGCGGCCAAAGGCGATCTGTTCCATTTCGCGATAAGCGGGGTGATACTCAACCCACTCTTCGTCGCGACCGTAGGCGTCGCGCATATGCAGGACCGGCGGATGTCGCTCGCAGGTCGCGGAGAGATCGTGCAGCCTGTTGCCTGCGAGTTCGCCGAGCTCGTTGAGATGTGGCACGAGATGGGCGAGCAATGGCTGATCCATGTAGAGCGGCAGGAGGCTCTGCAGGCTTTTGTCGATTGCCCAGTAGTTCAGGCCACGACAGGTCGGCGCCAGTGACTGCGTGCGCCGCGCCGACGCGGTCCGCGAGGCAAGCGCGATAAACTCGGGGGCAGCGGAATCGATATTGTCCATGGCCACGCATGTAAGATTGCGCCATGAGCCGGGCAAACGACTTGTTTGCCACGAGCGTTGAGCTATACTCAACGCCATGCCTTGGCGGCGACTGCCACCGCTACACGCCGTTCGTGCCTTCGAGGCTGCGGCGCGCCACCTTTCGGTCACGCGGGCTGCCGATGAGCTGAGCGTGACGCCGGGTGCCGTCAGCCGCCACGTGCGCGCGCTGGAGGAGCGGCTTGGGACGCCACTGTTCCTGCGGCACTCCACGGGCCTCGTGCTCACCACGGCGGGCGAGGCGCTGGCGCGGGCCACGCGGGAGGGACTGGATCGCATCGCCGATGCGGCGAGCGGCGTAAGAATGCGCCGCCTGCGTCGGTTGTCGATCGGCGTCTATGGCTACTTCGCGTCGCGGCTCTTGTTACCGCTGTGGCCTGAACTCAATAAAGCGCGGCCCGATCTCGAGATCGATCTGCACACCTCTGTCAACGCGCTCGAGCTTTTACCCGGCCGCTACGATGCCGTCATCGCGGTTTCGGATGCCGCACCTCGCACTGGCCTGGTCACGCATTCGCTGGTGCCCATTTCGACGGTACCGGTGTGCGCCCCTCGTTGGCTCAATGGTACAGCTGTGGATTTCGCAACGGTTCCACTCCTCCATTCCCGTCAACGGCCGGACGACTGGCGGCGTTGGCTCGACCATGCCGGATTTGCATCAGTCTCCGTGCAGGGCGGCAGCAGCTTTGAGAGCATTGGGCTTGCGATCGAGGCGGCGGCTGCCGGCCTCGGCTTCGCCATGGCGATCGAGGCGCTGGTGCCGCCTGATCTTGAGCAGCGCAGGGTCGTGCGCGCACATCCGTCGGCTCGCCCGACGCGTCGGCACTTCGTGCTGCGATATGAAACGCGGCTTGCCGACGATCCGGCGCTGGAGGCATTTGCCGCGTGGCTCACAGCACGTTGTTCGGGAGGCAAAAAGTTACTTTTCCCGGTTGCCGGCGTGACCTGCGATCAGCGGGCCGATGCAGGGGATGCAGTTCCGGACAAAGGCGATCGTTCACATTCCCGACCGAAGCGGTCACGACCTCCGCGATTGAGTTGATTCCGCCAATCCGCGACGCGACTGTCCACTGACCCCACTGCCACACTCCCTGAGTGTGCTCAGCGGCAACCTGCCGAACAACTGAAATCTCGAAGGTTTGCCACGCCCTCTCCTGGCCACGACGAAGCTCCCGTTAGCTTCGTAAACACGAGAAAACCGGAGCCGACGGGATCGCGCAACACGCCATTCTAGCCGCTTGATTTGAACCGGTATTCCGTTTGGGAAACGTTCCGGATCAACCTCTTTGGTCGTCAATATCGGTCGCACCACGGTGACGTGAGCGTGCACGGCCATTGACCGGCGTAGCAGCGACTACTCGGACGAGGTCGATAACAGGCCGCAGCAGTCTGCGCCAGCCTTTGGTAGTATGCCCGCGTGCACTATTGGGACGCCACACAAAGCACTGGGACGGACGCCACTGTCTCTCGTCCGGCAGCAGCTCTAATTCACCAGCGGTTGCCACCTACCGGTCACGACTGTTTTCAATCCAGTCAGCCCAGGTACCGACTGACATGCCACGAAGCCTGCCACTTCGGATCAGTTCTCCAGGAGGGCGCAGCGCGTCGCGAAAGTCGTCTCTGTTCGAGCGAATGGCTGCTGTTACTATTGGCATGCCGTCGAGCCGGCGTGCCGCCTTGAGTATCCTACTTGGTGCGTCCCGCGTGGATACGCGACATGATGACGGCGAACTTCAGCCGATTTGGGCCAATGAGGCAATCAGTCGGGCCTATAATATGGTTCTGCTTTTCGACGCCCTGGAACGCAAAGTTCCCGCGAGGACTTGCCATCAGCACATATTGCTCGCTGAACTGCGGCATTCGCGGAATCTTGCCGAAATATTCAAGGCCATCTCGGCCCCGTCTGACCCTGCACTATTCTCTTGCTCTTTTGGGTTGCGGGGGATTGGCGCCAGCCTCGTCGAGCTCTTCGGGCCGACGGTTGGTGATCTCGAATTGCAGACCTGGATCGAACCAATAACGCTGCCTGACCACAAGCGCCGAGCGCTGCTGCTCGCCGTGAGTGAACTGGTGATTAATGCTCTGCGGCATGCATTCTCAGGACGAGAGGGCGGATTGATAACAGTTGGCCTCAATCGTCGGAGGTCTTCATACGCCGAGTTTTCAATAGAAGATGATGGGTCAGGAATGGCTATGGGTGGGTCGATGCGAATGGGCATCGCGTCCGATCTCGTATCGCTGCTCGACACCGAGCTCGCCTATCATTCGCGCGCTGGCCATGGCACGTGTGTCACAATGGCGTTTCCGACCTGAGATAGCCGAAGCGGCAGAGCTGTTGTGGCAGGGAGCAACAAGCGGCAGGCCAAGTGGTGACGACTTCCTTGGCCAGCCGCACAGGCTGCCTTGCCCCAGCGGCTTAGCCAGAACGCTGCAGCTTGCTGATTGGCGCAGAGGTTCACGACCGGGATGGCATTCCGAGCGTGACACGGCTGATATTCACCTTCAGAGCCGGGGCGACGAACGCAAAGGCCCTTTGCCACGGTGACCTGCATCCAACTATCTTCCAGCCGCGGCAACGGACGAGCCGGTCACGCCACAACCCTCCGCTCACAGTCTCAATGAGAACGATTGTCGGGCGATCTATGAATCGTGTGCGCGTCGAAGATTCTCACTCCGTCGGTGAACCAGATATCGAGTGACGTCGGGTCTTGTGGTCATTGGCAGTCTGAGAATCTATGCGATCCGAAGGAGCGCCAGAATATATCTATCGACCTTAACGCTGCATCTCCATCATCATTTCCGCGGGCGTCATATTGTGGTTCAGATTCGTCATGATCCACAACGATCCGACAAGCACCAGCGCGACAATCAGTACTCCGAAGGCAAGGGCGAGCACGTTGTTGGTGTTATCAGGCCCAGTGGTGATATGGATGAAGAACACCAGATGAACGCCCATTTGTGCGACCGCCAGCACAAACAAAGCAATTGGGATGCTGGGCTGCCAGACCAACGACGTACCCGAGATAAAGAACGCCACAACCGTGATGAGTGCAGCCAGGGCCAACCCGACCAGATAGCCGAGCAAACCTCCGACAATCTCGCGCCCCTCGACGCGTTCATCGCCTGGGGAGATGTCGCCGAGGTGCAGGACGGGCTCGATGTCACTCATACGGCTACCCCCATCAGATAAACCACCGTGAAAATCGCCACCCAGATGATGTCTAGTGTATGCCAGAACAAGCTGAAGCACAGCATGCGGCGCAGAATATCGGCGCGATAGCCCTTGGCAAACACCTGCGCCATCATCGTCAGTAGCCACAACAGGCCAAGTGTGACATGCAGACCATGGCATCCCACCAGAGTGAAAAAAGCTGACAGAAAGGCGCTCCGGGTCGGTCCCGCGCCTATCGCGATCATCCCGGCGAATTCGTGAATCTCCAAGAACAGGAACCCGGCTCCAAACGCCGCCGTAATCGCCATGCTGATATAGAACATCGGATTGTTGCGGGCTCTAGCACCAATGCTCGCAATACCGCACGTGAAGCTGGACAACAGCAGGAATGCTGTTTCCATCGCTACCACGGGCAGATGGAACACATCCCTCCCGCTGGGGCCGCCGGCGGTTGCTTCCGTCAGGACCGCGTAGGTTGCGAAGAACGCGGAAAACATCACGATGTCGCTAAGCAGGAATATCCAGAAACCGAAGCCGACAATGATGCGCTTCGAGACGATGTCCCGTGCCGCGTGCTCTGCCCAATGCAAGCGGCCGCCGCGACCGATTTGACGCGGCCCGACCCGCCCGACAGTTCCCTGTGCGCTGCTCATTCCGCGGGTTGCACAGATGCGGATGCCGCGCGCCGCGCAGCCCGGTTGACGCGATCGATCCGGGCGACCTCCTCAGCCGGAATGCGATACTCGGTCCGATCGCGCCAAGCGAATACGACGAATGTTACGAATGCTCCGATGAAGCCCACGATGACCAACCACCAGATATGCCATACCAGCGAGAAGCCCATAATAGTCGCGAAGAATGCGCAAATGAATCCGGTCGGGCTATTCCGCGGCATCTCGATCTCTTCATATACGAGCTCGCTGTCGATTCCACCTTGCTGAGCACGCTGCTTCATATCCCAATACGCGTCGGCTCCTTCGATTTGCGGCAGCACGGCGAAGTTGAATGCCGGCGGCGGCGATGCCACGGCCCATTCCAGCGAGCGGCCGTTCCAGGGATCGCCGGTCACGTCGCGAAGCTGCTCGCGATCGCGTATGCTGACGACGAGCTGCACAATTTGCAGCACGATCCCGGCCAGTATGACGAGCGCGCCGAGGCCCGCCACCAGCAGCCACGGGTGCCATGCGGCAACATCGTAGTGCTGCAAGCGCCGCGTCATTCCCATCAAGCCCACGACGTAAAGCGGAACGAAGGCCAGATAGAAGCCGATGAACCAGCACCAGAATACCGCTTTCCCCAGCCCCTCATGCAGGCGGAAGCCGAATGCCTTCGGGAACCAGTACGTGTATCCGGCAAAGGCACCAAACAGCACCCCGCCGATAATAACATTGTGAAAATGTGCGACCAGAAACAGGCTGTTATGCAGCATGAAGTCCGCGGGGGGAACCGCGAGTAGCACGCCTGTCAGACCGCCCACGATGAACGTCACCATGAACCCGATCGACCACATAAGGGGTGTAGCGTAGACGATGCGTCCACCGAACATCGTGAACAGCCAATTGTATATCTTCACGCCTGTCGGTACTGCGATAATCATAGAGGCAATGCCGAACACTGCGTTCACGTCAGCGCCTGCCCCCATGGTAAAGAAATGGTGTAACCAGACCATGAAAGAGATAACGCATATCGCCATCGTCGCGGCTACCATCGACCGGTAGCCGAACAGAGGTTTGCCGGAGAAGGTCGATACCACCTCCGAGAATACACCGAATGCCGGCAGAATCAGAATATAAACCTCCGGATGCCCCCAGATCCAAATGAGATTCATATACATCATCATGTTTCCGCCGGCTTCATTGGTGAAGAAATGGAAGCCGAGGTAGCGGTCCAGCAGCAGCATCGCCAGGGTCGCCGTGAGGACCGGAAACGCAGCGACGATTAACAGGTTCGATGCCAGGGCAGTCCAACAGAAAATCGGCATGCGCATATAGGTCATGCCGGGGGCCTGAATCTTGAGAATCGTGGTCACAAAATTAACACCGGTCAGCAGCGTTCCGACCCCGGAGATTTGCAACGACCACAGGTAGTAATCCACCCCGACCCCAGGCGAATACTTCAACTCTGACAGCGGGGGAAAGGCCAGCCAGGTAGCGCGGGAAAATTCACCAATGACCAGCGAGAGGTTCACCAGTAACGCGCCCGTCGCTGTCAACCAGAAGCTGACCGAGTTAAGGGTCGGGAACGCGACGTCGCGCGCGCCCAGCTGCAGGGGAACCACAACATTCATCAGCCCGATCACGAACGGCATCGCAACGAAAAAGATCATGATCGTGCCGTGGGCTGAAAAGATCTGGTTATAGTGCTCAGGCGGCAAATATCCTGGCCCCTTGTATGCCAGGGCTTGTTGCATCCGCATCATCAGCGCGTCGATGAAGCCGCGCACCAGCATCAGTAGCGCCAGGAAGAGGTACATTACGCCGATCCGCTTGTGATCGACGCTGGTGATCCATTCGCGCCACAGGTACGGGACCCAGCCCTTCAGCGCAACATAAATCAGCACACACAGGACACCGAATACGACGATACCACCTGCAAACAGCGGGATCGGCTGATCGAGTGGAATGGCGTGCAGCGTCAACTTGCCAAACATACTACTGCTCCGCTCGCGTAGGCGCACCCGGGTTGGTCCGTGGAACCGGTCCAGGGCCAGGCGGCAGGACTTGCGTGAGAATTTTCTGGAACAAGCCAGGCTCGACGTCGCGATACGTGAAGGGCGGCACGCTCAGGCTCTGTCTCGCGAGGCTCTCATAGGCCGCGGCGCTCAGCGTTGGGCCCGCGCTACGTGTCGCGTTGACCCAGGCGGAGAAGCGGTCCGCCGGCAGTGACTCCACGTCGAAATGCATCGTAGAAAATCCATCACCGGTGTAGTGGCTTGCCAGTCCAAGGAAATCGCCCGGCGAGTCGGCAAGCAGATTGAGCTGCGTCCGCATCCGGTTCATCGTGTAGATCATGCTGCCAAGCTGGGGAACGAAGAATGCAGACATCACGCTGCCCGATGTCAGCGCGAAGCGGATCGGCGTCCCCGCCGGAATGACCAGTCGGTTCACACTCGCCACGTTCTGGTCCGGGTATATGAACAGCCATTTCCAGTCGAGTGACACAACCTGGACATTCAGCGGCGGGTGTTGTGATGGCAGCGGCTTCGCTGGATCCAGCTCGTGCGATCCTATCCATGCCACGCCCCCCAGGAGGGTGATCGTCAGTAGTGGAATGGCCCAAGTGACCAGCTCGATCTGACCGGAATATTCAAATTCCGGCAGGCGGCGGGCCTTCGCGTTGGAGGACCGATACCACCACGCGCAACCGAGCGTGGCCGCAATCGTCGGGAGGACGATCGCCAGCATGATGGCAAGCGAGTCGATCAGGATTGACTTGTTTGCCGCACCGATGGGGCCTTGCGGATCGAGCACCCCCTGCTGGCAGGCCGCCAGCACGAGCAGGGCTGGCAGGATACTCCAGCGAGGAAGCCCGATCGACAACCACTTGCCGCGGCGCGGAACTCGTCGATGCGGATACTCCAATGGATCAAGCTGCACGAAGGCGCCTTTCGCATGACGGCTATGGGTGCCGGGTTCGTTTGCCGCGTACCCGGAGTCTACTCGCTGATTCTTCCTCGCCAAAAGCGAAGCCAGACGTCAATCTCGATTTTGTAAACGGCACCGTGTTATCCGGCCATCGGTTGTTGCAGACCCCCGCGCGCCGTCGCCCGCCATCTCACAGTAACCGCCCGACCTTCCGTGGCTCCCGCTGCTGCGACAATCGGTGGCATTCGTTGTCCTGCGGCGACACAACGTTCGCCGGGTATCTCCGACCATCATTGACGCTAATGCCCAAGGATGTCACGCCTCCATCCGCCCATCCGCGGCGCTACACGGAACATCAGCTCCCACCCGCATGAAACTGCCCGCCGACAACAGAACCAGCACTTATCCGACACGAATCACAGATACCGGTAGCGTTCCCCTGACTTCACTGACTGGCCTATCAAGCACGGGGTTGTCACACCACCGCGACGTCATCGGCCCATCAGTGCTACCCGACGCAAGCTCATCGGTGTCGGCCATTTGTCACCGTTGGCGCCACGGAAAACCAGCATCATGACACGCGCGGGAAACCCCGCGATTTGACTGGAGCGCGATTGATCTGAAAAGCGACCCGCCCGTCCTCGCCATTGCGTTTGAGCGGCAGGTCCCCCGGCTAGCACGCGATCGCCACGCCGTCGAATGTTCCGCCAACCACCCATAGGGCCAGACGAACCGTACCGCGATCTTCGTTTGACATGGCACCCCGCACGCCTATCGCCGTCCATTGGGTCAATCACACCACTGTGACGCGCCGCCTAGAGGGATCGGTATCGATCTCCCATTTTGAGTTTTATTGAGGGGTCAGGAGAACCGACGACCTAATACGCTTCGAGCGCGAAGCTAGTGGGCCAGCCCGAACAATTCCTGGGCGTTATGATGAAGGATGCGGTTCGCAGCATCGCCCGGCAGCCCGATCTCGCCGATATATGCAAATGTCTCGCGATAGTCCTCCCAGTCCTGCAGCACCGGATAGTCGCTGCCGGTCACCAACTTATCGGCGCCGAACGCCTCGCATGCGCAAGTCAGAGCGGCCTTTGAACCATAGCACACCGTGTCGTACCAAAACCTCCGTGCCGTCACACTCGGCAACTCCGGCAGCCCGCCCAGATCCCGGATGCCTTGTGTGTCCAGCCGGTTCAGCAGCATGGGGATCGGTCCGCCGAGATGTGGCACGATGAACCGGATAT
>Ga0123356_10004040_pt1 | contig 15230 bp, 8 predicted proteins | sample TergutEmb28metaG_2_FD_92546 | JGI IMG/M metagenome (GOLD analysis project Ga0123356, IMG submission 92546) | Embiratermes neotenicus P3 segment gut microbial communities from Petit-Saut dam, French Guiana - Emb289 P3 | ecosystem: Host-associated > Arthropoda: Insects > Digestive system > Gut ... | reverse complement strand
GAAAGCAGAAAGAATTTTAACGTATAATTATTATAAATCCATACCAAATAACAAAATACAACTAAAAACCGTACAAAACTATATTTTTGCCGCTGTAATTTATATTTGGTTATAATTATACTTTTTAAAATGTATATGAACGTAGATAAATTAAAAGTAAATATTTCACATTTTAAACGTTGATCCAAAACCCTATATCTTAAATTTTTAAATGATCTCCCTTACTCCCCCTCCTTTTTCCGGCTTAAAGCTCCTTCAGCCCAACGTTTATAATGATGATCGCGGATACTTTTTTGAAAGCTATAACCTCGAAGCATTAAAAAACTCAGGCATAGAAGATGTTTTTGTGCAAGACAATCAATCCTGTTCTAAAAAAAATGTAATCAGAGGGTTGCATTTTCAAGTGCCGCCATTTGCGCAGGCAAAGTTGGTGCGCGTTATCAAAGGTTCCGCATTAGATGTTGCTGTAGATTTAAGAAAAGAGAGCCCTACTTACGGGCAATATTTTTCGGTTGTATTAAGCGAAGAAAATCAACTGCAACTTTATATCCCTGTGGGATTTGCACACGGGTTCGTAGCATTGGAAGAGGATACCCTTTTCGCCTATAAATGCTCTAATCTCTATCATAAAGATTCGGAAAGAAGTATTTTGTATAACGATACAGATTTGAATATCCATTGGAATGTTGAAAATCCTATCGTTACAGACAAAGACTTGCAAGGAATTCGTTTTAAAGATTTTATCTCACCATTTTAAATATGATAAAACTCATTATTTTCGACTTGGACGGAACGTTGCTGAACACCTTAGACGATTTGGCAGATTGCACCAACTATGTTTTACAAAAAAACGGATACCCAACTCACGAAATAAATGCTTATAAATATTTTGTAGGAAACGGCGTAGAGATGCTTTTGCGGCGTGCATTGCCCAAAGATATACCGGAATCCAATTTTTCTGAAATTATGCAACAATTTATGAGTTATTATGAAATTCATAAGTCAGATAAAACCGCCCCTTACGAAGGGATGGTGAAAGCATTAGAAAAATTGCAGGAAAAAGGAATTTTGTTAACCATTGCCACCAACAAACCGCACGACCTGCTACCGGAATTAATGCGCCATTATTTTCCCACCATAAAATGGGCGGCAGTGTTTGGAAACAGAAAAGATGTTCTCATCAAGCCCCATCCACAAATTGTTTATGATATTTTGGCGGCAACCCAAATCCCCAAAAATCAAATATTATATGTTGGCGATACTGCTGTGGACATGGAAACCGCGCAAAACGCCGGCATTAAAACAGTAGGCGCGCTTTGGGGTTTCCGTACAAAAGAAGAGTTGGAAAAAGCCGGCGCCGATTATCTTATCGAATATCCGCTTCATCTGTGTTGTTTTGTGCTCACTTCGTCTCTGTGTTGAAAATAAAACCCCTATTTCTCCGTTTAAATTCCCTGTAAAAATCATATTACAATTTTAAACATTATCTCTATGAAAAAATTATCATTACTTGCCATTATTTTGATAGCAGCCTGTACAGTTGCTATGGCACAACCGAGAGCTATCGGAGGACGTATAGCATACGGTATCGGAGTATCTTATCAGCATGGTTTAGGTGAAAAAAACATGCTGCAGGTTGATTTGGAGTCTCCCTCTTTCTATTATGGAATTCAGGCAGTTGCAACTTACAATTGGGTATTCCCTTTTAATTCATGGAGCGGTCCCGGTTCATGGAACTGGTACGCAGGCGTTGGAGGAGGAGTTGGCTTGAATTGGGCAACTACCTGCTGGATTGGAGGCGCCGGAATGATTGGTGTGGAGTATAACTTCAAATTCCCTCTACAACTCTCCTTAGATTTTCGCCCGCTAATCGGTCCTTCTATTGACAAAAATGGAGTTGGGTTCAGCCTCAACCTCTTGTATCCTACTGCCTTTGGTCTCAGCGCCAGGTATAAGTTTGGCGGGAAATAATAGCATCGCATCTACCACCACTACTACCGCTATTGCTCCCCAAAACGGAAGCGAAAGTTTATCGGTATCTAAGAAATTGTTCATGATGCCGTGTATGTAGTACGATATTAATGCAGTAACTGCAAAAAGAACTATTGTTTTAGGAACTTTCTCCGTTGATTTGACATAGGCTTTAATTCCTGTAACAAATACTGTTATCATTAATATAATTACGATCATAGCGCCCGGTATCCCCATTTCGGCGCAGGGACCGATAAATTCGCTGTGGGCATTTCCACCGGTGCCGAAGTTGGTAGAGATAATGGTTTTATATTTCCCTTTTTGATAACCGGCATAAAAAAACTGATAGGTTCCCGGTCCCCAGCCTACCACCGGACGATCTTCTATCATCCCGAAAGCGGAAACCCAACGGTTTAAACGCTCAACATTGGAAGCATCTGTTTTAATGTTGCTCATAGATTTCAAATGCTCTACAAACTCTCCGGAAGAATCCTGAGTATTTCTCCCCATCTTGTAAAGAATATCGTCAGAAAAATAATATAAAGTTGAAATAACGAACGCTAACCCAAGTACCAACCACGATAATTTAATGCGCATTTTAATTACTGCAAGTATGGAAAGCGCCATAAGGATACTGAGCCATGCGGCGCGGCAATACGACCAATACAAGCCTAACAGCAACACTGCCAACAATGAAATGTAGTACATTTTTTTCCATGCTGTTTTTCCATCCACAGCAAAAAGCGCTATTACTATCGGAATAAAAAAAGCAATGGCGGCGCCGTAAGCCGTATGGTCGTTGTAAAAGGGGTTCATTATCCAGTGCATACCATGCGTGGCGAATCCGGAAAGTATGAATTTTATAGATGTTATAATGATTACAATACCCAGCGAAAACGCATAACAGTTGAGGTAAACAATTATTTTTTTAAAGTCATTTCCCATTAACTGAATCACACAAAAATAGCAAGCTGTAATAAACCATATTTTTGAAGCGAGAAACTTAAAAGATACCAACGGAAGCTCGCTCGTAACAGAGGTAATGAACATCCATGCCAAATAGCAATAAATAATTATGGAAATGGGATGGAAAATAATTTTTCGCTCTAAACGGACATCATAAAGCAGTCTTATAAAAAAGAGCGTAGTAAGCAGCAACATAATGATCTCTGCAGGAAATGAAAGCCCGATGTTAAGCTTTGTATTGCTTAACTCTATAGAAAACGGCGTAACTAAAGCCATCAAATAGATTAACCAGTCTCCTTTAAAGAAGAGTAAATATAAAACAACAGCAACAGCGCTAAGAAAGGGAACGTAAAGAAATTCATACTTTAATGCTATACAGTTCAGCAGAATAAATGCAATGCTTCCTCCCAGCGCAATATAGAATTTCTTCTTCATTCTTTTTTTGTTGGATTATTTGAATGATCAACCAAAATAATCTCTCTCCTTATTTTGTCAATAAAAAGAAGGAGCATCAAAGTTGCAATGAATGTACCGAAAACAGAGATAAGTCCAATAATAATTTTCTTGGGGTAAGTTTTTTTATCGGGTGCAATCGCTTTTTGAATTACAAACTTAACAGGCACAGTACCATAAGCATCCATTTGGGCGTTTAGCAATTTTAGTTTAATAAACGCGATCTGGTCGCTTAAATAAAATTGTTCTCTTCTAAGGGCATTTGCTTCATGTCCCCATTTTTCCAATTTTTCAATCTCTTTTTGTAAACGTTGTGCCCCTGCTGTATTTCCTTGGGCAATGGCAATAGCATACTGTTGCATAAATCTTTCCACCTGAAAATCTGTAACAATGACTCCTTTTTTAGAAAGAGCGTCTAAAGAATCGGTAACTTTTTGGCGCTGCATCTCAGCTTCTTTAATTTGAACTTCCATAGCTTTACAAGCGGCTAAGGCGCGTTCTCTTTCAATTCTGTTTTTAATGGTATCTAATTCAGAAACAATATCATTAGCCATGATGGCTGCACGCTCCGGATTCCAATCTGTAACCGAAATGGCAATTGCGCCATACTGGGTTCTTTTTATTTTCACAAACCCTTCAACGGTTTCATAAAGCTTTGCTTTCCATGCTTTTCTGTTCGTATTAATTCCATAGTAGCTCACCAAGTCATATCTTTCTATCAGAACATCTTTTAATTCTCTCGAATTGAGAATTTCCATCATTTGCTCTGTCTCTTCCTCAATGGCGTAAGCCTTAATGTCTAAACGCTCATTGATGTTATTTTCGTTAGCAAAAATCTTTGAGAAAGAGTTTGTTCTAGGTGCATAAATAACAGTTGTTGCCGTAAACTGCGGACGAATAATCGTTTTGTGCGTAAATACAATAGAGAGTATTCCGGCAACACCGCAAACAATGAGAAACAATCTTCGCCATTGCCAAACGTAGTTTATTAAACTGAAGGAGTTGAAATCGTTATTATTCATATTTTAAGGTTTAAAGTTTAAGGTTTAAGGTTTAAAGTTTAAGGTTTAAAGTTTAAGGTTTAAGGTTTAAAGTTTAAGGTTTAACCACTAATCACTATCCCCAGCTCCTTCAGTTGCGCTTGTGCCACTGTTGAGGGCGCGTCGAGCATAGTGTCTCTGCCGGAGTTGTTTTTGGGGAATGCGATAAAATCGCGGATAGATTCGGAGTCGCACAAGATGGCACACATTCTGTCAAATCCGAAGGCTATTCCGCCGTGTGGTGGGCAGCCATACTGGAATGCGTTCATCAAGAACCCGAATTGATGCTGCGCCTCTTCCGGGGTAAATCCCAACACGGAGAACATCTTTTGTTGCAGCTCCTTGTTATAGATACGGATAGAGCCGCCGCCAATTTCAGAGCCATTAATTACCAAGTCGTAGGCGTTGGCGTTCACTGCGCTCGGGTCGGTATCCAAAAGCGGGATCTGCTCCGGTTTGGGCGAAGTAAACGGGTGGTGTTTGGCATAGTAGCGTTGCGTTTCATCATCCCATTCAAGCAGCGGAAAATCAATTACCCACAGCGGTTTATACTCGCCGGCTTTGCGCAAACCGAGCTGCTTGCCCATTTCTAAACGCAACTCACAAAGCTGTTTGCGCACTTTTTCTTTTTCTCCCGACATGATCAGGATGAGGTCTCCCGTTTCTGCGTTACATTTTTCCGCTACAGCTTTCAAATCTTCCTGATTATAGAATTTGTCAACGGAAGACTTCAACGTACCCTCTTGTTGGCAAAGCAGATACACCAATCCGCCGGCACCTATTTGGGGACGTTTCACAAAATCGGTCAAAGCATCTAACTGTTTGCGCGAATAATTTGCACACCCTTTGGCTACGATACCCACCACCAATTCAGCATGGTTAAAAACAGGAAAATCGCGATGCTTCAATTGTTCATTCAGTTCCACAAACTGCATGTTGAAGCGAATATCGGGCTTGTCGCTACCGTAAAGCCGCATGGCTTCCTCATAAGTCATGCGTGGAATCTCGTCAATTTCAATATTTTTAACTTTTTTGAAGAGATGTTTGATTAATCCTTCAAATGTTTGTAAAATATCGTTTTGTTCAACGAACGACATTTCGCAGTCTATTTGGGTAAATTCGGGTTGCCGGTCGGCTCGCAAATCTTCATCTCTAAAACAGCGCACAATTTGAAAATAGCGGTCGTATCCCGAAATCATCAGCAACTGCTTAAAAGTTTGGGGCGATTGCGGAAGCGCGTAAAACTCCCCTTGATTCATTCGGGAAGGCACAATAAAATCGCGGGCGCCTTCGGGGGTAGATTTTATTAAGAAGGGGGTTTCAATTTCAAGGAAGCCGATACTGTTCATATAGTTTCGCACTTCAATGCTGAGCTTATGGCGAAAGATGATGTTGTTTTTCACAGGGTTGCGGCGCAAATCCAAATAGCGGTACTTCATGCGCAGTTCGTCGCCGCCATCCGATTCATCTTCAATAGTGAACGGAGGTATTTCCGATCTATTTAAAACGGTTACTTCGTTCACCATAATTTCAATATCGCCGGTGGGGATATTTTTGTTTTTGTTGTAGCGCTCCGCCACAATGCCTTTTGCTTGAATTACCCATTCTCTTCCAAAATGTTCTGCTGTTTTACACAATTCGGCGTTCAGTTCGCTGTTAAACACCAATTGTGTTATTCCGTACCGGTCGCGCAAATCAATAAAGAGCATCCCGCCCAATTTTCTGTTTTTTTGCACCCAGCCACACAGGATAACTTCTTGATTTATATTACTGATTGACAATTCTCCACAAGTATAATTTCTGAGCATTGGTTATGATTTTTTAGAACGGGTGCAAATATCCACATTTTTTTTATATGGAGGTACGGGTACAAAATACCACTTTGAAAAATCTTTATATATTTTTGCCCCAACTTTTTGTTATGAATTTTTCAAAAGGTTTATGTGATCCGGCTTTTTGAAAATCAGTGTGTTAAAAAAATATTTTATTAAGGATCTCCAAATTTTTTACTATGGGAAGAGCATTTGAATTTAGAAAAGAACGCAAATTTAAACGTTGGGGAAACATGTCGAAAGTGTTTACCCGATTAGGTCGTGAAATTACGATGGCTGCCAAAACAGGCGGTTCCGACCCAAGCACCAATGCAAAACTAAGGCTGCTTATTCACAACGCACGCGCAGAAAACATGCCGAAAGACAACGTGGAACGCGCCATTAAAAGAGCCTTTGAAAAAGATACTTCCGAATATAAGGAAGTTATTTTTGAAGGATATGCGCCGCATGGAGTAGCGGTTGTAGTTGAAGCCGCTACGGATAACAATCAGCGAACCGTGGCAAATATTCGCAGCTATTTTAATAAGTACAACGGCACGCTGGGAACGCAAGGAATGCTCGACTTTATCTTCGAGCGAAAATGCCGCTTTACGGTTGCCAAAAAAGATGGGGTTGATCTGGAAGAACTAGAATTGGAGCTCATTGACTTTGATGCCGATGAAATTTTTGAAGAGGATGATACTATCTTAATATATGCTAATTTCCAGAGTTTTGGCCCACTGCAAAAACATTTGGAAGAAAATGGCTTCGAAATAAAAGAGTTTAAGTTCGAAAGAATTCCTAACGATATGAAAACCGTTACCGATGACCAAAAAGCGGAAGTGGAAAAACTGCTTGAACGTATTGAGGAGGATGATGATGTTACAGGGGTTTATCATAATATGATGTAGCTATATGAATTGTAATGAAATACGTTCCGCATTTTTGGATTTTTTTAAATCTAAACAACATACTGTTGTGCCTTCTGCGCCAATGGTGATTAAAAACGACCCAACCCTGATGTTTACCAATGCGGGGATGAATCAATTTAAAGATATCTTTTTGGGAAATCAACCGGTTGTACATCAGCGTATTGTAGATACGCAAAAATGCCTGCGCGTTTCCGGAAAACACAACGACCTGGAAGAAGTGGGCAAAGATACATACCACCACACCATGTTTGAAATGCTCGGCAACTGGTCGTTTGGCGACTATTTTAAAAAAGAAGCGATTGAATATGCGTGGGAGTTTCTTACTCAAGTAATGAAGTTGAATGAGAACCGTTTGTACGCTACAGTTTTTGAAGGCGACCCAAAAGATGGCACGCAACTTGATTTGGAAGCATTGGAATATTGGAAAAGATTTTTACCCGACTCGCGTATTCTGTATGGCTGCAAAAAAGATAACTTTTGGGAGATGGGTGAAACCGGTCCCTGTGGTCCCTGTTCAGAAATTCACATTGACTTGCGCGACGACGACGAACGCGCCCGCATAGACGGCGCCTCGCTCATCAACAAAGACAATCCCTTAGTAGTAGAGATTTGGAATTTGGTATTCATTCAGTACAACCGCATTGCTTCCGGAGAGTTGCAGAAACTGCCCGCCAGCCACGTGGATACCGGCATGGGGTTTGAACGTTTGTGCATGGCAGTACAAGGCAGAAAATCGAACTACGACACCGATGTCTTTCAACCTGTTATACAGAAAATTGCAGAGTTGGCGAAGAAGAAGTACGGCGAAGCGGAGAAAACCGACATCGCGCTACGTGTAGTAGCCGACCACTTGCGTGCCGTAAGTTTTGCTATCGCCGACGGGCAATTACCGTCGAATACCGGTGCAGGCTATGTAATCCGCAGAATCTTGCGCCGCGCCATTCGCTACGGCTATACATTTTTGGGATTTAACGAACCCTTTATCTGCCAAATAGTTCCCACATTAGTTGAAAACATGGGATGCGCATTCCGCGAACTGATTGCCCAACAAAACCTCATCGAGAAAGTAATTCGCGAAGAAGAAAATTCTTTTTTAAAAACGTTGGCAAGCGGAATACAGCGGTTTGAAACATATTGCCAAAAGGGAGAAGGGAGAGTTGACGGCGCTTTCGCATTTGAACTTTTCGACACTTACGGTTTTCCAATAGACTTAACCCAATTATTAGCTTCCGAAAAAGAGATAGCTGTGGATATGGAAGGTTTTCAAAAAGGTTTGGAAGCGCAAAAGCAACGCTCCCGAGCCGCTGCTGCTATAGAAACAGACGATTGGGTGGAATTGATAAAAACGGAAAGCCCAACCGAATTTGTAGGCTACGATATGTTAGTGTGCGAATCTAAAATTGTGAAATACAGAAATGTAAAATCGAAAGGAAAGAGCTACTATCAAATTGTGTTGGAAAAAACACCTTTCTACGCCGAATCGGGCGGACAGTTGGGAGATGCCGGAACTTTAGAAAATATTAACGACCAAATTGAGATCGTTAATACGCTAAAAGAGAACAATCTAATTGTACACATTGCCTATTCTTTACCGGATAATTTGCATACGGTTTTTATGGCAAGAGTGAATGAAGAAAAACGTATTGCAATTCAAAACAACCACACAGCCACACACTTGTTGCATTTTGCTTTGAGAAAGGTATTGGGAACACATGTTGAACAAAAAGGCTCAATGGTATCATACGACAGGTTTCGTTTCGATTTTTCTCATTTTTCGAAAGTAGAAGACGTGCAACTTCGTCAGGTAGAGTCCATAGTTAATGAATTGGTTAGAGCTAACATTCCGCTGTGCGCTTTTTCTGATATTCCGATGGATGAGGCGATTGAAATGGGCGCCATGGCGTTGTTTGGAGAAAAGTATGGCGACAAAGTGCGCGTGGTTAAGTTCTGCGATTCGGTGGAGTTGTGTGGCGGTACGCACACTTCTGCTACCGGCAACATCGGTTATGTGCGTTTACTATCCGAAAGCGCCATTGCTGCAGGAGTGCGCCGCATTGAGGCAATTACCGGAAAACAGGCAGAATATGCAGTTAACGAGTTGTTTAATATTCTTAACGATATAAAACAACTGCTTCGTTCTCCCAATATCATTCAAGCCTTGCAAAAATTAACAGAAGAAAACGAAAAATTCCAAAAAGAATTTGAAGAGTTTGCTTCAGAACGAGTTCAACGTTTTATTGAAATTTTAGACAAAAAAGTGGAGCAATACAATGGCTATAATATTATTCAACATCTTTCGGATACTTTGCCCGATGCGCTCAAACAAGCTGCTTATAAAATCAGAAACTTTAAAGAGAATTTAGTGATTGTTTTAGGCTCAACCCATGATGGCAAACCCAATTTAGTGGTTGCACTCTCTGATGATTTGGTTGCCAAAGGTTTGCATGCCGGAAACATTGTTCGCGAAGCTGCCAAATTGATGCAGGGAGGCGGAGGCGGGCAACCTGCGTTGGCTACTGCGGGAGGAAAAGATTGCGAAAGACTTGAGGAGGCGATGAAAAGGGTGATGGAGTTGGTTTAAAGCCCTAAAGTCTTCAATACAGGCTATATAAAAAGGTTTTACTTTTTTTTTTTTAAACAAAGCATTGTTTAAAAAAAAAATATATTTTCGTGCGTTTGTAATTATTGCGTAATTACGCATCATAACTTTATGAGTTTTAATACGTAACTGCAATAAAACAAACAACATAGTAAACTTATTAAAAAAAAAACAATATTCAAATCTATTAACCAAATCTATTATTTTATGAAAAAAAATTACAAAACCAGTCTTTTGTTGATGCTTTTCTTTTTTGTAGCATCAATAGCAGGAGTGATGGCACAACCCAGCAGGGGTGGAACACCTCCCAGTTTTCAAACTTCATTGGCTGATGAAAATCAACCGTTCATTGTATCGCCTCCGGATGTGCAGGCATTGTTGGCGGAAGATGAACAAAATGCCAATTTTATGCCCCGTGTAGCAACGGTTCTACCGGTTGATCTGAATCCCACCAACTCCGGTGAATGGATCACGTTAGAAACCGGCGAAACAATATGGCGCTTAGCCATTGAAGCGGAAGGCGCAAATGCACTTACGCTTTATTACAGCAACTTTAACCTGCCCAAAGGTTCAAAACTGTTTATCTACAACAAAGCTAAAACTCATGTGATTGGGGCTTACACCGAAGCCAACAATCCGCTCCACGGATCGGGGTTTGCTACCGAATTTGTAGCCGGAGACCATATCGTTTTGGAATATGTAGCGCCGCTCACTCCAAAAATGATGCAAAAATTTAATACCAGAGCCGGAGAGATAGAGGTAGAAGTACCACAACGAACCGCCATTGTGTATCCTGATATTCAAATTGAAGGCTTGGGATATGCTTACAACGATTTTGTTACTGTAGCGGAAGTATTTAATGGCAGAGGACCAGCACAGCTTGGACAATCCGGCGCTTGCCAGGTAAATATTAACTGCCCTCAGGGCGCTCAATGGCAACACCAGAAGAAAGGGGTAGCCGCTTCTATTCAAAGAATTGGAGCTGCCAGCTATATTTGCTCAGGTACTTTGATCAACAATTTAAGAGAAGACTTAATTCCCTACTTTCTAACGGCATGGCACTGCTCCGAAGCAAGCGGACAGCAGTCAACCCCAGCCAATTTCAATCAATATCTATTCTATTTCCATTGGGAAAGAGTAGGTTGTGAAAACACCACTGCGCTCGCTACTTATAGAACCATGACAGGCTGCCAAAAAGTAGTTGATATTCAATTAGGTGCCGGGTCAGACGGATTGCTGCTTCGTTTTAATCAAACGGTTCCTGTTGAATGGGACGTTTATTATAATGGTTGGGATGCTACTTTGGTAACACAGTGGCCCATAGGTAGCGTGGGTATTCACCACCCTGCCGGCGACATAAAGAAAATAAGCACCGCTCCCATATTAACAACCCAAACAACTGCAAATATTCAAGGATATGGACAAGGTGCACAAAATGGTCACTGGACCTGCCACTTTGGTACCACTTCTACAGAAGGTGGGTCTTCAGGTTCTCCGCTGTTTAATAATGAGGGATTACTTATAGGTACGCTTACCGGCGGTAGCGGCTCTTGTACTCAGCTCCCCGGTAGCAGTTTATACGGAAAGATGGGCTATCACTACGATAAATTCAATACTACCTCCGTAATGAAAACCTATCTTGACCCCGATAATACCGGCGCAAGAGTTTGTCCGGGAAAATATGCCAGCAATGAACCTATTGCAAACTTTACCGTAACGAACCAAACACCTTTTGCCATGCAGCCGGTACAGTTTTTCAGCCAATGTTTTAACGCTACATCATACTATTGGGAGTTCCCGGGTGGAACCCCCTCTACCTCTACGGAAATAAATCCGGTTGTAACCTATCTTCTTCCGGGCGGGCCTCACAGTGTTACCCTTACTATTAACGGTAGCGGACCCTCTAAACATGAACCTAATTTCATTACTGTAATAGAAAAATTGGATGAAGAAACGATCACCATTGGAACCGGTACAGGAGTAGCCAACTTTCCGTTGAGTATTGCAAACGGTACTATTATGACTTCATACGGACGTTCTCATACAGCTACCTTATATACGCAAGCCCAGTTAGGCGCAGCAGCTCAGTACATAGCCATTGGCTGGGAAACAAACGTTGCATTGAGTGAAGCCCGCTCTATTCGTGTATGGTTAGAGCACACCGATCTTACCATTGCTTCTGGAGTTGCTGCCTGGAACTTTGGCGTTTCTCCTACCGCAAATGCAGTGTTGGTTGCTTATTATGAAGGGCAAGGCAATGTTTCAGGTTGGAATCGTTGGAATTTTAACGAAAGTGCATTTAACTATAATGGTACTCAAAATCTGATGGTGTATGTTGAAGTTGGTTTTAGTCGTAATTCAGGCGTTATTCTTAATCCGACTGCGAATTTTGACCCCGCTATTCAAGTAAGAAATACAGCAGCTACTGCCGGTCAAACACGCACATGGCATAGTGCATTTAATGCCCAACCCACAGCAAATGGAGCAAACGCCTCATATTTTCCAAATATTCAATTGGTAAAATCAAAGCCATCCACCATGCCGGTAGCCGACTTTGAAGGACCGTTTAGAGTGAACAATACGATGCTTCAAAAATTTGATGTTAATGTATGGCCACCCACAAACTGGACAGTAATAGAAACAGCCCCCGCTACCCATAGATGGCGTTTAGGAAATCCAAGCGCTAACCCATTTTCCAATATTGACCCTACCAACGTGTATTCTGCTGTAATTCCGTATGATGATCCACCATTTCAAAGAGATGAATGGGTAATATCTCCGGTTGTAAATATCCCTGAAGAAGGTTTTCTATTTAGAGGCTATATTGGTTTTAGCGGCAATTGGTTGGGCGGATCAAGACCCTGCGTTAACATTTCTACGGAAGCAGGTGGTTATACCAATTGGGTAGAACTTTGGACTGCAGGTACTGTAAGTGATCCTTCCAGACCCTGGCGCTGGGATTTGGTAGAAATACCATTAGATGCATACGTTGGACAAAATGTTAAAATGGGATTCAGATATTATGGAGCCGGAGGAGACTTGGGCGCAATAGACAATCTAAGTGTAGGTAAAAAAGACCCGCTGGGCGTTTATCAAATATATAAAGATGAAATTTTAGTATTGACCGACCTCTCTACAGGTCCTCCTGTAGTTTGGGATTGGCAATATCCGGGCAGTTATACTCCCGAAGTGCAATCTTTCGGACCTGTTCCGGAAGTAAACTATCCTTATGCAGGAACTTACGACTTAGGTTTAACGGCTACCAATCTCATTGGTTCAGATACCAAATATAAACCGGAATCTTTGGTGGTTTTAGACAGACCCCCTTTAGCTGATTTCTTTGCCAAAGGCAATCTCTATGAAGCTATAGGAGAATTCATTGACGATTATCTCCCATTTTTCCCTCCGGGTAATACTGTATCATATCTAAACCTTTCTACCAATTTACCTGATTTTTACCAGTGGAATTTTGAAGGCGGCAACCCGTCCACTTCAAATACACAAGATCAGGTAACCGTAACTTATAATTATCCGGGAGTATATGGTACGTCTTTAACGGTATCCAATACAGCAGGGCAATCCGTAAAAGAAGAGCAAGATATGGTACTTGCATATTATGGTCCGGAAAACATCACAAACGGAAATTTTCTTGGATCTGCCTGGGGTATATACACTGCCGGAACGAATATGTTTATAGGAGGATCTGGCTTGGGTACTCAAATTGCCGATCGCTATCACGGAACTCCTACAGGAGGTCAAATCACAAAAGTATTAACTATGGTTGGTGGCAAAGGAACCGGATCAAGGGCATATACCTTAGATATTGTATTACCTAATGCAGCCGGAAACCCCGCAGGAACTGTGATTAGATCCATTCCATTTAATATCAATGAACTACCGGGAGGCGAATATCCTCGATTAGTTGAATTTAATGTTGACCCACCGGTGCAAATTGCCCCTAATCAAACATTTTTTGTTCGTATAACCAACTTTACTACTTATGCTGCAGGAACATTCTTGCATTTTTTCACCTCCATAGGTAATGAAGTACAAGATGAACATGGCTCGTCAGCATTTGTTTATTATAATAGTAACTGGTATAAAATTTCTGATTTATTTCAAGGAAGCCCCAACGCTGCGTATGCTTTGTGGCCCGAATTTACTTATACACAATTAGAAGTAAATCCACAACTTTCTTTACCCAATACAGCAGGAACCGTATTACATCCTGTTACGGCTAATTTAGCCTATACTGCCGCTACCACCGATCCGTGGTACACCGTATCCGTAGTATCAGGCGGAGTAAATGTTAATTATCAAGCCAATACTACCGGTGCACCGAGACAGGGTTCATTTACCGTTACCGGCGCAGGCCTTACGAAAACCGTTACCGTGCTTCAAGCCAGTGGAGCGCTTGTGCTCAATGTTACTCCGGAAGAGATGTTCATTCCGGACGTAGCAGGATCGGTTACATACGATGTTACCTCCAATGTACAATGGACGGCTACCTGCCCCGAGCAATGGTTAGGTATTATCAATCCAACCGGTGTGAATAACGGTACTTTCTCTATTAATACTACAGCCAATACGTCTGTTAATGAAAGAACCGCTCTTATTACGGTTTCCGGCGGCGGTATTACCAAAGTGGTTTCTTTAACACAGGTAGCTTCCGTACCATACTTGGAAATTGATCCGGCAGGCACAATCAATGTGCCGAAATTGGATGGTAGCCGAAATATTCTGGTTAGTTCAAATATCTATTGGTTTGCAACTGCCAATCAGCCTTGGATTAGCTTCACTTCACAAACAGGAAACGGAGACGGGTTTATATATTTCAACTTCAATGCCAACCCAACCGCTGCGGCGCGTACCGCTGTGATTACGGTTACAGCCGGAGCGCTTACTGCCACCTTAACGGTAGTGCAAGCAGCCGGCGATGGCACATTTAACATCAATCCCAATAACTTATTATTGCCTTACACAGCAGGCTCGCAAAATATTACTATAACTACTCCTACTGCCTGGACAGCTGTTGATATTCCCGATAACTGGTACACCATTTCACCCACCAGCGGAAACGCAGGAACACAAACGATTAATGTTAACTATACTGCTAATAATAACACTGTATATAGAACTTCAGAAGTTACTTTCGAAAATGGATCGCTTTACAGACATTTACAAATAACTCAAAAAGGCAGGGCTATGGTTTCATGGAACAATCCAACAAATGGAACCATACAGGTATTAAATGGCGCTACGCCTATTGCTAATGGCGCCTATGTTGAATTGGGAACGCAACTTACCGTTGTAGCTACTCCAAATACCGGATATTCAGTGAGTACGCTTACCCTTAACGGCGCTCCATTAGCCAACAACGGATCTTTCTTAGTGGATGGCAACTCTGTGATTAATATACAATTTGATATAGCTGTTTATACTTTATTCTTTAATCCTG
>Ga0123356_10004039_pt1 | contig 15242 bp, 12 predicted proteins | sample TergutEmb28metaG_2_FD_92546 | JGI IMG/M metagenome (GOLD analysis project Ga0123356, IMG submission 92546) | Embiratermes neotenicus P3 segment gut microbial communities from Petit-Saut dam, French Guiana - Emb289 P3 | ecosystem: Host-associated > Arthropoda: Insects > Digestive system > Gut ... | reverse complement strand
TGTAAGCTCTGGTTCAGTGACCGGTTTTATCTACAGAAAACCTTGTTTTCTGGTCGGGTGGGCATCGGGGTCGCGTAGCGAGGGCGTGAAAAAGAGGATGTAGTTTTGCTACATCCCCATCTTTTTTTATTTACAAGCAGATGGTCTTTTCCCTACAGGTAACTCACCGGGACTATGTTGTCTGTGGGTGTGAGTGGTAGGACTTTATCATTCATGCATATAATTGCTCCTTCGCCGCGTTCGTAAGTTTCGGATGTCTCTATAAAGCGAAATGCTTTTATGTCACTTACAGTCGGATTGCTGTTTTTCTTAACTTCAACAGGATGCAGCTTGCCGTTGCTATTAATAATAAAATCAATTTCGTTGCCGTCTTTATCTCTGTAAAAATATATATAGTTCTTTGGGTCAATACCTGCATTATAATAGCTTTTCAGAATTTCACAGAAAACAAAAGTTTCAAAAAATGCTCCTGACATTGCTCCCGCTTCAATTTGCTCTGCAGTATGCCATTTTGTCAGATATGCCATCAGACCTGTATCTAAAAAGTAAACTTTTGGTGTCTTTATTGCTCTCTTGGTTACATTGGAATGATAAGGGGGTAAAAGGTAGATAAGGTTGGAAGCACGTAGTATAGACAACCACTTTTCACATGTCGGGCGGTTTATTCCAATTTCCTTTGCGATACCGTCAACATTAAAGAGGTTTCCGGAGTTTGCAGCAGTAGCTTGAAGAAATTGATAGAATTTTACTTCATCACCTATGTTTTCAATTTTCTTAATATCCCGCTCAATATAAGTGTTTATGTAATCATTGTAAAAGGCTCCCCAGTTCAACTCAGGTGTTGAATAAAGCTCCGGAAATGCACCTCTGTGAATAATCTGCCATATTTCATTATATCCGTATATTTGACCACCTCTTTTAGTTATATACTCATTTGTCGGTGCAAAAGGTGCAGAATAATCATCTTTTTTTATTTCCCGCATGGAAAGTCCCAGCAATTCGAAAATGCCTACTCTGCCTGCAAGACTCTCGCTTAAATCTCTTACCATATTATATCGCTGTGAACCGGTTAAAAAGAATATTCCTTTTTCTTTTGTTTTATCAACATGAGCCTTCATGTAAGGAAATAACTCCGGTGCATACTGTGCTTCATCAATAAATAATGGTGTTTCATTTTTTTCAAGGAAAAGCTTGGGATTTGTTTTAGCCAGTGTTCTGGTTTCTAACTCATCCAAAATAACAGTGTTTAGTCCTTTTTTCTTGAAAACATGCTCCATTAGCGTACTTTTACCGGTTTGACGAGCTCCGGTAACCGCCATAACCCCACGTAAAAACGCGGGTGAATCCAACACGTTTTCAATATGCCGCTTAATGTACATATCATTAACCACCTTCGGCTGATTTTAATATATTTTAATATTAGCCGAAACAGTAGTGAATGTCAATAGCACAAGGATAAGTGCTTTCTGCTTTTATATCAAAATAAAGTTGCCAATATGGGATATAAAATTGTCTTTTGTGCTCTCGTAATTTTTTTGATTTCCCTATATGATTTAGGTGGGGGATGATGATGTGGGAAGATGTATTATTAACTACAAGGCTCTTGGGAAGAGGCTTCAGGAACAGCGTAGAATGCTGGGTTTTTCGCAATGCGAGGCTGCAGAGAAGTTGGATTTGAGTACGTCCTTTTATAGCAGACTTGAGAGAGGTGAGCGAGTCGCAAGTCTTGAGACATTAATCAAGATTGCAAATTATTTCGAGTTGTCGTTGGATTTTTTGTTTCAGGAATCATTAATGCAGAACATTTCAGATTCGCAGAGGGCTGAGCTGGCTCAGGCGTTTATCGGTAAGTCACCATCTCAGACTGAGAAGCTTATCGGATGGCTCAGCGTATTGTCGGGTAACATTGAAAAACTTTAAACATTAATTATGGCTTGGTAAGAAGGGGGTTTGCAATGATAGTTACGAAAACCATTAACAACGGAAAAATCACACTCGCTCTTGAGGGTAAGCTGAGTGTGACTACGTCTTCGCAGCTTCATGAGGTGATTGAAGAGGCATTGGACGAGGGAGTTGAAGTTGCATTGGATTTTACAAAATTGAGCTATATTTCATCGGCAGGTCTTTGGGTTCTTTTCGTTTGTGATAACGCTGCTAGATCAAAAGGCTCCAAAATGGTGCTGAAGAATATTCCGAGAGATATCATGAATATCATTTGTGTCGGAGGTTTTAGAGAGACATTTACATTTGAATAGACTAGCGGTAGGCTTGGACTATCATGCGAGCGTCGTCGTTGCCGCCGCTGACGCATGTTGAGAGTGTCAGAATTTGGGTTGCTCTCAGGGGTGCTTCTACTCTGTCTGCGAAGCGGGTGAAGTTGCGGGTTGTGCCCAGGTCGAGGTAGTATGCGGGGTCTTCGATGTCTGATTGTCTTGCTGAATAAATCTCAAACTCAACCTCGGCACCGTTGACTATTAATGTTATCGTTCTGTTTTGTTCTAAAAATGTCGGGTCGAGGAATTTTTTTAAATCAGTGAACATACTGCCGTCACGTGCATTGTGTCCATAGATGATTATATGCGGCAATTTTTCTCCTGTGTTGCGGTAGTCCATAAAGATTGCACCGTAGCGATTTTCTTCGCCGTTAAAGGTTATGCCAAGGTACTTTTCATTATCCTGCCCGCGTACAACGGGATGATCTATGCTCGTTCCGCCTATACGAATCCAGCATACATAGTCGGGATTAATTGCGTACATTTCGTTATGCAGTGCACTTAGCTTGATTACTCCGTCGTCGTCATATGCTTGCTCAACATCACTTGCCAAGCCTCGCAGGTAGGCGTATTCATCTGCGGATGCTTTTGTATCATTATTGTGTGCCATGACCGCAAATGTTGTGAATACTGCAATACCGCCAAAAAGTACAAGCCCAAGAATCAGTATCGCCGTTGTTGAGACTTTACTGAATGGGCTTTTACTATATAAGTTGTTTATTTTATAGAATCTTTTTTTCTCTGCTGCTGACTCTACTGTTTTTGCCGTGCTTTTTGTCGTTTTTTTACTTGTGTTTGCCATGATATAAACCGAATTTGGGTTGCTTTCTGTTTGATTTTATGTTTAAGAATAGTCCTACGCAAAATGCTGCTGTCATTATGATTGACACCCACATCGCTATTTCCATACCTGTCATGTCTGCTATACCTGTTTGCGGTACTGTACCGAATCCACTGCCGCTACCACCGCTGCCGGGTGCGTTAGAGCCACCGCCGCTGCCGCCCGAGCCACCGCCTGAACCGCCGCCGCTGCCGCCGCTGCCGGGTGGGTTTTGACCGGTTTCGCCACCGCCGCCAGTACCACCACCCGAACCGCCACCACCGCCTCCGGTTGGTGTCCAGTTTGCTGTTATGGTTACGTCATTTGACGGCATAGCAAATGATGTTGTTGCACTGTTTGGGTTGGCGAATGTAACGCTTGGCGAAGCCGTCCAATGTGAGAACTGTTGCCCTGCAGGTGGTGTTCCTGCACTGATGTTAACGGTTTGTCCGGGTTCTCTCCAGCCTACACCTGTTGCACCTGTCCCGCCGTTAGCCATAGTGACACCGAACTGACCGGACGGACGCTCGCCAGGAGGTCCCTCAGAGCTTGTTGATATAATTACACTTCCGAGACCACCATTTGCAATTGAAGCAGGTATTTGAAGTCCGGTATCCGCACTGACAGGAATTCCGTTCGGGTCGGGCGTAAAGCTCATGGTGATATTTGTGCTGTCAACTCCTACAGGGGCTGTGACATTAAATGTCAGATCAATAAATACACCATCACCGGTCCAATCTGCCCGCCTGTTTGAGTCAATTACGGAAAGCCATTGTGTACCGTCAACCGCAGCACCTCTTTTTATTGCATGCTCAGAACTGAATCGCAGTGTCGAGCTTGGTGCATTTGGACCACTGTCACGTAAATCTGCGGCAGCTAGAATTAAATGCTCAGGACTATACCTTATCTGAAGACCAACTGCTGCAAAGCCGTTTGGATTGCCGCTTACTGTAATCGGAACAACCACTTGTCTGCCTCGCACCCCAGCAACACTTCTGCTTAACTCAAAGGTTGCATCTCCCGGGTTTGCCGAAATTTTAATCGGCGGCATAAACGTCAGTACTAAAGCCAGTACTAAAAATGTTGTTAATATCTTTTTCATCATTTTATGCTCCATTAATCAGCTTGCTTCCACACAGCGTAAGCTCCGTCATTTGCAAACCACTTTGCAAGCTCTTGCAAATCAGTACCGTCAGGCCAGCTATCCGGGCTGCTTTTGGGTGTAATGCTGTTTCTCCACCCGTCTCTCAACCTCATTTGAGCTTCTGCATTAGCTCTTTCTACAGAATCGGCAGCAGCATGTACCCACTTAGAGAGTAAAATAAGGTCTGTAAGGTCGAGTTTACCGTCGCCGTTAAAATCGCCGTGTGTGGGTTTGAATGTATCTATAAACATTGAATATGGTGTTGAAGTGGAACCGTCACCTCGGATTAAACCCTCACCAGCCGGATGAAATCCGTATGTTAACTTCATGGTGCCTTTTAGTGTCAGACTTATATGGAAATTAAATGTCTCCGGCACTGTTCCTTCGGGTGGTCCCCATAAGCTGCCTGATTGCGGTATTACATTTACTCCATCGGGGAATGTATCACCCGGGAGATTGGCAAGATTAAAGGTTTCCAAAGCCAGTGGTCCGTTACCCAGTACAGCAGGTCCAAAATTCGCAACCATAAATTGCCCTGTGTAGTTTTTGCCAAATTCACCCGGCGGCAGATTACCGGGAATAGATGGGCTGTTGCCGATTACACGTGGTGCCGGACTGTGCCAACCGTTGATTACTACATTTATCGGGTTGGCTGTCGGTGACTCAGGTAACGGCATTCTCAGATGCACCCACCCCAGACCTGAGCCTCCCGGGGGTGTCAGTTCCCAGTTTTCGCCGATTCCAGGCCAGTCTGTCAGCGGTGCTCCCGGACTGAGTCTTTCTCTTGGAATCTGGACAGGGATATTAACCTCCCAGCGAATAAAGTTACTGCCTGTTTGCATTGACCGTATAGTACCCCATTGTCCCGGAATAACAGCTCTGCCATATTCTCTTTGTTCCATTGTTCCGCTACGGTATACAATGCCTGCCTGTGTCCATTCTTGAATTTCGGGATGCCGCATTATTACTGATAAATAAGCACGCCGCCAAATACGCAAATCAAATGTTTCATCTGTACGTGCGCCATTTATATTCGGGTTCTCATGAAAAATTTGAAAACCTAAATTTAATTTATAATCACCCGCTTTTGTTGCATCTGTTGTTTTTCCTACTATAGACAGGGTTTGACCAACATTAGCAACACCCGTCGAATCCGGAACAGTTGTATATCTAAGTTCACTGTCGGGTATTGCCCACATGGGTAATCCTACCGGAGTATGAGTGGGCTTATCTCCTGTCCAGGAGGTCCATAGTATATTTGGTACACCGTTGATAAGCTCTATATCAAGACCATCCGGAATAAGTGCACTGATATTAAAACCGTCTGCTATACTTCCATCACTTCTCACCCTCATTCCGGGTGCATATATTTCATCCGGTTCAGGCTGTGCAACGCTCCAAAAGACTGACGATGACGCTTTATAAGGTATAGGTGGGGCATCTCCTTTGTAATCCTCGTCCGTAAAATCGGTGCCGGGTGCAGGTGCTCCTACCATTCCGTCGGGCAGTTTACCTTCATATCCCGCCCAGTCCTTTATTTCAGGACGAGGCCAGATGTATATTGTAATTGATACCTCTCTGCTTTCACCGATAATTCCATTTCCCCCGCGATTCGTTGATTGGAACCTTAGAACAATAGTATAGGACTTGCTTTCTGTAGATACATTCGGTGCTCCATGTATTGCTACCCTTGTTAAATCTTTATCATCTATGTCTACAAGGTCAAACTTCAAGCCTTCAGGCAGTTCATCACCGCCGCGAACCCAACCCCATCCCGTAGGATATGCAGTAAGCACATCATCGCCGTCTTCAACATCAAATGACAAGTCTGTTGAAACAGATGCAGGAAATGTCGGGTTATATGGTTGTGCCACCATACCGTCCGTCCATTTTGGCGGAGTTACTGCAAGTTGTGGCCATACTGTAATGTTAAGGTCATCTTTTGAAACAAGCTCACCAAATGTCGGATAAGCATCCCTTGTAGCTGTTGTCGGGTCTATGCTGATTCTGAAGCTGTAAGTCGGTCCATCTCCCAATCCGCCTGTTAATGATGCTGCAGTCGGACCTATACCATCCGGTCTGTCTATACTGCGAATTGCTCCGGTTGAAAAATCAGTCGGGTGATTCCAAAGCTCCAGACCATCGGGTAACTCTCCGCCTACACCTGCGTTATTTGTTATTACAGACCATACCCATACTGAGGGTCTTTGCGATGTATTTTCCGGAATACCTCCTGTTACAATCGGCACATTATAATCTACTTCAACCATGCCATCAGGAACTCTTGTCGTTAGAATATCCGGTGGTTCATCAGGTCGGCGTACATGGATTAAAAAAGCGTATGTATCAATGAAGGTTTCCACAGTACCATCCACTTTAAAAATATCAACCGAGAATAAATGCGGTCCTCCCGGCGGCTCCGGCACTTGTGCTAACCCGTCTGTGCGAATAATGCCTCCGCGTCCGTTTGCAAGGGGGGTGGGCTGCCATCGCATCCAACTGAGTGCAGTTGGAAAGTTAAAAACCCACTTTAACTCCCATGGATCTTCATTTTCCTTTAACGGAGGTAAAACAGGGTCATTTAATCTGACATTATATGTTCTTCCTATGATAGCAGACGGCATAATAACTTCAACGTCCTGTTCAGGTCTCAGTCCGCCTGTGTCGTTTGCAGCAACAGCATTACCATGCTCATGCTGGCTCATTTGATACGTTATTTCTGCGTGCTGCTTTTCGTAGTTTATGTCGGGAATTTCATCATAAAGTGCTGCTATTGAAACGCTTGTTTCTGGCATTATGAATGATACGTATGCATTTTCTCCGTCAGTGTACTCGTCAAAGAGTTCAACGAGTGTATGGTTCGGGTCTGCTTTCCATCCTTTAAATCCGATTGTTGAAACGCCGAGTACAACAGTTTCACCGGGTAGTGCAGTGGGTGAAATTATTGGAAAATAATGCCAATAATCTGAGCCTTCGGGTTTAAAAGCTGTGCGTTGCCAGAAACGGAACTTATCTGCATCATCAGCTCGTGCATTTGCATAAGGTATAAAAAACCCGCTATCATTTTCCTCAGCATCGCTGCTGCGATTGCTGCGGTTAATGAGAGGGGCTTCGTTGCCGCTTCCTCTGCCAAATAATTCAAATCCGGTAAAATGCAAAACTGTGACAAATGCTGCTACTGCACAGACTGTCACTAAAAATCCCAGCATAACCGCCTTTAATATTTTCATAGCTATACCTATAATCCTTTCGCTGCCCTTGCAAGAGAACACTTTTCTATAGTATATTATACTACATTTGCAGTGTTTTGTCAATGATTAACAAGGTTTTGATGTTTCTCACAACGCATTGTAAACCAAAGCTTATAAGCGTCTTCACAATCATTTAACAAATGACCCGATACCGACATTTCGTACCTTATCCGATATATCGGCATTTCCACTTATAAACTTTAGCGTTTTACACAAGATGTTGTGCTTAAAAAATAATATATTTATTTTTTCGATACAAACACGAAAAAGTGTAGAAAAATTAAATCTTATACTCATAAAACGACATAAAAATACACATATCTTTCACCATTTCAGGCCAGAAACTGTGAAACAAACGTGTAATGACAAGCATTTGCATATATGCTATTATTTAATTAGCAATCGGGTGGACTGCTCCCGGAAGGGAGTAGTATGGTAATAATGACAATCATTTCCCTGGCAATACAGCTCGCAGCTCTGGTTGTCACTATCCTTCTTTTGCGTAAGCAAGAGAAATAAGCCGCCCAATGCGGCACGGCTCTTCCTCAGATCACAAATCTAGTTGGGAGCAGCCACCGCTAACACCGGTGAACCGCCCGATTGCATTAATAATAACATGAAAACTCATAAAAAGTCAAGTGAATTATCGTTATTTACTTGCTATTACTTACGCTTTTTTAGTATTGTAGCTAGTATCCAGGCGACGAGGATGAAGGCGGATAGGAAGCCTAGGGCGCCTAGGGCGGGGATGCCGAGGATTTGCGGGCGCATGTTTGTTGTGCTTACTACGCTTGAGCCTATCAGAAGGGCTGCGGCTATCAGTGCTAGAACAACTTTATTAACAAGTGCGTCGATTTTGGTTGACATATCGTCGGACATGCTCAGTTCCATGTTTACCTTGGAAAATCCCTTTGAGAGAATCCTGAGAACATCGGATATTTGTCCGGGGATGTCAAGCGATTTTTGCAAGGACGAAACAACTCTTTTTCCGATTGATGTCAGCTCTGCTTTTAAGTCGAAATGCTTTTTGGAATAACCTGATATATACTCGGAAATTACCTCAAATGCGTTCATCCCGGGGTTTATTGTCTGTAATGTGCCATGGATTGTTGACATTGCTCTGGGCAGCATTGAGACACCTTTTGGTACGCCGATTTTGTACTTCCGCATTATTGCGAATAATTCCTCTGTCAATTGCACTATATCCATGGTGCCGAAGTCGGCGGTTGCATATCTGTTCATTACTGTTTCGATATCATCTTCCAAAGAGAGATAGTCGATTTTTGAGCTGTGGATACCCATGTTCATGACAAAGTCAGTCAGTCGCATGGTGTCGCGGGTTGCCATTGCCAGTATGGCATCGGTGAACATGTTTTTATCACGCGGGCTGAGCCGCCCCATCATCCCAAGGTCAATCCAGACTATCTTGCCGCCTTGAACTTTTATGTTGCCGCAGTGCGGGTCTGCGTGGAAAAAGCCGTCTTCTATTATTTGTTTAACAAAGTTCAAAGCAAGCTTTTCTGATATTTCTTCCAAATCGTAGCCGTGGTTTTTGAGTTCCTCAAGCTCATCTACAAAAAAGCCGTCAACATGCTCCTCAACCAGTGCCTTTGAGGTGGAAATATCATAAAACGGCTTCGGGCACGTTACATATGTAACTTCTTTGTTGTTTTCGAGAAATTCGCGGGCGTGGTCGGCTTCGAGGGTGAAGTCCATTTCCTGCTTCGCTACTTCCCAAACCTCGTCAATTATCATGTTGATGTCAATTTCATCTCCGATTTTTGTGACAAAATTAATCATTCCCGATGCCTTTTTAATAAGCTCGATGTCATGGTACATTGTGTCGTAAATACCGGGTCTTTGCACTTTTACAACAACTTTTGTGCCGTCGTGGAGCTTTGCAGAATGCACCTGCCCTATCGAAGCTGCTCCAAGCGGTTTTTCATCTATGTGCTCAAAGATATCGTCGAGTGGTTTATGATGATATTCACTCTCCAGAACTGACCTTACAGTTTCAAAACTCATAGGAGCCACGTCGGAACGCAGCTTTTCGAGCTCCTTGCAATACTCGGGCGGCAGAATATTCGGTTGCATGGATAGAATTTGACCCGCCTTAATAAATGTGGGTCCCAGCTCCTCCAAAATTGACTTTAGCATTTCGGGTGTCATTCCCGTAATAATATTGTGCTTTGTCAGTATTCCGACAATTTCCTTTAGTCTTTTTGCATTTTCACCTTTTGACATAAGCTATTCGCCTTTCATTTCTTCGCTTTTTACTTCTTCGCTTTCTGTTTCTTTCTTTTTATGTTTAAGCTCTTCATTAACAGCTTTTCCATGCTGAAAAAAGTCCTCACCTTTTTTTATGAGTTCTTCAAGTACCTCTCCTGCCGCTTCAACGGTTTTTGTAATCGCACCAACCGCTGCAATTACCACTTTTTCAAAACTGCCATGCTCATCAGGGGTGTTATTCTCTTCCGGCATGATAAACAGTCCTTTCCACTGATTTTATTATGATTGAATATATCATATTATTTGTACGACGGCAACCAGTCTCTGTGTGCTGTTATTAACTCGTCTGTCATTTTAAATATTTCATCAAGTGAAAGCTCTGCGGCTGTGTGTGGTTCAAGCATTGCTGCGTGGTAGATGTGTTCTTTTTTTCTTGTTATTGCCGCTTCGATGGTTAATAGATGTACATTTATATGTGTCATGTTCATTGCGGCGAGCTGCAGCGGGAGTTTACCGACGTAGCACGGGCGGATGCCGTAGTTGTCTGCAATACAAGGAACCTCTACACATGCGTCAGTGGGCAGATTTTCAATCAGCCCTGTGTTCATTATGTTACCGCCGAAGAGATATGGTGTGTTTGTAACTATTGCTTCCATTATGTATGAGGCATATTCGTGTGAGCGTTGATGATTTGTGCCGCTGCTACCGCTGCCATCGCCGCAACCGAGTAACTCCTGACGATGCTTCTCCCAGTTACTTAATTGCTCGATACAGCGACGGGGATATTCGTCAAGAGGGATATTGAATCGTTCAATCAGCTCGGGATATGCTTTTTTTATGTAAAACGGGTTATATTCAGCATTGTGCTCACTCGATTCCGTACAATAATACCCAAGTTTTTCTATGTAATCGTAGCGTACCATATCGTGATGTTTTTCGGTTTGGTTCTTTTGTTTTGCTCTTTTTCTGATTTCGGGGTATAAATCGACTCCGTTTTTATCCTTTATTTCAAGCAGCCACGCCATATGGTTTATGCCGCCGATTGATTCCTTGTATCCTTCAAGCTTGTCCGACATATCCAAGTCCCGCAGTAGATTCGGCGAGCAGCATTGATAGCTGTGACATATTCCGATTGTTTTGACCCCTGTATATCGCTGCATATAACCGGTAATTATCGACATCGGATTAACATAGTTTAATAACCATGCGTCAGGGCATACTTCCTGCATATCACGGGCGAGTTCTTCCATAACAGGAATGGTTCTAAGCCCTCGCATAATTCCGCCAATGCCTAATGTATCAGCAATCGTCTGCCTCAATCCGTATTTTTTCGGTATCTCAAAATCAATTATCGTGCACGGGTCATATCCCCCGACTTGAATTGCAATTACTACAAAATCGGCACCCTTCAGAGCAGCTTTGCGGTTTTCCGCTCCTATATAGGTGTTGATTTTTGCGTTGCCGCCATTCGCTTTATTGATTCCGGAAATAATCTCTTCGCTGTCCTTCATACGATTATTACTGATATCATATAGTGCAATCTCACTTTTCTTCAAAACGTCACTGCATAAGCAATCACCCAAAACATTCTTCGCAAAAACCGTACTTCCCGCTCCGATAAATGTAATTTTTAACATGGTCGCCCTCATTTCGTTTGTAATATACTTGTAAGCTTTCTTAATTTATTCTTAAGAGTTTCTTTGAGGATTTTGTAATGTATTCTTGGTAAAAGTATATCACACAAAAAACAAGAAACAAGGAGAATGAAAATGAATAAGATTGTGAATCGCGTATATTATGCTTTGATGACTGCTCTTGTTGTGCTGATAATAACAATAGTAGCAACAGGGTGCAGTGACAGCTCCGGTGATGTCTTTGATACACCGGACTATGTGTATTATCCGGAGGTTTTACCGCTTTCTATGCCGGATGGCGTGGACTGGATTGGTAACTTAACTGTTGTCGAGGATTCTATTTTCTTCACGGCATATGTTTACGGAGACGAAGATAATCCGGGTAATTTTAATGAAATATACTCGATGGATTTAGACAACTCAAGCATGAAAATGTTGCCGAATTATAATGTAGCGTCAGAGTTTCCGCCTGATGCCGATGAGGGTGCTATTCATATTAATTTTATGGTTGTTGATGGTGCCGGAAATATTTGGGTCGTCGAACGCGGCGAGTTCTATAATCTTCCCGAGGACTATGACGGTGATTGGGAGCAATGGAATAAACGTGAGATTATAAAAGAATTTACCCGTGTACGTAAGCTTGACAACACAGGTGCAGAGCTTTTGTCAATCGATGTCACCCACTTACTTTCCGGACAGGACTGGTTCCATATCCAAGCATTTACCGTTGATGATGAAGGTAATATTTATCTCGGTGCCGACTCCACGATATACATACTTGACAGTGAGGGCAGACCCGTTTTTAACGTTGATGTACAGTGGGTTGAAAGATTGCTGAATATGCAGGACGGCTCTGTTGCACACTTAGGTTGGGGCATGAATGGCAGAACGATTGCAAAAATCGATGTTGCGGGTAAAAAACTGGGTGAAGCAATAAATATGCCGAATAACGCAAGTGAGGTATACCCCGGAAATGATGATTATTCATTGATTTTTACAGATGGCATAGGCTTGTACGGTATTGAAACAACGACTGGTGAAGAGGTTATGTTGCTTAAGTGGATAGACAGCGATTTAATGCAGGACGGATTGGGTAATATTAAACTTCTGCCGGACGGACGTATTTTGGCTACAAGTCAAGTGTGGGGCAATGAAGGACCAACTCACGAGGTGCTTTTTCTCACAAAGACACCGTACTCAGAGCTTCCCGAAAGAACGATTCTTACAATGGCTACGTTTCACCTTGACTGGAATATTCGTAGCGTTATCGTCAGGTTTAACAGATTAAGTACAACGCACCGAATTCATGTTATCGATTATGCCGAGTTCAGTACCGACGAGGATTGGAATGCAGGCTTAACGCGATTATCCACCGAGATTACCGCCGGTAATATTCCCGATATTTTAGATGTTTCAAATCTTCCTTTTAATCAGTATGCTGCAAAAGGTATGCTTATGGACTTATACCCTCTGATTGATGCCGACGCGGATTTAAATCGCAATGATTTCATTGAAAGTGTGCTCAGGGCAACAGAGATAAACGGCAGTCTTTATAGAATTTTTCCCCAATTTTCTGTAGTAACGATGCTTGGAAATCCTGCAATTGTCGGAGATTATCCCGGATGGAATATGGATGAGTTTACGGCTGTCCTTAATTCTAATCCAAAAGCCGATTATCCTCTTGGTCAGGGCTTGACAAAAATGGCTTATCTGCAAGCCTTGTTCATGTTCAATATGGATGAGTACGTTGACTGGGCTGAGGGTAAGGTTAATTTTGAGAGTGACGAGTTTATAGCATTGCTGGAGTTTGCGAACACACTCATCGACGAGTTTGATTGGGAAAATGAATACGTTGAGGAGCATGCACTCATTGCAGCAGGGCGGCAGATAATTGCGGCAACGAATATGAATGACTTTGATACTCTTCAAATGTATCGTGCTTTCTTTGGCGGAGATATTGTGTTTAAAGGTCTTCCGGCTAAAGAAAGAAACGGCTTCTCTCTTATGACACAGACGGATTTCGCAATAACTACAAAATGCAAAGACATTGATGGTGCGTGGGAATTCCTGAAAACTTTTCTTGATGAAGGCTGGCAGAAGGAAAACTCATGGCGGGGCATGCCTGTTATAAAAAGTGTCTTTGATGATTTGATAGAAGAGAGTATGCGCGAGAATGAGCACGGTGGAGGCTCTATGCATTGGGATGGCTTCTCTGTAGAGCTAAAGCCGCTGACTCAAGCGGATGTAGATAAAATCATGTCTGTAATCGACTCTGTGTCCGGCTCCGTCGGTCAGGATGACGCTTTGTGGAATATAATAAGCGAAGGAGCCGCTGATTTCTTCAATGGTCGCTCCTCCGCCCAAGACGCTGCAAGAATAATCCAAAACCGTGCCTCAACATATGTCGCAGAGCAGAGGTAGGGGTCTAACCCCTACCTTAAAAAAAGATTGACATTTAGTTATTCGCTTGTTATAGTATATGTTATCTATTGATATTCATTACTATTTAGGAGATTTTATATGTTAGTACTTACAAAGGATATGGAAACCGGTATCAGTAAAATTGATGCACAGCATAAGGAGTTGGTTGACAGGATTAATGCTATAACATCTATGGGTACAAAGTCTGTTTCTGACGAAGAGACAAAGAAAACACTGGATTTGCTCGGTGCTTATATCGTCAAGCATTTTAATGATGAGGAGGCGTTGCAAAAGCAGTCAAACTATCCAAAGTATGACCAGCACCGTGAGCTGCATAAGCTTTATATTGGTGAATTTGAAAAACTGAAGAAGGAGTTTGCTCAAAACGGACACTCAGCTAAATTTACACTTGCACTCAGCAATTCAATAATTAACTGGATTGTTCGGCATATAAAGTCTGTTGATGCAGAGTTCGGCAAATTCTACACCGCTCAGCAAGCGTAGTGATTGTGAAGGGTTCAGGATATGGGAGCCAAAAGAAACACAATACAGCGTCAGCTTGTTTATAATGCCGTAAAAGAACTTAATATACACGCAAATGCAGAGCAGGTTTATGAGCGTGTTGTTGCGATTCATCCGTCAATCAGCAGAGCCACGGTCTACAGAAACTTAGCTCAACTCGCTGAATCAGGCAAGCTTTTAAACATAGGTAATTTTTACGGTTCAACTCATTATGACCACAATGCCCATGAGCATTACCATTTCATCTGCGAAAAATGCAAGCATATTTTTGATATAAGCAACTGCTTCCCCGAGCTACAAAACCTGACACATGCCGACGGACTCGAAATAAAAAGCCACAGCCTGAGCTTTTTCGGGCTGTGCAATGAATGCAGCGGTTAATAAAATTAAAAGCTGCATCGCCTCGCGATGAAGAAGATTAAGCATTGGTTGATACTTTCATAAACAGAATAGAGCTATATGAAGATGTAATGACCATATATTACAACGCACATGATGGTCGCCCAAGCAGTATCTGCTTAACCACAAAAGAGCCTGTAAAATCAGGCTCTTTTAAGGGTTCGCCTAAGGGGCGAATGGTGGAGCAGACCGACCCAAATACGAACTCTTTGAGGGTTTGGAGTTATGGGTTTGCGGTGGGTGTGAGGTTGTGATTACAAAGGGTATTGTAAATCGGCTAAAAATATGCAATCTAAGCATCCTTCTGATTCTTGTCACTGTAACGGATGAAGATCACAGTTTAAGAATCATCATTGTCTCCCTTTTCTTTTAGTGCGTTAAGATTTTTTGCATTAAGTGGTGATACAATCTTTTTGCCTGAACGTTTTTCATAAGACTTCCGAGCGTCTTTGGCAACTGCTCCACCCTCTTTTGCGACTTTTGCAGATTCATCTATACCAAACGGGTCAGATTGTTTCGATAATTCAGTTGCAGATACTTCCGCAAGCA
>Ga0123356_10004038_pt1 | contig 15242 bp, 14 predicted proteins | sample TergutEmb28metaG_2_FD_92546 | JGI IMG/M metagenome (GOLD analysis project Ga0123356, IMG submission 92546) | Embiratermes neotenicus P3 segment gut microbial communities from Petit-Saut dam, French Guiana - Emb289 P3 | ecosystem: Host-associated > Arthropoda: Insects > Digestive system > Gut ... | reverse complement strand
GGCTGATCGCCGCCGCCACGCTCGTCCCGATGGTGAACGGAACCACCGGCAGCCCGACCCCCTACATCCCCGTGCTGGGCTGGGTGGCGGTAATCGGCGGCGTCATCCTTCTCGGTATCGCCGGAACCCTGCTGCCCATGCTGAGCATGCTCCGCACACGCCCCATCGAGGCCATCGGATTTGATGAGTAGCGGGCCGCCGGTTTTCCTCAGGTTCATTGTCACCGGAACCCGCGTCGGGCGCGGGACGTTGTGACAGTGGCACGGATCGGAGGCGCCGTGGAACGGGCAGACAAAGAACAGGTCGAACGGGTTATCAACGACAATCTCACGGAGCTGTTCGCCGGGGCGGAACAGCGGGCCGTGCTGCTTGAGCACGGTGATGACCCGGCCGTCGGGCCGGGGCAGCTGCTTGTCAGGGTGTTCGTCCCGGCACCAGAGGAACCGGCTGACTACGAAGGAGCCCTGGCCGCCTGGCAAGAGGCCCACCGGGCGGGGATGGATGAGTTGCGGCGTCTTCTGTCGCTGCGGCTGCCCGCCGCCAGGCTGCTCGAGTTCACCTTCGATGATCCCGCAGCGGCGACGCCGCGGATTACGATGCCGGACGACGGCTCGCTAGCCGCCGAGCAGATGTCCGGCCGCGAGATCGTGACTACCGCGATGTCGCTGCTGCGCGCCAACTACGTGTTCCCCGAGGTCGCCGAGCGGGCGGCCACCGCGGTGGAGGCCCGGCTGGAAGCCGGCGAGTACGACGATCTGGACGAGGTCACGCTCACCGACCTGGTGACCAGCCACCTTCAGGAGATCACCGGGGACAAGCACCTGAGGCTGCGCCTTGGCGGCGGGCCCCGGCCGGACCGAGGGCCGGGGCCCGGGCACGGCGTTCCCGTTCCCGCGCCGGACGGGCCAGATCCAGATGAACCGGATAACCCGCAGGCCCGACGGTTGAAGCAAGCGGCCAGACGGCTGAAGGTGCGGCAGATCGGGCAGCTGGACAACTTCGGCATCCGCCGGGTGGAACGGCTGGACGGCAACGTCGGTTACCTCGACATCCGCCGGGTCGCGGTGGCGGCCAACGCGGGCCCGGCCATCAGCGCGGCGATGGAGCTAGTCGCCGGGACCTACGCGCTCATCATCGACCTGCGGCACAACGGCGGCGGCTCGCCGGACGGCGTGGTCCTCTGGTGCAGTTACCTGCTGGACGAAAAGCCGACTCACCTCAACGACATCTTCCACGCCGACACCGGTGAGACCCGGCAGTTCTGGGCCTTGCCGTACGTGCCAGGCAGCCGGTACACCGACCGTCCGGTGTACGTGCTGACCAGCGGCCGGACGTTCTCCGGCGGCGAGGACTTCTGCTACACCCTGCAGGCCCTTGGCCGCGCCGAGCTGATCGGCGAGACCACCGGCGGCGGCGCCCATCCGACCCGCGGGTTCCCGATCAGCGAGGCCGTGCACATCGGCATCCCGTTCGCACGGTCGATCAACCCCGTCACCGGTACAAACTGGCAGGGGACGGGGGTGATCCCGGACATCGCCGTGCCGGAAGCCGAGGCCTATGACGTCGCCTACGCCAGGGCGCTGCGGTCCGTGCTGGCCCTGAATGACGTTCCACCGCCCATCGAGCACGAGGCCCGCGACGCGCTGGCGAAGCTGGACGGCGGTGCAGCCGGACCAACGAGCGACTGACCGCCTCTGTTAGCAACGAGGGGCCGCAGCCCCCGGTCAGGGCACGATGACGAGGGGGACTGGTGCGTGCCGTGCCAGGCCGACCGCGACCGAGCCGACCATCCGGTGCAGGGCCTGCGACGAGCTCCCGACGACGATCGCGACGGTGTCGCCAGGACCGGCGTCCGGGTGCTGCGTGGCCGCCGCCACGAGCTGGTCGGCGATCGATCCCTGGCGCCGCTCGAACCGCCACCGCTCCTCTTGGCCGGCGAGTTGCTCGCTGGCCTGGGTCCGCAGCTCTTTCGCCAGCTCGTCGAAGCTCTCCTCCATCTCCGCGATGGCGTCCGCCGACATCATCTCCGCCGACGTCAGATGCGCTACGTAGACCACGCTGATGCTGCCGTCGCGGCCGCGCAGCAGCCTGACGGCCGCCTCCAGTGCCCGGACGGCGGGCTCGGACCCGTCGTAGCCGACGACCAGGTACACCTTCCCGGCAGAAGACGGGGCGACGCTCATGAGAACTCCTGTCTGTAGGGGCGAGCAAGATCGTAGTCCGACGGGGCGGCGTCCGAACGGCCGGGAGGTTAGGTGCTGATCCGCTGCGCGGTGGCCGCGAAGGCCACCCAGGTCGCGGTCAGCGGTTCGGGGTGGCTGACGGCGACGTCGCGGTACGCAGTCTCCAGCAGCGCCGCGCACTCGGAGTAGCTCAGCCCGCCGAACAGGCGCTGAAGGCGCCTCGCGAAGACGGGAACCTTCAGCCACGCGTGCCTCTCCTCGAGGTCTTGCGCGTAGCGCAGCACCCGCACCTCGTCCACCGCGAACCCCGCTCCCGCGAGCAGATCACGGACCGCTGCCTCCGAAAGCAGTCCGTTGGGCTGCCGTACGGCCCGGGGAACCGAAGCCGCGTACCAGTCGTGCTCGCCGATCGCGATCTCCCGCATCCGCGTGATCAGCGGGTCGCCGGACGAGCGGGCCTCCGGCCGGTCGGCGAGCATCCGCGCGCCGACGTTGAAGACGAGCCGGCCGCCCTCGCGGAGCACCCGGTGCGCCGCCGCTGCGGCGGCTGGCATGTCGGTCTGCCAGAACGCCGAGTTGCACAGCACGGCGTCCAGCCCGGACGCCACCCCCGCCGCCAGGTTCTCCGCCCGCTCCTGCAACCACGTCACGCGATCGTCGGTGATCCGGCACCGCGCCTCGGCAAGCATGGCCGCCGAGCCGTCGACGGCGGTGACTGACCCCCCGGGTCCCAGGGCGGCGAGCACCGCCTGGACACTGACTCCCGTGCCGCAGGCGAGGTCAACGACCTTCGCCTCCGGCTCCAGCCCGGCGAACTCGACCAGGTGGGCGCTCGTCAGCCGGTACATCGGGTACCGGCGCGCGAAGTCGGCATACGCGCGCGCGTTGGCTAGGTCATTCCACGGTTTATCAACCGTCGTCACGAAGAATCACGATACGTCGCCCGGGAGTGATCGAGCGAGGAAGTCGAAGCACGGAGACCGCTCGGGATGAAAATACTTTCTCAGCCGAACTTCGGCGGTCGGCGCTCAAGGAACGCCGCGACCCCCTCGGCATAGTCGGGACTGGCCAGGGCCGCCGCGCGGAGCGCGGTGTGCGCTTCGTCGTCATGGGTGGCGCCGTCCAGGATCCGGGCGACCGTCTCCTTGACGGCGCGCTGGGTCACGCCGGAGCGGGTCGCCAGCAGCGCGGTGAAATCGCGGACCGCCGCGTCCAGGTCGTCGTGGACCTCGTCAACCAGGCCGAAGGCCTGCGCCTGGCGGGCATCATAGTCCGCGCCCGACATGAGCATGAGCTTGGCGCGGGATGGGCCGACCAGGTCCACCAGGCGCTTGGTGCCGCGCAGCGGGTAGACAAGGCCCAGCTTGGCGGGGGTGATCGCGAACCGGGCGGCAGGCGAGGCAAACCGGATATCGCAGGCCAGCGCGAGGCCGCAGCCGCCGCCGTAGCAGTAGCCGTGCACCGCGGCGAGCGTCGGGTGCGGGAAGGCCGCCAGTGTCTCCTCGGCCGCGAGCACCGCCTGGTCGTATGAGCCGACCTGCTCCGGCGTGGTCCGTGCGGTGCCGAACTCGGAGATGTCCGCGCCCGCGGAGAACGACTTGCGCCCGGCGCCGCGCAGCACGAGAACCCGGATACCGTCCATGGCCGCTGCCTCGGCGAGGAGCCTTGGCAGCCGGGCGAACATGGCGTAGCTGAGGGCGTTCAGCCGGTCGGGCCGGTTGATCGTGAGGGTCGCAACCGGGCCGTCGCGGCCGAGCAGCAGCGTCGCGGCGTCCAAGGGGCCGGCCGCTCCCGTCATGGCGGCTCCGGCTTCCGTCATCGCGGCTCCCGTTATCGTGGCTTCGGTCATCACGGCTTCCGTTCCGGGTGGGCGTCGTAGCTGACGCCTGCCCTGGCGAGGTCTGCGAGCTCGGCAGCGTCGGCGAGCCCGAGTTCGGTCAGCACCTGCGCGGTGTGCTGGCCGAGCCAGGGCGGGGGACGGTGATAGGCGCCGGGTGCGGAGACGCTGTACTTGGCGGGCTGGCCGAGCGTCCTGATCCGGCCCATAAGCGGGTGTTCCATCTCCCTGATCATCTCGCGCGCTTCGACCTGCGGGTCGGCCAGGGCCTCGTCGTAGCTCAGGACCGGGCCGGCTGGCACCCCGGCGGCCTCCAGCACGCCGGCCCACTCGCGGGTGGTGCGGGTAGCGGTCACCAGTTCGATCTCGGCCTCGAGCTCGTCAACGTGCGCGATCCTCAGCGCGGGGGTGGCGAAGCGCGGGTCGTCGAGCAGCCCGGGCACGCCGAGCGCTTCCGTGGTGCGCCGCCAGAGCCGCTCGCTGCCGGCTCCGATGGTGATAAATCCATCTTTAGTCCGATATGCCTGGTACGGCGCGGACAGCCGGTGCCGCGTTCCCGTGGGCGTGGCGACGGTGCCGGCCCCGAACAGCGCACCCGCCTCCCAGACGGTCCACGCGAGCAGCGCGTCGACCAGGGAGATGTCGATGTACTGGCCCTCGCCGGTGCGCTGCCGCAGCAGCTGCGCGGCGAGCACCGCCTGCACCGCGGTCATCCCGGCGGCGAGGTCATTAACCGCGATGCCCGCCTTGGCGGGCCGGCCGTCGGGATGACCGGTCATCCGCATCAGGCCGGAGATCCCCTGGGCCATGATGTCGAATCCCGGCCGGTCCTTATACGGCCCGGTCTGGCCGTAGCCGCTGATCGAGCAGTACAGCAGGTCGGGCCTGTCCGCCTTGAGCTCGTCATAGCCGAGGCCGAGCCGCCGCGCGACGCCGGGCCGGAACGATTCGATGACCAGGTCGGCGCGCAGCGCGATCCGCATCGCGAGGACAGCGCCCCGGGGGTCCTTCAGGTCCAGGCAGACTGATCGCTTGCCCCGGTTGACCTGGGCGAAGGAGTAGGACTCGCCGTTGATGAATGGTCCGTAGAGCCGTGAGTCGTCGCCCGAGCCCGGCTGTTCGAGCTTGATCACGTCGGCGCCGAGGTCGGCGAGCACCATGGTGCAGTAGGGACCAGCGAGGAACCTGGTGAAGTCGAGCACACGGAACCCCTCAAGGGGCAGCGGGGCGGGGGGTGAGCCGGGCCTGTCCATGGCCCGATCGTCGGCGGACCGTCAGCCGCCGTCAAGATCGTTATCGATATTCGTGACTGTCCACGCAAAATTCCTGCCGCAAACAAGGTCCAGGCTGTTTACATGTCACGCATTTCCAGGTAATTAGCGATGGCTCGGCAAATGTCCTGTTTCTGCGTGTTGCGACAATAGGCATGGACCTCATGAGCGAATCGTTTGACGCCGGAAACATTTCCTCCGCCATACCGAGGGATGCCGCCTCCGCGCGCCCCGTGGACAGGGCAGCCTGACCCGACCGACAATGCGCGGGTGAACGATGACCTGATCAAGCGCCTGGTGGCGCTCGACACCTGCGCGGTCTCCGACGCGCTCGACCATCTGGGCATCCCCGGCGCGACCACGGGCATCGGCCCGATGTGGCCCGGCTGCCCGCGGATCGCGGGCCGCGCCCGCACCGTCGAGGTCGCCGACGCGGCCTCCATCCCCGGCGGCGGCCGCCACATGGCCACCAGCACCGTCGCGGCCGCCACGGCGGGCGACGTGATCGTGATCGCCAACCGGGGGCGGACCGACGTCTCCTGCTGGGGCGACATCATCGCCACCGCCGCGCAGGTCAACGGCGTGGCCGGCACGGTGGTCGACGGCGCCTGCCGCGACGTGGACGCGGTCGCCGCGCTGGGCTACCCGCTCTGGGCGCGTGCCGCCGTGCCGGTCACCGCGCGCGGGCGGATCGCCGACCGGGCCAACGACGTGCCGGTCCCGTTCGCCGGGATAACCGTGCACCCGCAAGACCTGGTGCTCGCGGACGGTTCTGGCGTCGTCTTCCTGCCTTCCAGCCGGGCGGCAGAGATCATCGAGACCGCCGAGCGGCTGGCCGCCCGGCAGGAGGCCATGATCGCAGCGATCCGCGGCGGGGCGAGCGTGGTGGAGGTCATGGCGGACGCGCGGTTCCGCTCCGCGCTGGGGGGCAATGCATAGCCATGACACACGCGCAGCCCGCGGACCGGTCCCTGACCGCGTTCCTCGCCACGCTCCAGAACGCCGGAACCGCCACGGTCTCCGACGCACTCGACCGCCTCGGTCTGCCCGGCAGCGCGCACGGGATCATGCCGCTCGCCGACGGCTTGCGGATGGCCGGCCCCGCTTACACCGTGCGCTACGTCCCCGTCGGCGATCCGAAGGGCACCGTCGGGGACTACATCGACCACATCGAGCCCGGCGCGGTCGCCGTCCTGGACAACCAGGGCCGCACCGACGCCACCGTCTGGGGCGACATCCTGACCGAGTACGCGGCGAGCAGGCGGCTGGCCGGCACCGCGATCTGGGGCGTCTGCCGCGACGTCGCGACCGCGCTGCGGCTCCGCTACCCGCTCTACAGCCACGGCCGGTTCATGCGCACCGGCAAGGACCGGGTGGAGGTCGCGGACACCCAGGTGCCCGTCGCCCTCGGCGACGTTCAGGTCCGCCCGGGCGACATCGTGGTCGGCGATGACGACGGGGTGATCGTCGTCCCGCATCACCGGCTGGCCGAGGTCGCCGACCTGGCGGCGTCCATCGCCGCACGCGAGGACGCGATCACCAAGGCCGTCCTCGACGGCGCCACGATCGCGGCTGCGCGCACGGAGCACGGCTATCACACGCTGCAGCGGGCGCGGGGGGAGCAAGCCTGACCGTCCCCGACGGCCCGCCCCGTCATATCGAACGAACCCTGTCATATCGAGCGAACCCGGCTTGGCCCGCGCGCCGCGCAGGCTCTGGTCCGGGATTGCCAGCGGGCGTCGTCGTGGAGCTGGCGCGCGGAGACTTTATCGTTTATCGTCGATGAACGATGGATGCTGGACAGAGCGGACCGCTTGACCGGGTGACGGCGGCGGAGTACGCCTCGTGGTTCCGGGCGCTGGCTGACGCCACCCGGGTCCAGATCGTCACGCTGCTGGCCCGCAACGGCGGGCCGATGACGGTCGGGGAGATCACCGCCGCGCTCGAGGTGGGCCAGTCAACGGTGTCCGAGCACCTGAAGATTCTTGCCACTGTGCGGTTCGTGCTCGCCGAGCGGCGCGGCACCGCGACCTGGTACCGGGTCAACGACCGGTGCGTGACCTGCTTCCCGACCGCCGCCGACATCGTGATGGGCCGTCCCGTCCCGGCCGCGCCGGCCTGCTAACCGGATCTCGTGATGGAGGAGAGTCATGCCGCGTGATCACAGCGCACGAGGCCCGGCCCGGCCCGATGCCCCGGCGGGTGTGCTGATCCGGCCGATGGTGCCGCGGGACGCCGGGCAGGTACTGGCGATCTACCAGGCCGGGCTCGACACCGGGCAGGCCAGCTTCGAGACGTCCGCCCCTTCGTGGGAGTCGTTCGAGGCGAAGAGGCTCCCCGCGCACCGGCACGTGGCCGCCGACGCAGTGACGGGCGCGGTGCTTGGCTGGGTCGCCGCCTCGGCGGTGTCGGACCGGTGCGTTTACGCCGGGGTGATCGAGCACAGCGTGTACGTTCGCCCGGGCCATCACGGGCGGGGAATAGGCGCGGCACTGCTCGCGGCGCTGATCGCGTCGTCGGAAAGTGCCGGGATCTGGACGATCCAGTCCGGGGTGTTCCCGGAGAACACCGCCAGCCTCCGGCTGCACGAGCGGGCCGGGTTCCGGGCGGTCGGAGTGCGGGAGCGGGTCGGCTGCCACCACGGTCGGTGGCGGGACACGGTGCTCGTCGAGCGGCGCAGCCGGGTCACGGGCGTTGGCTGAACCGGCGCAGGATCGGGAGGCCGCGGCAACCGGGCAGACGGCAGTGCTAGGAAACCACCCGGGCTGCTGCCCCTGGGGCAAGAACGGTCGACATCCGCGCCATGACATCCGGCATGACCCGGTAGTACACCCAGGTGCCGCGCCGCTCGGAGCTGATCAGCCCCGCCTCCCGCAGGATCTTCAGGTGATAACTGATGGAGGGTGCCGTCATGTCGAAGGCGGGAATCAGGTCGCACACGCACGACTCTCCGTCCGGATGGCAGGCGATCAGCGAAAGCAGCCGCAGCCGCACCGGGTCCGCCAGCGCTTTGAACAGCGGCGCGAGCTCATCGGCGCCGCCTGCCGACAGCGGCTCGCACGCCAGCGGCGGGCAGCAGGCGTCCGCTTCGGGTTCGAGAACGGGCAGCAGCCGTTGATTAGTCACCTCTTTAATTTGACACATCTTTAAGCAAGGTGCAAAACTGATCCTGTGAGCTGATTAGAGAACTCTTTAATCAGCTCCTGGCATCGGGGCCCACACAAGGAGGAACGATCATGACTGAGCAGGGCAGCTCCGATCTGCGCGAGGAAGTCCGGGCTCGCTACGCCGAGGCCGCCCGCGCCGTCATCGACCTCATCCCGGGCGTCTCGGCGAGTTGCTGCGACACCTCGGCCACCGGCTCCTGCTGCGGCACCGGACAGGTCGCCCCGGATATCGCCGAGGTCTTCGGGGCCTCCCTGTATGGCGAGGCCGAGCTCAACGGCCTTCCGGAGGAAGCCGTCCTTGCGAGTCTCGGCTGCGGTAACCCGCTGGCTGTCGCCGACCTGCACCAGGGCGAGCGCGTCCTTGACCTGGGCTCCGGTGGGGGCATCGACGTGCTGCTGTCGGCGCGCCGGGTTGGCCCGACGGGATACGCCTACGGCGTTGACATGACCGACGAAATGCTCCGCCTCGCGCGCACGAACGCCGCGAAGGCCGGCGCGACGAACGTCGAGTTTCGCAAAGGCGAGATCGAGGCGCTGCCACTGCCCGACGCCACGGTCGATGTGGTGATCTCCAACTGCGTGATCAACTTGTCCACGGACAAGCCCAGCGTGCTCGCCGAGATGTTCCGTGTCCTTGTCCCGGGCGGCCGGATCGGCATCTCCGATGTCGTGGCCGAGGACCAGATGACCGAGGCCGACCGGGCGGCCGCTGGCTCCTACGTGGGCTGCATCGCCGGAGCGCTGTCGCAGCGCGAGTACCTGGCCGGGCTGGCGGCCGCGGGCTTCACCGACGCCTCGGTGACCTTCACCAACGAGGCCGCCCCGGGCATGCACTCGGCCATCATCCGGGCGATCAAGCCCAGCGCCAAGGCCTGATCCCGGAAGGCACACCCTTGCAGCCAGCGCGGGCGGAGCGAAGCTGACGGCCCGCACCGTCATATCGCACGAACCGTCGCTTCGCCCCTTCCCGCGCCGCCACCCTGGCCGTCGGCAGGCCGGCCAGGGTGTCAGTGATGGCGCGCGGGCAGTTCGCCGATGGCCTGCTCGAAGGCGCCCGCGAGCACCTCGTAGCCGGTGGCGTTGGCGTGGATGTTCGGGCCGACGGGGGACGGGGCGCACATCCACGTCCACTCGCAGATCCGCGCGACGTTCAGCGGCACCGTCCCCGCCCCGGGCATGGTGGTGGTGTCGGTGAAGTCGGTCGTGCTGAACGCGTCCTGCACGTCCGCGGTCTTGACGTTGAAGTCCTGGTCGGCCGAGGCGATTATCTGGTTGATGTCTTCGGCCAGGGTGACGCTCTGGGTCGCCGCGGCCTGCGCGGCCGCCGCTGCCGAGCCGGTGGTGAGGTCGTCCGCGAGGAACGGGTCGTAGAGGTTCATCCCGGCGATCATCGTGCGCGGGCCCGCCGCGTCGCGCAGCGGACCCAGGATCAGCGGCAGGTCGTGCTCAAGCGCGGCGATGCCGCCCGCAACGCAGGACTGGCTGATCCCGCCGCTGGCGACGCAGCCGTCGACGTTGTTGGCGCCGATGTCGATGGTGATCAGCTTGATCTGGCCGCGGTGCGCTTTGATGAACGCGAGCGCCGCGGCCAGCTGCGACCCCTGCGGGTAGCTGCACGGGGAGCCGGCGCCGGTCAGCATGGAGGTCGTGGTCTCGCCGGGGCAGCCGAGCTTGACCAGCTGGAGGGCGCCGTGGAAGGCCTGGGCGTAGTGCGTGTAGAGGTCGTTGGCGTAGCCGGCGTCGGTCTCGATGGATTCCCCGAGCGTGTCCCCGGACGCCAGCGGCGGCGTCGCGGGCTGCACCCCCTGGGCCAGTGAGTCGCCGAGCGCCAGGTAGTAGGCCGGGTGCGGTGCGTGCTGCGGGCTGCCGGGCACGGCCTTGGCAGGAGGAGTAGCAGCGGCGTGCGCCGGACCGCCGGCGGTGGCGAGAGCGGCCGCGCCGATCAGCGCTGCCAGCGCGCCGCCTCCGGCCAGCGCCGCGCGTCGACCGGACCCAGCCAGAGCGAATCGAGTGCGAGCCGATCCAGACGCACGTCGGGGCATCGTTGCCTCCTGTTAAGACGCTAGTTACCAAGTAGTAGCTAAGTATGTGGCGCGCCATCCAGCCGCTACAAGCACCGAAACCCCACTGTTACGTACGAATCTGCTGGACCACTCTGGTAATCTCCGCACACCCGATCGTGGCCAGCCACAGGAGCTGACTCGGGCACCGCAACAAGACTGCGCGGAACGCGCGCGGCGGCTAGTCTCGGCCGCAGACCGTGAACACCGACGTCCCCGGGGGTATCCCAGGCATATGGCCGTCAGCCAGGCGGCGCGGCCGCTGATCGCCGCACACCGCGCGGTCTTCCCGCGCGCCGATGCCGCGCTGCTCGGCCGCGCCTACGCGGTCGCCGACCACTGGCACTCCGGGCAGGTCCGCAAGTCGGGCGCGCCCTACATCACCCATCCGCTCGCCGTGGCGATCCTGCTCGCCCAGATCGGGATGGACACCACGACGCTGGTGGCGGCGCTGCTGCACGACACCGTGGAGGACACCGGGCTGACGATCGGCGAGGTGAAGGCGGAGTTCGGCGCTGAGGTCGCGGTCCTGGTGGACGGCGTAACCAAGCTCGACGGCGCCAAGTGGGGCGACCATGCCGAGGCCGAGACGTTCCGCAAGATGATCCTCGCGGCCTCGATTGACCTGCGCGTACTCGTGATCAAGATGGCCGACCGGGTGCACAACCTGCGCACCCTGTCCTTCCATCCAAGCCAGCAGAAGCGGGAGCGGATCGCGCGGGCCTCCATGGAACTCCTCGTCCCGTTCGCCCAGCGGCTGGGGCTGTACGAATACCAGCGGGAGATGGAGGACCTGGCTTTCGCCTGCCTGCTGCCCGAGGCACACCAGCGGGTGCGCGCGCTCGTCCAGCGGACCGCGCAGGCAAGCGACGCGGCACTGTCGGAGTTCGTCACCGTGGCGCGTGCCGAGCTCGCGGCGGCCGGGCTGCGAGCCAGCGTGGAGGTCCGCGGCAGGCACCTCTACTCGATCCACCGGGATCTGGCGGGCGAGGCGCCGGACGGCAGCATGCTGCGGCCCGCCGACATCGCGCGGGTCGTCGTGGTCAGCGACGGCCCCGAGGCCGACTGCTACGTCGCGCTCGGCGCACTGCACGGCCGGTGGCAGCCGCTCGAGCAGCGTTTCCGCGACTACGTCTGCATGCCGAAGTACAACATGTACCGGTCCCTGCACACCGCCGTCCTTGCCGACGGCGAGCCGGTGGGCGTGCTGATCCGTACCCCGGCCATGGACCGGATCGCCACCTACGGGGTGGCCGAGCGGATCCGTGAGGCCGCCGGCCGGACCGGTCAGGTGAGCGCCGACGTGGCCCGCCAGGCCGACCTGGACTGGCTCGACCGGCTGCTCGACTGGCAGCCGCTGGCGTCCCCCGGTGACTTCCTCGACGGGCTGCGCGCCGACCTGAGCCACGGCGGCATTGTCGTGTTCACGCCGGCCGGGGATCCGGTCAAGCTTCCCGACGGGTCGACCGCGGTGGACTTCGCCTACGCGGTCTCGCCGGCCTCGGCCGGCAGCGCGGTCGGCGTCCTGGTCAACGGAATGCGCAAGCCGATGGAGAACCGGCTGGCGCACGGCCAGGTGGTCGACCTCATTAACGGCCCGTACGCCGACCCGCCCGACTCCTGGCTCGCGGCAGCGCGCAGCGGCCAGGCGCGGGCGCACCTGAAGGCGGCAATCGCCCGCCGCAAGGCCGAGGAGACCTCCGCTCTCGGCCGCATCGCGGTCGAGAAGGCGGCCGTCGCCGCGGGCACGGACCTGCGCAGCCTTGAGGACGACGGCACCGCCTTCAGCGCCTGCCGCCGCCTCGGCTACCCCGACCTCGACGCCCTCTACGAGGCCGTTGGTGACGGCGACCTGACCCCGCAGGCGCTCGTGGAGCATTTCGGCCGGGAAACCTCGCTCACCCAGGGCTAGCGCCGGCCGTCGCCGCAGTGCCGTCGCCCCAGTGCCGCCGGGCGCTCAGTCTCGACGCGGAATGCTCATTGTTAGACTGCGAACACTCAATGACATCAATGTCCTCCCCGGCGACAGGGGAGGGACAGCCGGTTTCCGTGCGGAGCTCGCGGCTGGTCTGCTGCCTGCCGCATGCCTGATCGACTGGCTCCGCTGAGCGCCGGCAATCGGACGCAGCGGGGGGGAGCGGCTCCGATGGACAGAATCCGGTCTTGGGTACCAGGATGGCGCTGCGCCGTCAGCTTGGCGGCCGCGCTGGCCGCGGCGATGACGGCGCTACCCGCGGGGACGGCAACAGCGACTACGGGCGCGCCGCGCCCGGCTGCCGCTGCGTGGTCGCAGCAGTCTGAGCTGGCCAACCCTGGTCCCTCCGCCGCGGGCGACGTTTTCGGCAGGGTAGCGATCTCCGGCTCTTCCGCAGTGGTGGGCGCTCCGGCCAAAAACTCGCACACGGGGGCCGCGTACGTATTCGTCCGCTCGGGCAAGAGGTGGTCGGTGCAGGCGGAGCTGACCGCCTCCGGCGTCGCCCCGTTCGACGAGTTCGGCGCCTCGGTAGCGATCTCCGGCAACACCGCGGTGGTGGGCGCGCCCGGCACGAGATCCCGTGCGGGGGCGGCGTACGTGTTCGTCCGGTCCGGTAAGGCGTGGTCCGAGCGGGCGGATCTGACCTTCTCCGGCGGCGCGGCGGGCGGCGACTTCGGGTCGGCGGTCGGGATCTCCGGCACGACCGTCGTGGTGGGCGCTCCCTTCGCAAACTCGCTGAAGGGAGCTGCGTACGTATTCGTGCGCTCGGGCAAGGGATGGTCCCGGCAGGCGGAGCTGATCGCCTCCGGCACTGCCCCGCGCGCCAACTTCGGCTGGGCGGTAGCGATCTCGGGCCGCACCGTGCTAGTCGGGGCCCCCTACGAGAACTCGCTGACCGGCGCGGCGTACGTCTTCGCCCGGTCCGGCAGGTCGTGGTCGCAGCAGGCCAGGCTGACCGCCCCCGATGCCGCCCGGCCCGACGCCTTCGGAAGCTCGGTTGCGATCTCCGGCCGCACCGCGCTGGTCGGCGCGCCCGGCAAGAACGCGAACACCGGGGCGGCGTACGTATTCGCGGGCGCCCGCAAGGCGTGGTCCCAGCAGGCCGAGCTGACGGCCGCCGACGCCGCCGAGCGCGACCGGTTCGGTTTGGCGGTGGCGATCTCCGGCCAGACCTCGCTGGTCGGCGCGTTCGCCAGGAACGACTTGACGGGGGCGGCGTACGTGTTCGCGCGCGCTGGCAAGGGGTGGTTCCAGCAGGCCGAACTGACTGCTTCCGACGCCGCCCAGGGTGACCGCTTCGGCTCCTCGGTGGCGATCTCGGGCAAGACCGCGCTGGCGGGCGCGCCGAATGAGAACTCGCTCACGGGCGCGGTGTACGCATTCGTGCGCTCTGCAGGACGTGGCTCTGGCAGCGGAGGGTGGAGGCGAACCGCTGCCGTCCGGCCGGCTGTCCATGCCGCGCTTCCCGCCGTTTCCGCCTCGAGTGGCACCGCCCGGAACGGTGGCTCGCACCGCAAGCTCTTCCTCTACGTGCCCAACCTGGATGCGAACACCATCACCAGCTATCCCCTTACCACGAAGGGCGGCAACGTTCGCCCCGCTGCCACGATCTCAGATCGCAGCGGAAGCCTGAACCGACCCGCTAACTTGGTGTTCGATTCGCACGGCAACTTGTGGGTCGGCAATGAGATGAGTGACACCATCGTCGAATTCACGTCCGCGCAGCTGGCAGCAAGTGGCAGTCCCGTACCGCGGGTCACCATCTCGGCGAATAACGGGAGCCTCGATTCACCCGAGCCGACTGCCTTCGATTCGGCAGGGAATCTATGGGTGGCTAACGCCCGCAGCGACACCATCGTCGAGTTCACGCCCGGGCAGCTGGCAAGAAGCGGCAGCCCGGTACCGCGGGTCACCATCTCGGCCAATAACGGAAGCCTGCTCAATCCGTTTGTCCTCAAATTCAGCCGGTCGGGAGATCTCTGGGTTACTAACAGGCGTGCGAACATCATGGTCGAGTTCACGCCCGGGCAGCTGGCAAGAAGCGGCAGCCCGGTACCGCGGGTGACCATCTCGGCCAGTAACGCAAGCCTGTATTATCCCTATACCCCTGATTTCGACTCGGCCGGCAACCTATGGGTGACCAATCAATTTGGCAACACCATCGCCGAGTACACACCTGCCCAGCTGGCAACAAGCGGCAGCCCCATCCCCAACATCACCATCGGTCCTAACAGCGGAAGCCTCACTGGCCCGGTTGGCAGCGTGTTCGACCCGTCCGGGAATCTGTGGGTGGCCAACTACCGGATCAACTCGATCGTCAGATACGCACCCGCACAGCTGGCAGCAAACGGGAATCCACAGCCTGTCGTCACTATCAGCGGCGCCCGGACAGGGCTGGATTATCCAGTCGGCACCGCAATCGGGCCATAACCAGAGGCACTGGCGACAAGCGGGAGCCCCATCCCCAACATCGCCGTAGGTGCTAGCAGCGGAAGCCTCACCAGGTTCGTGGCTGGGCCGCCCTGGGTGAAGGCGACGGGAGGAATTGCCAAGTTAACTTGGCACTCCGCGGCCGTGAGTTACTCCTGATGTTCCGGGCCGGCCGCCGCCGGCCCGGAACATCACTGGGGATTTCGGTCAGGACTGGCCCGGTAACGACTGGGGCTGCAGGGTCGCCAGGTTGAACGGGTTGCCGTCCGGGTCAGCGAGCACGGTCATGCGGATCGTCGGGTGATCGGCGGACTCGAGG
>Ga0123356_10004037_pt1 | contig 15244 bp, 12 predicted proteins | sample TergutEmb28metaG_2_FD_92546 | JGI IMG/M metagenome (GOLD analysis project Ga0123356, IMG submission 92546) | Embiratermes neotenicus P3 segment gut microbial communities from Petit-Saut dam, French Guiana - Emb289 P3 | ecosystem: Host-associated > Arthropoda: Insects > Digestive system > Gut ... | reverse complement strand
TCGCAACCTGAATACGCACTCTGTCTTCTCCTGTCTCAAAGGTGATTTTTTCGTCTGCTACAGATACAACCTTACCAAAAATACCACCTATAGTAGTTATTGTGTCACCCACAGCAAGAGCGTTTCGCATTTCTGCGAGTCTTTTCTTCTTTTTACTTTCAGGTCTAATCATGAAAAAGTAGAATATAACTATCATAACCACGACCATTATTATCATTTCCATGCCTGTAATATCCTCCGTTTCGGTATTATATACAGCGAGCCGCAGTATTGCGGTTTCTTACAATACAATGATGACCCACAGCGTCACAGCCTTGTAATTATACTTGAGCAGCTTTGAAATTGCAAGATAAAGTTTATCAGTCAATTAATTTGTATTTCAATTAATATGATTATGTATTATACTGGTTGACAATCAATGATTACGGCAACAAAATGCCCTGTTGCCGTTAAGGAGATATTCGTGCGTAGTAGGCTGAGATATTGGAAATACCCGATAACAATTGTACTGCTGCTGTTGATTACTGCAGCATTTACACTTGTTTATACATTGTCGGAAACTGCTGCCGCTCCATATGAGCAAAACAACTCACCTGATAATGTCATAGAAGAAATACCGGAACCGCACGACCCCGCCGACGACCTCGATCCCCTCAACGACCCTGAGAATGACCCGGAGAAAAATCCGGAGGATGACCCCGGGGATGAACAGGAAGAGCCTCTGCTGCTCCCGGCTGAAGAAGGCTTCATAACAATGCGTATGGATGCGTCAGACATTCACCGGGGTTACCTTATATTAATAAATCATGACCACGAGTTTAGCATCCCCGAAGACATTGATTTGGTCAACATCGCGGAAGCAAAAAGCTCGCCGTACAGAGTACAGAGCGAAAGCTTCCGGCTGTCTTCTTCAATCATTCAACCGCTTGACGAAATGATGGATGATTTTCTCGCCGCAACCCGCATGAACAGCGTTGCGATTATCAGCGCATTTCGCAACTATGAGAATCAACAGAGAATATTAAATAACTACATAGCCCGCATGGGGCGGAGGGAAGCCCTCCGCTGGGCATCCCTGCCGGGACACAGTGAACACCATACCGGGCTTGCGTTTGATTTCGGAATTCTGTCAGGCGGTTCGCGCAGTACGTTTACCGGTACCGGTACAACCGCGTGGTTTAGGCGCAACTCATATAAATACGGGTTTATACTCCGGTATCCGCCGAACAAATCCAATATTACCCGAACTGCACACGAGCCGTGGCATTTCAGATATGTGGGACTGCCACATTCATACATAATGTTTCAAAACAACTGGTGCTTTGAGGAATATCATGAAATACTGAGAAATCACAGTTTTCAAGAGCCTTTTGAGGCGGAGCACGAGGGCATACTGTACGAAATATACTTCACATCAGATGCAGAGGTGAAGCTCCCGCTCAACAGTGAGTTTGATATCTCAGGAAATAATGTCGACGGGTTTATTGTTACGGCTGTGCGTCTTGAATCCGACCTGTCGGTAGAAATAGAGATTTAGATTTAATAATGTCCGGATTGTAGGGTCACAAGCCTAAAACGCTTGTATTTCAATCACGTCCGCGCTATTTGGATTTGCGCTTGACTAAAACACCTTGTGGCGTGTCCTCCAGAAGAATACCCATTTCACCAAGCCTGTCCCTGATTGCATCTGCTTCCCTCCAGTTTTTTTCTTTCCTTGCATCTTGGCGGGCTGCAACAAGTGCCTTGACATCATCGCCAAAGCTATCATCTTCTGCATCTTCGTAAATTAAACCCAATACCCCAATCAACTCATTTAAAACTTTTAAAGCGGCGGATGCAAACTCCCTTGAAGGCTCCGAACCGGCAACGATGCTGTTGCACTCCCGGACCAGTTCGAAAATCACAGATACAGCGTCCGCTGTGTTAAAATCATCATCCATAGCCTCTGTAAACCGCTCACGGTAACGGGGAAGTGATGATATAAACAAGGCCTCGCTGTCCTTTAAATTATCCGAACCGTTTTCTTCAATGAACTCCAGACTGCTTTTTGCAGTTTTTATTCTTTCCAGAGCGCTTTTAGCCTGAATAAGGATATCCCCCGAGTAATTCAACGGGCTTCTGTAATGACTCATTAACATGAACATACGAATATTCTCATATCCGTGGGCTTCGGCAGCCTCCCGCACCGTGAAAAAGTTGCCGAGAGACTTTGACATTTTTTCTTTATCTATGCTGATAAAACCATTATGAATCCAATAACGCACAAACTCTTTGCCGTTTGCTCCCTCTGACTGGGCGATTTCATTTTCGTGATGCGGAAAAACCAAATCCTGCCCGCCGCTGTGAATATCGACAGTTTCGCCAAGATATTTATTAGCCATTGCCGAACATTCAATATGCCACCCGGGGCGACCTTTGCCCCAGGGGGAATCCCAAAATGGCTCGCCGGGTTTTGCGCCTTTCCACAATGCGAAATCAACGGGGTTTTCCTTACACTCCGCAACATCAATGCGTGCGCCTGCCTGAAGCTCTTCAAGAGGCTGGCGTGATAATTTACCGTATTCAGCAAAGGCGGAGGTCCGGTAGTATACATCGTCTCCACTCCGGTATGCAAAGCCTTTATCAATGAGCTTTGATATCATAGCAATTATCTCGCCGACATTTTCCGTCGCTTTTGGATGAACAGTTGCCTTGTGTACACCAAGACCGTTTGCATCAATCCAGTATTCATTAATGTATTTTTCTGAAACCTCGTTGCAGGATACGCCTTCTTCAATAGCCCGGTTTATTATTTTATCATCTATGTCGGTGAAATTTTGTACATATATAACCTCGTAGCCGCAATATTCAAGATACCGGCGCAGTACATCGAACATTATAAGCGGACGTGCGTTACCGACGTGAAAATAGTTATATACGGTCGGACCGCATGAGTACATCCTCACCTTGCCCGGTTCAAGCGGGACGAACTCCTCCTTTTTCATTGTCATTGTGTTATATAGTTTCATTTTTACCCTTCTCCTGCCGGCTTCTCCCTGCCGGTTTGAAATTATTCATCCAGCTTCAAAACGGCCATAAAAGCATCCTGCGGGACATTGACGCTTCCGAGGCTGCGCATACGTTTCTTACCTTCCTTCTGCTTTTCAAGCAGCTTCTTCTTGCGTGTAATATCACCGCCGTAGCACTTGGCAAGAACATCCTTGCGAAGAGCCCTGATGGTCTCCCTCGCAATGATTTTTCCGCCGATGGCGGCTTGCACGGGCACTTCAAATAACTGGCGCGGAATGTTTTCCTTAAGCTTTTCTACGATTTTACGACCGCGCGCATAAGCCTTTTCCTTATGAACAATAAACGACAACGCATCAACAATCTCACCATTTAGAAGGATATCCAACCTTACCAAACTGGATGTGCGATAACCGAGAAAATCATAATCCAGCGACGCATACCCGCGGCTCCGTGACTTGAGAGCATCAAAAAAATCATAAATGACTTCATTCAACGGCAATTCATAATGCAACTCCACCCGTGTAGATTCAAGATATACCATTTCCTTATATTCGCCGCGCCTGTCCTGACATAAATCCATAATGCTACCTACAAAATCAGGCGGACAAATAATAGAAGCTTTGATAAAAGGCTCTTCCGCAAGCTCGATTAATGACGGGTCGGGATAGTTGAGCGGATTATCTATGTAAATAAGCTGACCGTCTGATTTTGTGATACGGTAAATAACACTTGGAGCAGTCATAATAAGCTCGAGATTGTATTCACGCTCCAGACGCTCGCCGATTATCTCAAGATGCAGCAACCCGAGAAACCCGCAACGGAAACCGAAACCGAGCGCAGCAGACGACTCAGGCTCATATGTGAGTGCCGCATCGTTCAGCTTCAGCTTTTCAAGCGCATCGCGCAAATCCGGATATTTTGCGCCGTCTGCTGTGTACAATCCTGAAAAAACCATGGACTGCACTTTTTTATATCCGGGCAGCGGTTCCGGGGCTTGTCGTTCCGAATCCGTAACAGTGTCTCCAACTGTTGTATCTCCGACATTTTTAATACTTGCGGTCAGATATCCGACATCACCTGCCGACAGAACCAAACAAGGCTCCATGCCAACCGGACGCATATGACCGATTTCAACAATGCGGTATACAGCTCCCGTTGACATAAGCTTAATATCCATGTCCTTTTTTAACTGTCCGTCTACAACCCGGACATACACTATGACACCCTTGTATAAATCATATTGACTGTCGAAAATCAATGCCCTCAGAGGAGCCGTCCGATCGCCCCCCGGTGCGGGGATATCGGTTATTATCCGCTCTAATACTTTTTCAATACCAATACCCTTTTTAGCGGATATCTCAGGCGCATCATCAGAAGGGATGCCGATGATATCCTCTATCTCCTTCTTTACGCGTACGGGGTCGGCGTTGACCAAATCGATTTTATTGACAACCGGCAGTATCTCAAGATTATGGTCGAGCGCAAGATAAGTGTTAGCGAGCGTTTGCGCCTCAACACCCTGTGCAGCGTCAACAACAAGTATCGCACCTTCGCATGCGGCGAGCGACCGGGAAACCTCATAGTTAAAATCGACATGACCGGGGGTATCAATAAGGTTTAAGGTATAATTCCCGCCATCCTTTGTAGTATACGATAAACCTACAGCGCGCGCCTTTATTGTAATTCCGCGTTCCCGCTCAAGGTCCATATTGTCTAAAATCTGCTCTTCCATATCATGAGCATCAACAGCGCCGCATTTCTCCAGCAATCTGTCGGCAAGTGTTGATTTTCCATGGTCAATATGAGCAATTATAGAAAAGTTTCTGATTCTGTTTTGATTGTCCTGCATTAGTAAACACCCTTGCCTTTGAGATATGTTATTTATCCTTAATTAACATTCGAAGGTCGTTCATAAGCCTTACCTCTTCCGATTTCAGTTTCTCCAGAGAATCAACCACCTCGCTCACCCGCGCAGTCAGTCTTGATGCACCGTCTCCGCGTTCCTTAGACCGCCCGAGTAAATAGTCGATTGTCACCGAGTAATAATCACATATTTTGCCAACAAACTCGAGCTTTGGTTCACGTGCGCCGTTTTCATAATGCGAAAGTAACGCCTGAGAAATACCAAGCTCTGCGGCTGCCTGCCGCTGACTTAGATCCCGCTCCCGTCTCAACTTGCTCAAGTTAACGGAAAACTTTGATTTCTTAGAGACTTCCCTTTGCATAGCACTCTCCAAATTCTATGTAAATCGATGTTTTGCATTATACGCTTCGATTATATATCGGGATAACATGCTTTCTTCCCCTCCACATTATAGCAAAAACCGCTATAAGGCAAATCGCGTTAAAAATTACAACTACGGCGCGTATAGGTATATAATCCGCCAGAGCTCCGGCAATAAGCTGCCCCAATATCATCCCGGCATTCATAATCATGTGGAAAGTTCCGTTGAAGCGCGCTCTTTTTGAATCGGGAATATAGCTTTGCGTAGTGGATATCCTAATATTATAACTTGTCACAGTAAGAAGGCCGACTGTAAATGACAAAAACGCCATAACATAAATCGGAGTAAAAAGAAATCCCATCTCCATAACACAAAAGGAGACATATACAATTATTGCAATCAGGAACTTTTTGTTTGCGGGTAAATCCAGCTTGTACTGGATTGCACCTCCGATCAATCTCCCGATGACGCCCGCTATCATAACAAAAGTGTACATCATAACGCCAAGCTGCGGCGTGTCCTTAAAGTACGGAAGCAAAAGTGAATGGCTTGATATTGCGAACATGGAAACAAAGAAGTAAGCGGTAATAACAAGAAGCCCCTTCTCGCTCTTTATATATTCCACGCCCTCAACGAAGCTTGTTTTAAACTCCGTGAAGCTGTACCTGTCCATTTTCTTTCTGAGATGCGTTTCATCCGCGCGAATTTGTGTTTCAATACAAGCCGCCACAAAGAATGCCGCCGCCGAATAGAGAAGGATTTGCCCCACTCCTATCAAATCATACAGGTATGCGGCAATAGGCAGCACAATTGTAGATAAAGGCATAATCATTGATGAAACAGAATAAGCTTTACGGAAATTTCCTTCAGCTACAAGCACAGGGTAAAGACTTTCGTAGGCAACTATGTATGTGCTGTCAATAGACCCCATGATAAAGGACATAACAAGGAGGAAGATGTAGTTAAAATACCCGCCGCTCAAGACAAAGAAAAGTGAAAAATACATTGCAGCCGAGGTGAAATCCAGCAGATAGATAGTCTTCCTTCGGGAAAAGCTGTCCAGCAGCGGACCTGCGAGCATTGGCACCAGGAGCTTTGGTATATTAAAAACAACCATGAACAGTATAAACAGGAAAATTGAATTACTGTAATCAAGAACCATAAGGTTGATTGTAAACCCGGCGAGAGCATTCCCGCATATAGAAATGATAGAGCCTACGGAAAGTATTGTAAAATCGCGTGTCCAAAGCTTGTTAACCAAAGTGCATTCCTTTCACATAGCTTTAGTTACCAAGCTATTCACACATATCTATTATCGCTTGAGTAAACATCTTTGCGCTTAAAACAAGCTGATTTAGATCAACAAATTCATTTGCGCCGTGAGCCCTGTTGTCCTCACCCGGCATAACACAGCCAAAGGCAACGCCGCCCGGAATATCGTGGACGTATGTCAAGCCGCCCATTGAAATACACTTGCCCGGCTGACCGGTATACTCCTCATATATATTCAACAGCTTCTGCACAAATTCAGTTTCCTCCGGAGTATGATGGCATTTTTTTATATCATGATATGTTATATCTATACCTTCCCGCTCGAGAGCTGCTTTGGTCTTCCCAAAGAGGTCATCATCCGAGCAAGCCGGTGTGCGGCTGTCAAAATTGCCGGAAAACTCAAACTCGGTAAATCTCAAGACTCCAAAATTAACGGTTATCCTGCCGGTTTTATCATCGCTTTTATCTATTCCGAGAGCGGTGCCGTGATAGTCGCCGTGCGGGAACAAACGGCTTAAGGCGCAAATATAATCGAAACCACAACTCTTTGCAAACGGCATCTCAGCGAGCATTTTTAAAAGAGCGGTCTGCGCATTGTTGCCGCGCTCCGGCAGGCTTGCGTGTGCCGCCGTGCCTTCCGCGGTAATATTAATCATATTACTATCTGATGCTGCCGATATTATCACCCCGGTTTTATCGGAATATTCGCGGCAGAACAATTCGGCGTCTTCTGCTGAAAAGCCCTCAATCACTGCCTTTGCGTGATTCGGCACAACATTTGGCGTCTTGCCTCCTGTTATTGATATAACTCGCGGGAGCGTTGTATCCTTCTCCCACTTTGCACCAAAAAACGGTACAAACCGGCCCTTTTCAATGTTTACTACAGGATATTCAGCGTCAGGCGTAAAGACGTTTGGCGGCGGAGTGTTTTTCTTTAGATACTGAGCAACATCATCGAAGCCGGTTTCCTCGCCTGAACCCAATATGAGCTGAACCCCGTTGCGAAGCTTTGGGTAAATATCGCGGGCGCAATAAAGCGCATACATAGCGGCAACCGCCGGGCCCTTGTTATCCAGAACGCCCCTGCCGTAGAGCTTTCCGTCCTTGATGGACAGCTTCAACGGATCGGTGTCCCAGCCCTCTCCGGCATCAACAATATCAAGATGTGCTAAAATACCCAAAAGCGGAGGAGTCGGACCAAGCTCTGCGGTTATCATCATATCTTCAAAAACGTTAACCTCAAAGCCGCGCTTTTCAAGCATCGTTTGAGCCAGGGTCAACACGGCGCGGGACTCAACACCATATGGCGCGCCTTTCTCACTCTTGCTCCTGACGCTGTTGACCGCGATAATACCGGCGAGATCATTAATCATCTCATCAGAATGCTCGTCAAACCAGTTATCGATTTTTATTCGCAGCTCCGCTCTATCATTCATTGCAGATACTCCTTGTGATTATATTTTCCGGTTTTAAGCTCTTATAAATTTCCCCCGGCTTTAATGCTCTAATTATTTTTCATCCGGCAATAATAGTCCGTCTATACTTTTAAGGGTGTTGAGCGCTTTAACGGTATTAAATTCCTGAAAAACTCAAGGCACCTTTTTTCAAATGCGGCTTGTGAATCGTATACATTCTCCAGTATGTAGTCACAATTTTCTCTGTAGAAGCTCTCAGGCTGCTGCGCGTTAACTCTCAACATAGCGCATTCCTTCGTTAGATTGTCCCGATCCATAATTCGTAATAAACGCTTCTCAGGCGATGCAACCACGCCGACGACAATATTGCATTTTCGGCTCTGACCGCTCTCGATTAATGCAATAGCATCTATAGTTACCAGTTTTGCACCTTTTCTCTTAAGTGCAATCAAGTGCTGCTTTATCTCGCGGCTTACGTAATCATGTGTGATGCTGTTGAGGTCGCGCAGAGAAGCCGGGTCATTCCAAACTATTTCGCCAAGCTTTCGGCGGTCTACGCTGCCGTTAATTGATACATCATTGAAGCGCGCTTTAATATCCGAATTCATATCTATATTGCTCAAGAGCAGCTCGTGATATATTTCGTCACAATCAAGCGCCGAAGCACCCAGTGATTGAAGAGCCTTGACGGCTGTAGTTTTCCCGGCGCCTGTACCGCCTGTTATACCAATTATGAACATGATGCAGCTAGTTCCTTATTTTACTTCATATCATCAACGCTCTAACCCAACCCTAAGACATTGCGTATACGCTCTTCCGATAATGCACCCTGACGCAGTATTTTATAAGGGTGCGTCGTTAATGAAACGATCGTAGACTCGACACCCAGTTTGCATCTGCCGCCATCAATAACGCAGTTTATTTTACCATCGAAATATGCCAGCACCTCCTCCGCGCTCTTCGGGCTTGGCATATCCGAGATATTTGCTGAAGGAGCGGCTGCGGGTACACCCGCAAGGCGCAGTAACTCCAGCGTCAACGGATGATCGGGGCATCTGACCCCGACAGTGTTTCCGCCTGCAGTCACAATATATGGGACGGTATCACGTTTTGGAAGAACTATCGTCAAAGGCCCGGGCCAAAATGCCTGAGCCAGCAATTGTGCCGATTTAGGAATTCCGGCACACACTGTTGCCGCAATGTCTATGTCAGCAACAAGTAAGCTTAAAGGCTTTACCTCCGGACGCCCTTTAACTTCGTATATCCTCGCAACAGCCGATGCATCAAGCCCGTTTCCGGCAAGCCCGTAAACGGTCTCAGTCGGCACCCCGACAAGCCCGCCGCTTTTTAACACTTCAACTGCATATAATAAATTATTTTCATTGACTATCTTGGTTTTCATCATTCACATTACCATTCCCTCTTCGGAAACCTTTAGCTTTTCGGCTCTGTCCGCCATAACAAGCGCGTCAATAACCTCGTCGAGCGCACCGTTTAGAATCTGTTCCAGCTTATATAGCGTTAAACCGATACGGTGGTCCGTTATTCGCCCTTGAGGATAGTTATATGTCCGTATTCGCTCCGAGCGATCACCGGTGCCGACCTGACCCTTGCGCTCTGCCGCTTGCTCAGCTGCCTGACGGCGGCACTCCTCCTCATAAAGGCGTGAAGCGAGAATCTTCATTGCGCGCTCACGGTTCTTATGCTGGCTGCGCTCATCCTGGCATTCAACAACAGTACCCGTAGGTATATGAGTAATACGAATTGCAGATTCTGTTTTATTTACATGTTGTCCGCCCGCTCCGCTTGCTCTGAATGTGTCGATGTTCAAGTCCGATGGATTTATCTCAAAATCGACCTCCTCCATCTCCGGCAAAACAGCAACGGTAACGGTGCTGGTATGTATGCGGCCCGATGCTTCAGTTTCCGGGACACGCTGAACACGGTGAACACCGCTTTCAAACTTGAACCGTGAATATGCACCGTCGCCTTCAATAATAAAGCTTACTTCCTTAATTCCGCCAAGCTCTGTTTCATGCAAATTGGCGATTTCGGACTTCCACCTTTTTGATTCCGCATACATGGTGTACATCCTGTAAAGGTTGTAGGCGAACAGAGCGGCTTCTTCACCACCCGCTCCGCCGCGTATTTCGATAATGACGTTTTTATCATCGTTAGGGTCACGGGGAAGAAGTAAAAGCTTCAACTCTTCACCGATTTTCTCCATTTCGATTTGCGCCGATTCAAACTCCTCCTGCGCCATTTCCTTAAAATCCGGGTCGCTCATGAGCTCGCGGGCACCCTCCATATCACGCTGAGCTTTATCGTAGCGCCTGTAAGCTTCAACTACCGGCTGAATCTCTTTTTGCTCACGCGCAAGCTTCGCATACTGCATCGGGTCCGAGTAAACCTCCGGATCTTGCGCACGCATCTCAAGTGCTTTATATTTTTCTTCAATTGCGATTAACTTCTCAAGCATATTGTTTTATCCCTTTGGTTATCGTATAATTGGCTATGGAATACTATCATATTATGAAATGAATGTAAATACATGCGCCCGTAGCTCAGCTGGATAGAGTGTCAGACTCCGACTCTGAAGGTCGTGCGTTCGAATCGCATCGGGCGTGCCAAAGGAAAACACCCTAACAAAACGGGTGGTTTTTCTTTTAATAGCAAGAGGTATAGCCTCAGTTGCAACTAATAGTATTAAAGTTTTAATGCTTCATAAGAAAGCATAATAACTCATTATAAATCATTATGAGGGGAATAAGGGGGGGGGAACTAACAAGATGTTAAAACGGGATAAGCAATAAAGAATGATGAAGCAAAACCAGAAAAATTTATGTTAGTCCGTTTTTTTGTACTGCTTGTATAGCAATATATAAGTAGACAGGGGGTAGTCAGGGCGAAGATGTTAATCAATAACAATATATAGTAATAACTGAAAAAGGAAAAACAATATCTAGACAGAAATCAACAATGTGATATAATGGAAAGCAGGGGTGACGAGAGTGGTTGCGAAAATACGAGACTTCACATTTATAGACCTATTTGCTGGTATTGGAGGTTTTCACCAAGCAGCAAAAATCCTCGGAGGAAAGTGTTTGTTTGCGTCTGAGATAGACCCTGCAGCTAGTGAAGCATATGCAGCAAATTACAACATTATCCCTCATGGAGATATCACAAAAATACCTGCAAGAGTAATACCTGAGCATGATGTATTATTTGCAGGATTTCCATGCCAGCCTTTTAGCATAATTGGAAACATGAAAGGTTTCGATGATACACGAGGAACATTATTTTTTGAAATAGCTCGTATTATAGAAGCAAAAACGCCGTCAATATTCATACTTGAAAATGTCAAGCAGTTAAGTAGTCATGACCAAGGCAAAACTTTACAAACAATATTGTCAACGCTTGAGAATCTTGGATATAAGGTTCATTGGCGAGTGCTTAACGCACTTGATTATGGACTACCTCAAAAACGTGAACGAACCATCATAGTCGGCTTCAAAGATCACACAATTAATTTTAAGTTCCCTGAACCTATTGGAGCAGGATCACTAATAAATATACTTGAACCTGAAGAAGATGTCGATCAAAAGCATTTTGCCAGTGAGCACATAGTAAGAAAACGCCAAACTAAACATACAAGCAAGTATGATCCTGCAATATGGCACGAAAACAAAGCCGGGAATATATGCAGCTATCCTTTTTCGTGCGCATTGAGAGCAGGAGCATCTCATAATTATTTACTCGTTAATGGTCGTCGCCGCCTAACTCCAAGAGAAATGCTACGACTACAAGGCTTCCCTGATACATTCAAAATTGTGTGTTCAGACAGTCAAACACGGAAACAGGCAGGAAATGCTGTGCCTGTGAATATAATTAAGAGTGTAATGGAGGCAGCTTTTTATGCAACAACGTCCAAGGTTGAGAGGGAACAAAGGAAAGGAGTCTCGCGAATTATATCCGATAGGTCGAGTGCCTGAATATATAATCAAAAAAATAGGTAAAAGCTTAACTTATAAGTATCTCATCGGACAAACTAAACTAAGCGGTGATGAGTGGGGCGATATATTTGCTGATGCTGTAGGAGGAGAGCATTTAGCGTCTCCATTAGGAATAGCTGACGTTGTATATAAAAACATGGCGTGGTCAACCAAAACGATACAACACAACCACCCGCATAGAGAAAGTACAATACGAATAATATCGGGACGTTGCTCTCCAACATACTCTCTTGGTAAAACTGAACGCTTGGCTGATCCAACAGGAACAGGTTCTGGTGCTGTGGATATTTATAATGAACGACTAAACGACTCCAAAGCATTGTACGAACCCTTGCGTATAATCATATTAGTACGCAACATGGAAACTCTCCAGTTTTCAATATATGAAACAGATGCAGTTCGCTATAATCCGGAAGAGTATTCATGGAGTCTAAACGTAAATGATAACATTGAAGGTCATGAAAAAAGAACTGGAATCCACAAATTTACATGGCAAGATCATGGCGCTCAACTTACCATTAAATATGATGTACCGGCATCTGCTCAGAAATTTACAATAAAAGCGCCACCTGTTCTTGACTTTGAAGAGACAATGCAGCAAATAAAGTATAATGATAACTGGGTAACAATACTTTAACGTAATAACGCCCGAATAAAGCCAACGGCATGATCCACGGAGAGCTTAAATAAATTGGTTCTTTTGAAAGCGACTAGAAATCGCCGATAGAAGCCTTGACACGATTTCCTTTGCTGCACCTGTGGAATTAAACGGGGAACGTGGAAATATAGCTGTTGTGGTCAAAATTGCAAGAAGGAATCTATATAAAACTCATAGAATACTAACACCGGAAGGAAAAATATTTTTTACTAGATGATGTTGCCGCTGATAAATAAAACAAACACATATGCGTTGCAATAGTATTCGCTTAGTAAAGCCGCTATAAACAAGAGAACAGAACCTGTAGCACAATATAGCGATATTGCAGGAGATTATTCCTTTTGCAAGGAGATGCTTAGTGTTAAGACACACAGTTACATGTAATTACAAAGATACCATTCCGGAACAGGATTTTGCATATTATCGTACCAACGCAAAACGTCCTGTGACTGCATCATCATTATATCGAGGTCAGAGCTACCGAAAGGAATCGCCCAATAAATTGAAGAAAGAGTATTGCTCGAAATGTAAAAAGCAAGCAGCTTGAAAAACTCCGGGGGCGGCTCCCCGCTGAAATACCCGTGAAGTTGCCCTGTAGCAAAATGCGGACTGGCTGCAACGCTCCAAACTATACGATTAAATTCCTCCCAGGGGTCGCCAAAATCGTAACGGTTGAAGTCAATGATAATTAACTCACCGTTCTCGACCATCATATTGCCAACATGATAGTCGCCGTGTTGAAAGCTTTGCGGGCGGTTTTCAAGCAGCCTGCGATTATTCTCTATATAATCAATGATATAGCAATCTCCTTCAAAACGCAGTCCGCACTCACGGTATTTCCGGAGTTTAAGATTTGTTTTTCGATTAAAACGGGATGCCCAATCCTCCTGTGAGTCCGGAGCCGGAATGGAATGCATCCTCTTTATTATTTCGCCCGATTTTACACCAAAAGCATACTGTTCAGCTTCAGACAGCAGAGGCAAAACATCCGTTAACTCTTCGCCGTTTATCCAGCTTTGAAGTGAATAAACACTATTTTTGCAAGAGCCAAACTCAACAGGTTTGCACACAGGAACACCAAGCTCAGCCACCCTTTTGAGCATTTCAAACGATGCCCTACAAGCTTCATATAGCTCGATTGGTGTTATACGCAGCAGATACTTTTCGCCGCTGCTATCGGTAACACAATATTTACGATCCTCCGACCAGCCTTTTTCAATTGGTACGGCGGTAACAAAGCGTTCGCCGCAGAGTATATCAGTCAATTTGCCATTGCCCTTTCACTGCTTACTGTATCACCTTTAATAGCTGTTGTCTATATTGTTTGATGTTTGAGAATTCTGTATTATCACCACATTATTCTACATTTGGGAAACTTAAACATGGCAACTGATAATATCGTTTCAAGCGATATAGAATCAACGCTTAATCTAATTGAGAAGCGGAATTTTTGTTGCCAGTCCTGCTTTATGCAGCGTTTTATCGAAGAAGATGGCTATTCCCAGAAAAGTTATTGTAATACCGCTTATGACAAGCAGCCAATTTAGTGATATGACATCACTGAGAGGTCCCCATACAAACATACCCAGTTGAACGTTTAAAGTTGCCATCATCATAAATACTGACATGCTGCGTCCCATAAAAGCACTGTCGACATTTATTTGCAGCATTGCCATTGAGGGTGCTGCACGCATAGCTAAGAAAACTGCGACCAACCCCATAAAAAGTGTATATATCCAAAAATTACCCATCAGACCAAGTCCGATTATTGCGAGTCCCGCAAGAACCGTAAATAATGCATATGTATAATTTTTGTTTTTAAATCCAACCCATATGCTTATAGCTATTCCCCCCAACAGCAAACCGCCTGAGAATCCCATTTCTGATATAGCCAACCGGTGCTCGGGGCCGATGCTTAGATTTCCAAAAATACTCCACAAATCTTCACCCCAGTTTCGTGTTACCTGGAGTGGGGTCATAGTGGTCGTTGCAATCATAAAGTTTAGTATTGCACTTATAACAAGAGACTTTAATAAGAACAAATTCTTTCCGATATACCCCAAACCCTCTTTGATTTCAATAAAATACTGTTTTATTCCCGGAGTATGCTCTTTTTTATCCGAATTTACAGGCACTTTTACAAAGAACATCAAAATACCAATGCCAATAGTGGCAGTTATAACATCTATATACATGAGTAAGTGTATCGGTGCGACGGCAAGGAGAACACCACCAAGTGCCGGTGACGCAAATGTAGTAAACGTGTTTATACTGCTGTTTATGCCGTTAATGCGTGTCAGTTTTTCTTCCGGAACAAGTTCGGGGATGAGTGCCGTAACTGTCGGTATTTGCACTCCTTGTGCGGCTGCACGGACTGCAAGACACACAAGCAGAAGAATCATAAATTCATGCCCGAGAGTAAACATGATTGCCATTACAAGGGTCACAATTGCAGTAAATGCGTCAGATATATTTATCAGATGCTTTTTGTTGTAACGGTCAGCCCATACTCCTGCAAATGGTGAAATCAAAAATATAGGCAGCATTCCTGCAATCATAATTAACATCATCATTACACCGGATTGTGTTTTCAGAGTGATATACCACATCACAGCAAAATAGACTAAGGATGAGCCAAACAGAGTGATTGCC
>Ga0123356_10004036_pt1 | contig 15247 bp, 16 predicted proteins | sample TergutEmb28metaG_2_FD_92546 | JGI IMG/M metagenome (GOLD analysis project Ga0123356, IMG submission 92546) | Embiratermes neotenicus P3 segment gut microbial communities from Petit-Saut dam, French Guiana - Emb289 P3 | ecosystem: Host-associated > Arthropoda: Insects > Digestive system > Gut ... | reverse complement strand
CGTGCCGCGCCGCGCCAAGTACAACGAGATCTGGAACGAAGTGAAGGCCGCACAGTGATCGAGCGGGCCGATAACTGCGCTCCGGGAACCCGACCGCGTACACTGCTTCAGTATGGAGCGCGCCTTTCAGGGAGGAGCCAAACCGCTGGAGTCCCGGGCGCGTCCGCCCGCGGAGAACTCCAACCCGTCTCTCGTCGAGATTCGAGGCGTTGCCAAGGCCTTTGGCAAGCATACGGTGCTCTCGAACATTTCGCTTGCCGTCGAGTCCGGAGAGTTCCTCACTATCCTCGGTGAAAGCGGGTCGGGAAAGACCACCCTGCTGAGGATTCTCGCGGGATTCGAGCGGCCCGGGTCGGGCGAACTATGGATGAACGGCCAGCGGCTCGACCTGCTTCCGCCTTACAAACGCCGGGTGAACACGGTCTTCCAGAGCTACGCCCTGTTCCCCCATCTCACGGTCGAAGAGAACGTTGCCTATGGTCCCCGGGTTGCCGGCCTTGCTCCCGGGGAAGTTCGCAGCCGCGTGGATGAGGTTCTGGCCAAGGTACGGATGCAGGCATTCGCCGGCTACAAGCCTGCAAAGATCAGCGGCGGGCAGCAGCAGCGTGTCGCGCTCGCCCGCGCGCTCGTAAACCGCCCGCAGCTTCTTCTGCTCGACGAGCCGCTCTCGGCGCTCGACGCCAATCTGCGCCGCCAGATGCAAATGGAGCTGAAGTCGCTGCAACGGGAAGTGGGGGTTACTTTCATCTTCGTCACCCATGATCAGGAAGAAGCGATGGTCATGTCCGACCGCATCGCACTCCTCAGAGCCGGAGAGTTAGAGCAGGTCGCGCCTCCGGAAGAGATCTACCGCCGGCCGGCCACCTCGTACGCCGCCCAATTCATCGGCCACACCAATTTGATACGCGCGGAAGTACGCGGCCAATGCGCTCGCCACGGTCAGCTTACATGGACCGCCAGCGCGCCGGACGGAGACTCGCTCTTCTCTCTGCGTCCGGAATGCATTCGGCTCGCCAGCCCGGGGTCAGGCTTGGTCCAATTTCATGCCCGCGTTCTCAACCACTCCTTCCACGGTTCGAGCGAGCTGGTGCGCGTCGAAACCCGGGAGCAACAGATCTTCACTGTGCGCTCGTCCCAGCCCGGGGCGCTTCGGGGGGAGGTGGATCTTGAATTTTCTCCCGCCGACGCAATCCGGGTACGGGATTCCGGAATATAAATAATGTTCTCCCGCGCCTACCGGCTGGCCGTGACCCTTCCGCCCATGCTGTGGATGGCGGGATTCCTCGTGCTCCCCTACGCGCTCGTGTTCGCCTACAGCTTCTGGTCGGTGTCCCCGTTCGGTGCGGTGGTCCATTCCTGGAGTCTCGAGAATTACCACAAATTGCTGGTAAGAGATGTCTATCGCGAAACCCTGCTGCGGTCGGCCTGGATCGCCGCGCGAGTCATGATCTTCTCCCTCGTGCTGGGCTATCCTCTGGCCTACCTGCTCAGCTTTCATTCCCGCGCGCGAAAAGAGCTGCTCTATCAGCTGGTGATCATTCCTCTATGGGTCAGCTACCTGGTGCGGGCCTACGCGTGGAAGACCATCCTCGGCGCCGATGGTCTGCTCAATACTTCCTTCGAATATTTTCACCTCACATCTCACCCCATCGCATTCCTGCTCTACAGCCCGTTTGCGGTCGTGCTCACGCTCACCCACATCTATACGCCCTTCACCTTTCTTCCCATCTACGCCGCTCTCGAACACATTCCCCGCAGCCTGGTCGAAGCCTCCCAAGACCTTGGCGGATCACGCTTCCAAACCTTCTGGCGGGTCATCCTGCCTCTATCCATTCCGGGCGTCGTCGCAGGAGCCACGTTTGCCTTTGTATTGAGCTTTGGAGACTTTCTTGCCCCGCTCTTGCTGGGCGGGCCGAGCGGGATCATGGTTTCAAACATCGTGGTGAGTCTTTTCGGCGCCGCCTATGACTGGCCGCTGGGCGCGGCGATCTCCTTCTGCATGCTGGCGCTGGTGGTCGGATTGCTGTGGTTCTCGGAGAAGCTCGAAAGAAAGTGGGCGATCTCATGACCGGCAGCTCTCCTCCCCGCACGCCGCGCTGGCTGGCCGTCTACGCGGCGCTGGTCTTCGCATTTCTGTATCTTCCGATCGCCGTGCTGATTCTTTACTCGTTCAATGGGCAGGGGGTCGGAGGTTTCCCTCCCCGCGATCTGACTCTCGGCTGGTATCGCACGCTCTTTGAGGATGACGCCATCTGGTCGTCGGTGGGGAACAGTCTCCTGGTCGCGCTCTCTTCTGTGGTCATCGCGCTCGCCCTGGGGATTCCGGCGGCGCTGGCGCTCGATCGGGCAAACTTCCCCGGCAAAGCCGCCTTCCGCCGCCTGGTGCTTTTGCCGCTCGTACTCCCCGGAATCATCACCGGACTCTCGCTGCTCATGCTGTTCCGCGAAGCCAGCCTGCGGCTCAGCCTGACCACCGTAATTCTGGGGCATGGCACCGCTTTCCTGGCGGTGGCAACCACGGAGGTGTTCGCCGGATTGCAGAAGTCCGACCGCGCGCAGGAAGAGGCCTCGCTCGACCTGGGCGCGAACCAATGGCAGACACTCTGGCGCGTGACCCTGCCGAACCTGCGGCTCTCGATCCTGGGCGCCGCCCTGCTGATTTTCACCCTTTCGATGGATGAGATCGCCGTCAGCTTTTTCCTCATCGGGCGCGACAATACCCTGCCTCTTGAAATCTGGGGACGCCTGCGGCGAGGCATAACTCCCGAAATCAACGCCATCTCGACCTTGATTTTTCTGTTTTCCCTGGGCGCGATCGTCCTCTGGTACCGCTTGCGCAATCGGGCTCAAGCCGGCTTCGCGGCCGGGGAGATCATGGCTTCCTCCGGCCGGGAATCTTGACCGCAAATCGGACTTGACAGCATTCAGCTTACATTATGATATAACTAACTGGTTAGTTAATTATGCCCCCAGCCCATACAACCCGCCTGGGAACGCGCCGCCAGCCCGAAGAGAGCCGGGCTTCGATCCTGAAGGCGGCCATCCGCGAATTCGCCCGCGAGGGCGTCGCCGGCGCACGCACCGACGCCATTGCACGTTTCGCCGGTGTAAACAAGGCGTTGCTCTATTACTACTTCCGCGACAAAGAGGCGCTATACGACGCTGTTCTCGAGGAGGTGTTCAGCGGGGTGCGGCGAGTCATTCACCAGGTGTTGTCGCATAAACTGCCGCCGCGCGAGCGGCTGGCAGCTTACGTCGGGGCCCACTTCGACTACATCGCTTCGAACCCCCAATATCATCGTCTGGTTCACGCCGAGCTTCTCCGCGCCAGCCGCGACCCTTCCCGGCTCCGGCGCGTGGCCCGGCAATATTTTCGCCCGGTATTCCGAGAGTTGTCGACGCTGCTCGAGGAGGGAGCCGAAACCGGGGACTTCGAGAGAGTAGACCCGGTGCAATTCATTCCTTCTATGGTTTCGGTGATCGTTTTCTACTTCACGACGGCGCCGATCATGGAGGTGATAGCCGGCTTCGATCCCATGGCTTCCGAGCGCCTGGCCGAGCGCCGGGCGGCCGTCATCGACTTCATTTCCGCGGCTCTGTTTACGCCCACCGGAGGAGTGCGCCCATGAACGCGCGTAATAGGTTTTTCATTGTCTTGGCCGTCATCTTTGTCGGCGCCGTGGGATTTTATTATTTTTCGACCCCGCACGGCTCCGACCTGGACTTGATCGGAACCGTCGACGCCAACCAGGTGATCGTAAGCCCGCAGACGTCGGGCCGGATTCAGAAGCTGCTGGTCGACGAAGGCACGCAGGTGAAGCAAGGCGATCTGGTTGCCATTCTGGACCCGTCGGAACTTGAGGCCCAGGCGCGGGCGGCCGCCGCCATGATCGACAGCCTGCGTTCGCAGGTTGCGGCCAACCGGGCAACCAGCGCCGCCACCAAAGGTTCGACCACCAGCAGCGTGGCCAACGCGCAGGCGCAGCTCGAGTCGGCGCGGGCGCAGCTTTTGCAAGCCGAGGCCGCTCTGCAGCGCACCGAGAGCGACAGCCGCCGGACCATCGAACTGGCCAAACAAGGCGTTGCCTCCGATCAGGAGCGGGTTCAGGCGGAAGCAAATCTGAAAGCCCAGCAGGCGGTGGTGGCTTCCGGGCAGCAGCAGGTGACGGCAGCGCAGGCGGAACTGGATGCCGCGGTCGCGAACACCCACCAGGCCAACGCAGCGCAGAGCACGGTGGCTTCGACCCGAGCCCAGCTCTTGAATACCGAAGCTCAGCTGAAACAAGCCGAGGTCCGCCTCGGCTACACCAAGATTTATGCCCCCGTCGCCGGAACCGTTTCGGTTCGCGCCGCCCGCGAAGGCGAATACCTGAACCCGGGCCAGCCCATCGTCACCATTGTCGATTACACCGATACCTGGGTCCGGGCCGCGCTTCCGGAAACCTACGCCGACCACCTCGGGCTCGGCGACCTGCTGCGGGTCAAACTCCCCGGCGGGACCATGGCCTCGGGCAAGGTGTTTTTCAAGTCCGCCGAAGCCGATTTCGCCACCCAGCGCGACGTCAGCCGCAGCAAACGCGACATCAAGACCATCGTGCTCAAAGTGCGGCTCGACAACCCGAAAGACGTATACGTCCCGGGCATGACCGCCGATGTGCTGGTTTCGCCGGCGCAGCTCGCGGGTACGGCTTCGAATACCGCACAGGCCGCCACCGGAGCGCAGCCATGATGTGGGACCGCTCCCATTCTTCCCCGCACGCGAGAGGCATTTCGCCCGCCGGGGCGAACGGCTCTTCGAATGCCATCGAAGTCGAGCACATCGTAAAGAAATACGGCGATTTCACCGCCGTGAGCGACATCAGCTTTTCCGTGAAAGAAGAAGAAATCTTCGGACTCCTGGGACCGAACGGGGCGGGCAAATCCACGCTGATTCGGATGATGACGACGCTCATCCCCATCACCTCGGGTCGCGCCCTGATCGCCGGGCACGACGTGGCCGCCCATCCGGACGACGCCCGCCGCGCGATTGGCGTGATCCCCCAGGCCCTGACCAGCGACATCGACCTCACGGTCGAAGAAAACCTGAGCATTTACGCCAAGCTTTACGATGTTCCCGCACAGGAGCGCAAAAAGAACATCGACGAACTGCTAGAACTGGTCGATCTCACCAAGTGGCGCGGCGCGCAGACCAAGACCCTCTCGGGCGGAATGCGACGACGGCTGGAGATTGCCCGTGGCCTCGTCCACAGCCCGAGAATTTTCTTCCTGGATGAGCCGACGACCGGTCTCGATCCGGTTTCGCGCGTCTCCGTCTGGGAGATGCTCACCAATATCAAGAAAAGGCGCCAGCTCACGATCCTCATCACCACCCACTATATGGACGAAGCCGACCGGCTGTGCGACCGGATCGCGATCGTCGATCACGGCCAGCTGGTTGCGCTCGATACTCCGGCGGCGCTCAAGGAGAGCGTTCCCGGCTCGAATGTCATCGAAGCGCAGTTCGAGCGGGCTCCCGCCAATTGGGAAGAACGCCTGCGCCAGTTCCATGACGTCACTTCCGTCCAGCACCAGGGGTCGGGAATGTACCGGATTCTGACGGGCAACGGCTCGCGCACTACCACCGAGCTGGTCGAAGCGGCGGTCGCATCGGGCTTGGCCGTCAAATCGCTCTCCGTTCAAAACACGACTCTCGACGACGTTTTTGTCCACTACACCGGACGGCAGTTGCGCGACGAACTCGTCAAAGCCCATGGCTTTACCATGCCGTCCAGACCGGGATTACAGCCATGAACCGAATGATGGCCATTGTCGAACGCGAAATGCGCAAGTTCTTCCGCTCACCCGCCTTGATGCTGGTGGCCATGGTCTTCCCCCTGGTGCAGCTCATCGTTCTCGGCAACGCCTTCGGAGGCAAAATTCATGATGCGAAAGTCGGGCTGGTGGACGAAGACGGCGGCACGCAAGCCGTGAAGATCCACGAGGCCTTCGATTCGGTTCGCGCCAACTTGCGAACCTTCGAGCCGGTCTATTACAGCGACGAAAAGAAAGCCGTCGAAGATGTGCGCGACGGAAAAATTCAGGGAGCGGTCATCATCCCGCCGCAGTACTCGCGCCGGGTATACGCCGAGAACGGGCCGAAAATCGGTCTGGTGGTGGACAACAGCGACAATTTCATGACTTCCACGATCGAAAGCGAGCTCAGCGACATCACCAATTCGCTGAACAACCCCACGGTCGAGCCCCGCATACTGCAGCAAACGGTACTGGAGATCGTCGAGCTTTATCCCTACATCGAGTACATGAAATATCTGCTGCCGGGCTCGATCGCCCTGGCCATGTTTGTTTCCGTGATGATCGGCGGAGGTATGCTCTACATTGACGACAAGGCCCGCGGCGTACACGAGGGTTATCTCGTGACCCCCATTACCAAGGCTGAACTGGTGCTGGGGCTGAACGCGGCCGGCGCCATCAAAGCGGTGATGACCGGGGTTGTAATCAGTTTTATCGGGTCGCTACTCGCGGGTGTGGGCACCATCTTCCGGCCGGGAACCGTTCTCGGCTTGCTGGCGATGATCTTTCTGACCTCGCTGGCCTTCAACACCATGATGTTTCTGCTCATGGTGCGGGTGGAGGACCCGCTGGTTCCCCGCGCCATTTTCGGCATTCTGAACACGCTCCTGTTTTTCCCCAGCGGCTCGGTTTACCCCATTCAGGCCTTCCCGCCATGGCTGCGTACGATCTCCCGAGTCGATCCCTTTACCTTCGCAGTCCACGGATTCAAGTGTTTGCTCCTCAAAGAGACCGGATTCACGGCCATCTGGCCGGACATGGTTTATCTGTCGGTGTTTGCAATTGTGACTTTCTCGATCGCGGTGCCGTTGTTTAAAAGGACGCTGTGACACGCCCCCGGGCCCTTATAGGGGGAAGCGGCAAACGCCGGTTCCGAGAGCCGGGAAACGGAAAACCTGGTGGCGCGGGGACGGGAACTTTTTCTTCCCTTGCGGCTTCCATTATGCTTTAGGCATGACGCTACTGGATGCGCAGCAGTTCGATGAATCACGCGCCCGCCGGCGAAGAAACCTGCTCATCGTTATCGTTGTTACCGCGCTGGTTGCGGGGTGGGTGGCTTACCACATGCGCAACTACTCGGAACGGCGCGCTGCGGATAAGTTCTTCTCCGCGCTTGCGCAGCAGAACATTGAAGAGGCCTACGGCATCTGGCTGCAAGACCCCGACTGGAAGCAGCATCCGGCGAAATATTCCAACTACACGTTTAATGACTTTTATCAGGACTGGGGACCCGCCGGCGAGTGGGGGCACATCACATCGCACCAAATCAACTGCTCGTACTCGACCGGCAACGGCGTGATCGTGCAGGCAACGCTCAATCAGCGCACCGAACACGCCTACGTTTGGGTCGACAAATCGGACCGGACGCTGCACTTTTCGCCGAATCAAATTGAGTGCGGAAACTGGTTCGGCTGGCTCACGGAGTGAGGAGTTGCCCGCGGCGCCTTGAAGACGCAAGGGCCGATCCGTTTTTCAATTTCTTCTGCCCATTCCCATCGCGGGTCCGGGGAGCTCTTTGACCATCATGGGGCCGTAACTCGGGCCAAGGACTCGAGCGTTTTGCCGAGCGAGGCCTCATCTTCCACGTTCGAGCACTTCTTCGAGCGATCGATCTGCCGCATCAGCCCGCAGAGAACTTTCCCGGGGCCGACTTCGACAAACCTTTCGACTCCGCGGGCCAGGAGCCACGCGATCGACTGGCTCCATTTCACCGAACTCGTGACCTGGCGGACGAGAGCCTCCCGGGCGCTCTGAGCGTCCTCGACCGGAGACGCATCAACATTCGCGATAACCGGAAATCGTGGCCGAGAAAAATGCAACTTCCCGAGATCGACGCCGAGCCTCTCCTCGGCCGGCTTCATCAGCGAACAATGGAAGGGTGCGCTGACGGGGAGCATCACCGCCCGCTTTGCACCTCGTTCCTGAGCCAATTGGACTGCGCGCTCGACCGCCGAGGTCTGGCCTGAGATCACAATCTGCTCGGGAGAATTGATATTGGCCGGCTCGCACACTTCTCCCCGACGAGCCTCGCCGCAAACCGATGCCACCGCATCGAGATTCATGCCCACAATCGCGGCCATGGCGCCGGTGCCAACCGGAACGGCCGCCTGCATGTATCGGCCGCGGTTGCGGACCGTGCGGACGGCGTCCGAAAAGGAAATGGTGCCTGCGGCCACGTGCGCCGAGTACTCCCCGAGACTGTGGCCGGCGACGAATGCCGGGCGGATTCCCTTTTCGTCGAGCACCCGCCAGGCGGCAACCGAGACGGAGAGAATCGCCGGCTGAGTATTCTCGGTCAGCCGCAGCTGGTCTTCGGGCCCTTCAAAGCAGAGCTCGGAAAGTCGCATGTCCAGCGCCTCGTCGGCCTCTTCGAACGTCCGCCGCGCCAGCGGATACTTTGCCGCCAGGTCTTTGCCCATGAAGACGGCTTGCGAGCCCTGACCGGGAAAAAGAAATGCCATCCCGTTGGCAGTCATAAGCTGGCTCCGGCGGGCATGCGGGGGTGAAGCATGGCAAGTTCCTTTTCGATATTCGAGGTGATGCGGCGCTCGACGAACTCGGCGGCCACGCGAACCGCGTTCTTGATGGCATTTGCATTGGACGAGCCGTGGGTGATGAAACACGCGCCCTTCACCCCGAGCAGCGGGGCGCCGCCATATTCGGTGTGGTCGAGCCGCTTCTTGAAATCGGAAAAGGCGCTGCGGGAGAGCAAGTATCCGACCTGGCGGGTGATGGTCGAAGCCAGGGTTTCCTTCAAGGTGGCGCGCACAAGATTTACCACCCCTTCGGAGCTCTTCAATGCGACGTTGCCCACGAATCCATCGGCCACGATCACATCGAGCTTGCCGTTATAAATGTCGCGCCCCTCCACATTGCCCACGAAATTGATGGGCAACTGCTTCAAAAGCGAATAACTCTCGCGCGTCAGTTCGTTGCCCTTGCCCTCTTCTTCGCCGATCGAAAGCAATCCCACACGCGGGCGGGCGGTGCCAAACATGCTGCGGAAATAACTGTCGCCCATCACCGCGAATTGTTCGAGGTTGTGGGGTTTGCAGTCGACGTTCGCCCCCACGTCGAGCAGCATGGTAACGGTGCGCACCGCGGTCGGAATGATGGCGACCAGAGCCGGCCGGTCGACACCCGGTAACGCGCCCAGCACCATCTTCGCCGTGGCCATGGCGGCGCCCGTGTTGCCGGCGGTGATGAAGGCCGCCGCCTTGGCCTCGCGCACCAGGCGCAGCCCCACCCGCATGGAAGAGTCCCGCTTGGCGCGCACGGCCAGCACCGCCTTGTCCTCCATGGTGATAACTTCGCTTGCGTGGGCGATCGAGATGGGAAGACCGTGGGCGAAAGGATGGCGGGTCATTTCGGCCCGGAGCGCCTCTTCCGGGCCTACCAATGTGACATGAATACCGAATCGCCGCGCCGCCTGGATTGCGCCTTCGACCTCAGGCTTGGGGGCGCGGTCCGAACCCATTGCGTCCAAGACGATGACGCGCGACATTAGAGTGTTAGCTAGATTCCTCGACTTCGAGAACCTCGCGTCCCTTATAGTAACCGCACTTGGGGCATGCGCGGTGAGGCATTTTGCGCTCGTGACAATTGGGGCATTCAGAAAGTGAATGCGTGGTGAGGGCATCGTGCGCCCGCCGCGTAGCGGTCCGCCGTTTGGAATGCCGCCGTTTGGGATTTGGCATAGGAGTCCTTTCCTTTTATGGTCCTTGGCCGAGGCGGTTGCCGTTCACTGAACGTCAGAGGTTGGGGAGAACGCCAAAACGCCCAAGGACGCTTTTAATGGTCCAATTTCTCTCTAATTTCTCGCAGCGCCGCCCAGCGTGGATCTTCGAGCGGTTCGGCGCAACTGCATTGCTCTACATTTAGGTTTTTGCCGCAATGGGGGCACAGGCCCTTGCATTCTTCTTTACAGGTTACGCGCAGCGGCAATGCCAACAGAATCTGCTCGCGCAGAACATCCTCGAGTAGCAGCCCCTCACCTTGATAATACCCGACCTCGGCCTCGGCTGCCGTTACCGACAACTCCTCTTTTCCGGCATCGGAGCCTTGCGGCCTGTAAAGCAGGTCAAACTTCTTGGCGACATCCCGGCTGACCGGCTCGAGACATCGAGCACACACCAGCTCCACCCGCATCGAAAAATTACCCGCAACCCTGATGTCTTCGATCAGGGCGTGCTTCCCATGATGTTCTCGCACCAGCTGGGCCCGGCCAGAGACGTTCAAATCGGCACTTTGGCGGACCTCGGAGCCGAAATCGATCACCCCCGGCCCAATCCGCTCGTCGAAATCGACGGCATGGACCTCCAGCTCGCGAATCTCAATGAACATGGGAACCTCCGCGCCCCCTCCAAACTCGTACCGCGCAGGCCGCGGAAGCACATTAAGGCGTGTTATAGACCAAGGGAGCCACTATTAAGCATAAAAGGCACCGTGTCCGAGTGTCAACAAATCGGGCGGGATCGTTCTTCCTTCGGCAGTTGGGCCCTAAATTCGAACCACCGGCGGCTTACGCGGCCTCTCGGGCTTCGAATCCAGGGTGGACCGGATTTTTAGGCCCAGTTCGGGAAGGTCAAACGGCTTGTACAAGATCGGGTCAGGATGCTCGATTACCTTCTTACCCACATGGCCTGATATGAAAACGGCTTTCACCTCTGGCCGCTGGGCTCGAATCATCTTCACTGCCTCATCACCGCGGGAACCCGGCATCATCAAATCCGTGACCACCAGATGAATCGGGCCGGCATATTCAAGCGAACGTCGAATTGCCTCCGATCCGTTTGCTGCCTCAAGCACCCGATAGCCGAGCGATTCCAGATAGGCTCGCGTCATTCGACGGATGCCAGGCTCGTCCTCGGCGAATAGGATGGTTTCACTTCCGCCCGCGGGTTCGGAAACCGCGGTTGAGGTGGTGTCTTCGGCTGGTTTCTCGACCTGCGGCAAATAAATTCGAAAGGTTGTTCCCCGCTTGGGCTTACTCTCGACTTCGATGCGCCCTCCCGCCCGTTCGACAATCCCCAACACGCTCGAGAGCCCGAGCCCGGTGCCTTTACCCACCTCCTTGGTGGTGAAGAAGGGCTCGAAAATATGTGCCTGGACCTCCGGCGTCATGCCTTGTCCGGTATCGCGTACCTCCAAAACCGCAAATCCTTTGGACCCCTCACCCGACACTCGGTCGAACTTCGTGCGGGTAGCAATCGACAGCCGGCCCCCTTCGGGCATTGCATCCTTGGCGTTAACCACCAAATTCAAAATCATCCCTTCGATTTGAGACACATCGACGTAAACCGGCTGCGGCTCGGCAGCGAGAGAAACTTCAAGTTCGGTCTGGTCCGAGAGTGAATGCCTGAGCACCTCTTCGAGATTGCTCACAATCCGATTCAAATCGGCCACCACCGGGGCTTCCGGTTGTTTGCGGCTGAACGTGAGAAGCTGCTTGGTTAGAGAAGCCGCCCGTCGGGTGGTCGCCAGAATCTGTTTGGAGATTTCACGCACTTGCCGGTTGGGAGAATTCTCACTCATCTGGTGGGCGTATCCCGAAATCAGCATGAGCAGGTTGTTGAAGTCGTGGGCCATCCCTCCGGCTAATATTCCGAGCGCCTCCATTTTCTGAGAGTGTTGCAGCTCCGCTTCGAGGTTCCTGGCGTGGGTAACGTCACGAAAGCTCCACACCCGGCCCGTGATTTTGTCGCCGAGACTTTGGGGCTGCGAGAAGCGCTCGAAGGTACGCCCGTCTTTGAAAAGTAGAACGTCGAAGCTGGTGGCGCGAGGATCGGCGTACACGGCGCGCACTCGGTCGACAAACTCGCCCGGATTTTGCAGCTGGTCTAAGACCTCAGCCAGCAGGTGTTGATCTTCACCCACAATCGAAGCAGGGAAATCCAGGTGCCACATTTCCAAAAACTTCTGATTACAGCTCCTGACCTTCCCCTCCGTAGATACCACCAGAATGCCATCCGCTGTCGAATCGAGCGTGGCGTTCAACAAAGAAATCGTGTGCTGCAGGCGGCTTTCGGCCTGGCGCCGGGCGTTATTCTCGATTCGCAATTCGGCGTTGATCTTCGTCAATTCCGTGGTGCGGCGCGCGACTTCAGCCCCGATGTCGGCGTTAGCGCGACGTATGGCGTCTTCGATGTCCTGCCGAAACCGGAGGTCGCGTGCCGTAAAGACGACGGCTTGAATCCGGGGGTCCTGCAATCGGCTGTTGGCTATAACTTCGAACGGAATCCAATCGCCGGCGCTCGCTCGAATTCTCAAGACAGAAGGAACTTGTTCTCCGGCTTCCTTAATCGTCTTCGCATACTCCTGCCCGGCGCGTTCGGCGTCGTCGGGGTGCACGAATTCGAAGATGTTGCGCCCTTTGACTTCTTCGGGCCGATAACCCAATACCTTTTCCGTGTAGGGATTGACGTAGAGGATAATTCCCGAGGCTTCGAGCAAGGCAAGAATCTCGGGAGCATTTTCCACAATGGCGCCATACTGGCGTCGATCGTCGAACTGAGACCGGCCGAGATCGCCTCTTGGGTCCGACATACCGCCTCGAGCGTACTTCCCCATTTTCAGACTTTCAGTCGATGGCCAGGTCGCGAAACTGGTAAAAGTGGCAGACGGCGGGTTCGAGAGGCGCCGTAAGAGCCACCCTGGGGTGAACGGGTGAGCGATCGCGAGAAACCATACCCGGGTGAGCCAAGCCGCCGGCGGCACCAGCTCACTTAAAATCCTTCACCAGCATCAGGTTCGATGCTGAGAATCCGGTTCTGCACATACGGGTTTCCCGGGTTCGATGGAGATTGACAAGCGGACCTAGACTATTGTACTTTACACTGCAAAGTTAACCCAGGATGAAGCTCGACAAGGCGCTTGGCGACATTTCGAGCATACGCAGGCAGATGGCCCGGACTACCGAATTCCGCGGCTACGGCCCTGCGACGCTGGCCACGACAGGCGCGTTCGCGGCCATGGCGGCAGCCGCGCAGGCGTTGTGGGTGCCCGATCCCGCAAGCCGTATCGGGGCATATCTCGGCCTGTGGATTTGGACGGCGTTTTTCTCGGCTGCTGCCATTACCGCGCAAATGCATACCCGGACTCACCGCATTCATTCCGGCCTGGCAGACGAGATGATTGGCATGGCGGTAGAACAGTTCCTGCCCTCGGTTGCAGCCGGCTTCTTCCTGACCATCGTCCTTGCGCGCTTTGTGCCTGCCGAGCTGTGGATCCTTCCGGGATTGTGGCAAATCATTTTCAGTTTGGGCGTATTTTCGTCGTGCCGTTTTCTGCCCCGCCCGATGCTGGCCGCAGGTGCATGGTATTTGCTAACCGGACTAATTTGTGTCGGCTTCGGCGGGACACGTTCCCTTTCGCCCTGGGCGATGGGTATTCCCTTTGGCGCGGGCCAGCTGCTGGTGGCTGCAATTCTGCTGTTTACCTCGAGCGAAGGAGCGGATGACAAATAAATCTCAAACCTCGGAGGCGCGTTTTGCCTATGAGGGCCTGGATCGAGTCCTCCACGAACATGCGCGCCTCAGCATACTTACGTCGTTGATCACCAGCCCAAAAGGCTTGACCTTCAACGATCTCAAGCAGCTTTGCGCCCTCACGGACGGCAATCTCAGCCGGCACTTGCGGGTGCTCGAAAACGCGAAGGTGGTCGAGATCGTGAAGGGGCATGAGGGAAATCGTCCGCAGACGCTTTGCCGCATGACATCCGGCGGCCGCAAACGATTCCTGGAATATCTTTCCACCCTGGAGCGGGTGGTCCGCGACGCCGTAAAAGCAAGCAAGGACGAGTCCGCATTGCGAGCGGTGAGTGTTCTTGCGCCCTCGCGGGCTTAGATTTTTTTGTGCAGTTGCTTTGCAATGCCAAGTATATTACAAGACGGACTGCACGTTGCCATCATCATGGATGGCAATGGCCGGTGGGCCACGCGGCGCGGATTGCCTCGTATTGAGGGCCACCGGGCGGGAGTCGCTGCCGTGCGGCGGGTCGTCGAGCACGCCCGACACCTGGGCGTAAGCCGGCTTACTCTCTATGCATTTTCGTCTGACAATTGGAATCGCCCCGCGTGGGAAGTACGGAGCCTTTTCCGGCTCATGCGCGCCTATTTGCGCCTGGAAACCGAAAGGCTCCGGCGGCACGGCGCGCGCTTACAGGCGATTGGCCGGCGCGATCGCTTGCCTCGAGCGTTGCTGCGCGAAATCGAACGCGCCGAAGTTGCCACCGCAAAAGGTCAGCGCCTTTCTCTGCGGATTGCCGTCGACTACTCTTCGCGGGATGCCATCTCGCTTGCAGCCGCCAAATTCACGGCTCGGTCTTCCGACAGCCAATCGCCTTCGCCCGATCAATTGCGAAAACTGCTGACCGACAGCCTGACTGGAGATACCGGAGAGGTTGACTTGCTGATCCGCACCGGGGGCGAAAAGCGTCTTTCCGATTTCCTGCTTTGGGAGTCCGCCTATGCCGAGCTCTTTTTCACGGACCGCATGTGGCCGGATTTTGATGCCACACATTTAGAGGCCGCGCTCACGGAATTTCGCCGCCGGGAACGACGATTTGGCGGTCTTTTGCAAACCGTCCCCTTTCTTCGAGAGCCATGGATCGGCGAGGACCGATGATGCTCCTGGTTCACGGCCGCTCAAGGGGATGAAGTTCATCCTCCCTGCTCTGAGGGAGCGAGCCATGTGGTCCGAAAAAGTGTTTGCTTTTTTTTCGCCTATGCGGTATGGTGATTTCATTAAGCCTGAAAACGGCCTGCGAAATCCAAGCACCCGAAATCATGGCTGCATCGCGCGAGCCGCTCTGGGACCTGGTCATCCAGGACCCGGGCAGTTCGCACATCTCACGCCACCGTTCAGAGGCGCCATCGCCCGCGGAAGCTGCGGGAAAACACACTCCCCGCAGGTGGCCGCGACCCACGATCGAAAACTAGACGCTTTGAACATGACTCCGGCGCGCTCGTCTCCCCATCCTAGCTCCACAGGCGGTCCCAAGAGCGCTCGTGATCCCACTCGGGAGTGGGATCGAAGTACCCGCTGCCCGGCGCCAGGTGCTGACGCAGGGCATCTTCGTTGAGCGTGACTCCAAGGCCGGGACGATCGGGCACTTCGATCCATCCATGACTCACAATCGGCGTGGCCACATACTCCGCGGCCAGCGACGACCACCAGG
>Ga0123356_10004035_pt1 | contig 15248 bp, 15 predicted proteins | sample TergutEmb28metaG_2_FD_92546 | JGI IMG/M metagenome (GOLD analysis project Ga0123356, IMG submission 92546) | Embiratermes neotenicus P3 segment gut microbial communities from Petit-Saut dam, French Guiana - Emb289 P3 | ecosystem: Host-associated > Arthropoda: Insects > Digestive system > Gut ... | reverse complement strand
GGCCCAGATAATCGGACGTATTGGCTTGGATCACAAGATGCGTTCTCTCGGCGAGAAATGGGACAAACGGTGTGACGGCGTACGCAGAAAGAAATGACCGATGAAAACAATTATCCCTGCCGCATCCCATTACGCGTCAGAACGGGAAATGATGACAAATGCTGTTTGACATAGGCGGGTGGCTGCAAGGCATCTTCGGACCGTACGGAGAATTGGGCATATTGCTGCTTATTTTCTTCGTGTTCTTTATTGATGCGCTGTTCTTCCCGACGCTTCCGGAACTGTTCTTCGTCATCGGTTTCATGACGAACCCCTCATTTGAATTCGGCTGTGAATTGCTGCTTGCAGCGATATTGGCGGAACTGATCGGAATATCGCTGCTCTATTACATTGTGGAAAAGGTAAAAGTTCCGAAAAGGATCAGGGACCTTGCTGACAGATACATCAATTTCCTCGTACTGGGGGACGAACGCCTCTTGCTTATCAATCGCGTTGCGCCGATGATACCTTTCGCCGGAGCGTTCATAAGCCTCGCGGACTGGAGATTGAGCCGCTCTCTTTTTTATGTACTGATCGGGTGCATACTCAAGTACGGAGCGATAATGCTTATGAGCAGTTTCTTCTATACGTACTTCAGCGACGGCGCGGCTCAGATGTATACCATCATATTCATCATTGCGGTGATCGCAGTGAGCGTTGCATTCGCGCTCATAAGGAAAAGGAGGCTCGGAATTGAGAATAGTTGACGTGGACCCGTTCTTTCATCCGTATAACGGCGGCATTGAAAGAAGAATATACGATACGAGCAGACTTCTTGCGGAAAAAGGACATGACGTTACCGTTCTTACCGGACAATTACCTGGAACAAAAGAAGAGGAGACAATGGACGGATTCAGAGTGATACGTCTTAGGTCGCGTTTCATCAACATCTACAATCCTCCGTACATATCATCAAAGGGTGTTGGCGAGATGTTAGCGTCCTTGGACGCAGATATTGTGAATTACAATTACCGGTGGGCGCCGTCATACAACAAACCACTTGCGGCCTACAAAGGAAAAAAGGTGTTCACGTACCACAACATGTGGGGCGAAGGCATCGGGATACAGGCGAGGCTTTCCGAGATCAACGACAATCTTTTCAAAAAAGGCCTTTTGACGTATGACCACATAATATGCGTCAGTGATTACGTGAAGAATGATCTGATACGCAGAGGCATTGACGAAAATAAATTAACGACCGTTATAAGCGGCATAAACGAACTTCCCGAGATGAGTGCTGAGGAAGAGGATCATATCCTTTCACTCGGACGGCTTGTAAGGACGAAAGGGCTGGATCACCTGATGAAAGCAATGATCGATGTTCCTCATAGATTGATAATGTGCGGGAAAGGTCCGGACCTCAACAGATTGAAGAAGTTTGCAAAAAAATATGATATCGAGGACCGCGTAGAGATCAGAGGTTTCGTTCCGGAGGAAGAAAAAGAGAGACTGATGAGCAAATGCAAATTCTTCGTGATGCCTTCATTGTTCGAATCGTTCGGTCTGGCGGCAGTGGAACTTATGTCATACGGCAGGCCGGTCGTATGCACCGATGTCAACGGCCTTCCGGATACTGTCGGCAATGCAGCCGTTATCGTCAAGCCGAAAGATCCTGTCGGCCTTGCCGAAGCGATGAACTCTCTGCTTGCAGATACCAATCGAAGAAAAGAATTAGGTGTTAACGCAAGATCGAGAGCAGAAAGTTGTCTTTGGAAGTATCATATCGATTCGATAGAGGATGTTTACAGAAAAGTAATAGATTCTCCGTAGGCGTTCTCTTTTCCGTTACGGCGAGAAGAACGTTCTTGCGTATACTATGTTCGGCGTGCCCATCCTTATTTGTACCGCTATCTTACCGCCGGATGCGCCCCAATCAAGCGTTCCCGTCGCTGCGCCGCGAACGAGCGACCCATTCTCCGAATCAAGTAATTTTGACTTTTCCGATACTCCGGATGATATCACCTGAGCGAGGGATGTTCTTTCAAGTGATCCCGTGACACATATCATCCCGCTTCCTTTTCCCACAAGTGCCAGACTTGCATAGCCGTTGTATTCGTACCCTATTGAAAGAACGCCGGTCAGTGCGCCGGATCCGCTCACCTTCAGACCGTAAGCGACAGCGTTGTTCGATATCGCCAATGCTTCGCCCAATGCCTTTGCGTTGGTGTTGGACGATCTTTGAGAGGATATCTTCTGATCCATCAGAATAACGTTCTCTTTCCCGAAGATCGCCGTTTGGTAATTTGATACGTTCTTTGGTTCTTTACCTTTTTCCGCTACCTTTTCCCCTATTGCGTAACCGGCCCAATAGAGTGAACCGCCAGCGGTGACCCATTTGAAAATATCGACCGTAGCGTTCTGATATACTGTATCCGGAAGTACGCCCGATGTCATGAGTATGGCATCGCCCGGTTCGTACGGTCCTTTAACGATATCCGCAAGTTCGGCGGCGTTCACTATCTTTGTATCAGTGAAGCTGCGGATCTTCAACTCGGCGATCGTCTGTGATATGAACCTATTCTGCTGTGCGTGCGTGATCCCGAACACCGCATAACTTTCGTCGTAGTAGACGTACAGAGTGTTCACAGGCCTGGCGTTATCGAATGCTAACGCCGTGTAACGTATCGATGAATCCGTGCTGACGGAATATTCCGCTTCTCCCGCTTTTATCTCCGCATCTGCGCCGTAATTGTTAGGCACAGAAAGATATATCAGCGACTGTCCTAAGATGATCGTGCCGAATATCAGTGCCGTAACTATCACAGCAGCGTTCACCTTAAACATTGTGCCGCGCCTCCTTTTCGTACAATATGATGAACAGCAATGCCAACAGCGGCCCTATTACCTCGGCGGCACCGCCGATCGTCATGAGCGCCAATTGTTTTGATATTCCGAATATAAGCGGCCCGTCCATCCATTCTGCCAGTGATACCACAGTTCCTATGTCCAGAAGGTTCGTATACGCGGCAACGGACATGAGCATGGAGAAATTGACCATTGCGATATCCAGTATCAGCGCGCCTATCGATATCACGGCGAACGGGATGAAAAAACGTTTGTCGAACATCGCCGCCATGAATATCAGGAACGGCAGAAGTACCAACAGATATTGCGGTACCGCGGGCCAAACGAAAACAACGGCCATCGTTGCTGCGAGACATATAAAGAACTGATCGCCGCGGATGTTGTCGTTCTTGTACATCCTGTACGCAAAGAACGCCGCGGCGGCGAATATAAGCGGCTGCAGGAACAGTATCAGCGACATTCCCGACGAGGCTATTGCGTCCCACGTACTTCCGGATGTGTCGGCGGCGATCGCCGTTCCCACTCTGGCCGACAGGAATGCCAGTGAGTCCATCACCGTACCGTCCAAGATCTGCGGGATGTATATTATCGCCGTCATTACAACGGCACCCAGCGACACCACGCCTACACGACGGAGGAATGTTTCTCTGTCCCCTTTATGATTCACCGCCAAATACGCTATCAGCGCGAATATCAGATAGCCAGGGAACATCTTGGTAAGAACGGCAGCTGCGAATGCGGAACCCGCAAGAATGTCCTGTCTCTTCATGAGTGCGTAGACCGCAACAAGCATGAACATTACCGAGACCACGTCGAACATTCCCTGAATGGATGATGAGAATATCACAAGCGGACACAGGAACCATAACGCGAATCCGTATGTCGCCTTTTTCTCATCCTTCGTTATTTCCTTTATTATCCTGTATATCAGAAGGCCGGCGATGATATCGGCTGCGATAAGCGGCAGTTTCATCATGACGTTGAACGGTATCGTTGTTACCGTTGCAGTGTGACCGAGCGGCAATAACTCAAGAACGAGCGCCTCGTCGAACACGTGTCCGTAATCGACAACGCCGAACAGGTTCATGACAAAAGACCATATACCAAGGAAATACCCCCAGACGGGCGTGTACCAGTATCCGTCCACGCCGTACAGTCCGGCACCGGCCTGTATGTGCTGTATCGTCAGCGCCCAGTGCATCATATCGAACCCATACGTCAGAAGAGGTGCCAGTATCAGCCTTATGGCAAGGCCTATCATGAATATCATGAATATCGGCCTTTTCATGAAATCTGTCAACACTTGTTTCGTACCTTCCGGCAGCACACGTCTGCAATGGGTTCGTGCGTATATATACTCATATTTCAGCCGAAGTTCGCCGTTCTCTCACTAACTTGACAGAAAAGGAATTATTATCCTGATGCATTCGGGACGGCATGCAGAACGGATGCACGGTGATATTGCCGACGTACAATGAGGCCGAGAACATCGGCAATATGATCGCATGTATCCGCGAAACGTATCCTGAATTTCACATCCTTGTGATGGATGACAACTCAAAGGATGATACGAAGAATATCGTCGAAAAAATTATTGAGAATGATGGTAACGTCAGATTCATCACTCGTGATATAAATGATAAAGGATTATCGGCAAGCATCATCCACGGTATCGTTGAATCAAGAACGGAATTCTTCATCAATATGGACTCCGATTTCCAGCATCCGGTGTCGGCGCTGAAGGATATATACGAACATCTTACGAATGACGCAGATCTGGTGATAGGTGTAAGGAACGACAGAACTGCGTTATCGTTCGGCAGATGGGTATCATCGTGGATGGGGCAGGCATTGGCATGCTTCACACTGAAATTCAGCGGGAAACAAAGCAGTAAGGACATAATGAGCGGACTGTTCGGCGGAAGGACGGAAGTGTTCACTCCGGTCATCGGAGAATATGAGAAGTATTTTGAAAGAACAGGATTCAAAGCCCTGTTCGATCTTCTGAAATTCGCGCCGAATGATATCAGGATCGAAGAAACATTATTCGATTTCGGGGAACGGCAAGGCGGCGAATCTAAGATAGGGTCGAAAATAATCTTTTCAATACTGAGACAATGCGGCCGGTTGGGGAAATTCACCGCTTCCGTACTGAGCAAAGTGAAAGGATGACCGTTCCATTTATTACTTATTGAACCGTTGCCTGAAAGGATGCTTTCCGTTTCCGTCTGCGTGTGTGCATATAACGAAGAGAATAACATAGAACGGGCGATACGTTCTGTTTATTCGCAAAGAACGGACGGTTTTGAAATAAACGAAGTAATTATCATCTCAAGCGGAAGTACTGACGGTACTGATGATATCGTTGAACGAATGATCAACGAATTCCAATCGCTGATCCTTGTGCGCCAGGAAAGGAGAATGGGAAAGAATTTTGCGATCAACGAATTTCTGGACAAGAAAAAAGGAAATGTCTGCGTCCTTCTCAACGCGGACAACATATTGCGTGATGAATTTTCGCTGCGTCATCTCATATCTCCGTTCGGTGACGAAAAGGTAGGTATCGTCGGCGGTCACCCGGTACCGACGAATGATCCTAAGGATATTGCAGGATTTGCGTCGCATATGATCTGGTCGATGCATCATCACATATCTCTGATAATACCGAAGATCGGTGAACTTGTGGCGTTCAGAGATATCGGGACACGGCTTCCGACAGATATGCAGTCTGACGAGGACATAATAAAAATGGAACTTGAGAAAAAAGGATTTATTGCAGTTTATGCACCGGACGCCGTTGTCCTGAACCGCGGACCCGGAACGACAGAAGATTTCATGAAGCAGAGGATACGCGTCAACATAGGCGAAGAACACATGAAAAAGAAGTTCGGCTATTCTTTTTCCACACACAATAACAAACTGCTTGTGCGTGCGATATTCGGTTCGATGCGGGATCTCGGGATACACCCGATAAAAATGTCATATTCGATGTTCTTGGAAATGTCGGCACGGCGTAAAGCGAAAGCGTACGTGAAAGAAGGAAAGGATGATATGAACGTCTGGAGCCGCGTGGACAGTACGAAAGATGTCAAAAAATGATCATCCTTTCAATATCTTATTGACAGCATCGATGAATGTGAACTTCTCGTTCACCTTTATTGAAGTGCAACCGATCGCATTTCCGAATTCGATATCTGCGTCGCTGTTGCCGATCATGAAGGATATCTTCGTGTTTATCTTATGCTTCGCGATCGCTGCGACACCCATCCCCGGTCCCGGTTTTCGGCATTTGCATCCTTCGTCGGGATGGTGCGGACAATAGAAGATGTCATCTATCCTCCCTCCGCCTTTCTTCACGTCCGCGATCATCTTCTCATGTATCTCAGCGAGATCTTTTTCTGTGAATTTTTTTCTTGCGACGCCTGATTGATTTGTTACAACGATAACTAAGTAACCTGAATTGTTCAGTTTTGCGATTGCTTCAGGAACGCCGTCAAAGAGTTTCATATCTTCCGGTCTGGCACAATACGGAACGTCCTTTGCTATCGTATCGTCACGGTCAACGAAGACCGCCTTTTTTCCGAATACGCCGCGCTCAGTGAGACCGCATATCGCGTGGCCGGCGACCATGTATGCTTCCTGTATCCTCGGCGTTTCTTTCGAAGGAATTATGAGGGCATGATCGGCCATGTCCTTCATCACACCGCCTGCGCCTGTGAATGTTATGACCGTTGCTCCTTTTTCTTTTGCAGCGATCATCGCTTCTATGATATTCTTTGAATTTCCCGATGTTGAGATGCATATGACCGCATCTCCTTTCTCAGCGTACGCTTCTGTCTGTCTTTTGAATACCATATCAAAAGAATAGTCGTTGCCTATCGCCGTTACCGGTGCTATGTTCGATAATGATATCGCAGGCATCAACGCCCTTTCCATTAAGTATCGGCCGGTGAATTCTGCCGCCAAGTGTTGCGCATCAACCGATGAGCCGCCGTTGCCCATGAATATTACTTTCTTTCCGTTCTTTATCGTGTCAATAAGAACATCCGCTATCTTTGATATCATTTTCGGATCTATCATCCTTATCACGGACGCGCTCACTTCCAGTTCGTTCGATATCAGCGGTATCATCCTTTGGTCCTCCATGTCTGCACCCCATTATTTTCAAACATAAAGTCGGTTATCGTTGCACCCATTTTGTTCAGTTCCTTCGCCACTATATGTTTCTTGTCATACTCGCAGACGAAGTACATGAAACCTCCGCCGCCGGCACCTGAGACTTTTCCTCCGACCGCACCGTTATTCATTGCCGTTGAATAACATTTGTCAAGGATACTGTTCGTTACATCCGGCGTGAACTTCTTCTTTTGTTCCCATGCCTCGTTCAGAGTTTTGCCGAATTCTTTCACGTTACCGCGCGCGAGAGCGTTCCTTCCTTCCACCGCCAGTCTTTTTGATTCGTCCAATGCACCGGTATTGCTTCCTTTGCCGTAACTTTTCATTTGCGATTCTATTATGTTCGCAGATTCCCGGGATCTTCCGGTATAGCAAAGCAGTGAGCAATACTGTAATTCGTTCACAACATCGCTTTTCAAACGAACTTTGTTCACTCTGACGCCGAACTTTCCGAACTCCATTAAGTTGAAACCCCCGAACACGGCAGCGTACTGATCCTGCTTACCGCCTTTAAGGCCCAGTTCCTCTCTCTCCAGCTTGAACGCAAGTTCCGCCAGATCATGATCGTTCGGTTTGGAGCCCAACCATTCCGTCACTGCGCCCAATACTGAAACGATAACTGTTGACGACCCTCCTAGTCCCGAGCCCGGGGGCGCATCAGAATGGATGAAAACATCAAATCCTTCCTTTATGCTGAAATGATTGCTTACCGCCTTTATCAGATCCATGTTGCCGTCATATCTTAACGGCCCGCCGTCCAGCGGTGCCTCGAACGTTCCGTAATCTAATGAAACGATACTCAAACGGTCGCTCCCGTTCGGAACTATCGTACAATACGCGTATTTGTCGATGGTCGTGTTGAACACGCATCCCCCCCTTTCCGACGCATACGGTTCAACATCTGTTCCTCCGCCGGCCATACCTATTCTCAGCGGTGCCCTTGCCCTTATGAACTCTTTCATCATCCGACCGTCCTGTTATCAATTACCGTATTTTCATCTATTGTCATGTTATCGGCGATAACGGAGTTGATTATTTTCACGTGTTTGCGTATTCTGCATCCTTCGCCTATTATGCTTCCCGTTATTGACGCGTCGGTTATATCACAATCGGCCATTATCAATGAATCGGATATCTTTGACCTTGTTATTTCGGAATTGTTCGATATTACCGATGAGGATATCTCCGAATCCGTTATCTTTCCTCCGAGTCCGAGATAGAAGGGTCCGCTTATCTTTGAATCTTTGATATCATCGGACATTTTGCCCGCGTATACTTCTGCGGCGGTGATGTTCGCGCCGTACAGATCTTTTGGTCTTCCGACATCTAACCACAAACCGCTTATCATGTGTCCCTGTACCTTGTATCCTTTTTTCATTATGTCTATCGTTAATTCCTTTGAGAAATCGTACATCTTGTTCTCCGGAACGTACTTCAGTATCTCTTTCTCAATTACGTAAACACCTGCGTTGATAAGATCGGAGAACACTTCTTCCGGCTTAGGTTTTTCTTTGAATTCCAATATCTTTCCGCTGCTGTCCAGTCTTGCTATCCCGAACTCGCACGGATTCTCAACTTTTGTCAATGATATCGTAAGCGATGCTTTTGACCTCACGTGTTCGTCTATCTCTTTTTTCAGGTCGAAGTCAGCGAACACGTCGCCGTTGACAGCGACGAACGTATCATCTAAACGGGATTCAAGCAATTTTATTGCGCCGGCGGTCCCCATCGGTGCATCCTCGTACGCATATTCTATTTTGATCCCTTCCTTCGATCCGTCACCGATCGCGGAAGCCATTTTCTCCGAACGGTAGCCGCATGCTAATATCACATGTTCAATGCCGCCTTTGGCAAGAGAAGATATCAGATACGAAAGACACGGTCTGTCAAGGACCGGAAGTATCGGTTTCGGACGATCGTTCGTTAACGGCCTCAGTCTAGTACCCTTTCCGCCGACCATCACGACCGCTTGACGTATCTTCATTTTATCACCGTGGTATCGCATTGGGATTATTTACCTTCGTCCGGCATTTTCATGATCACGGCGTTTATTCCTAACGGTATTCCGAGTGCATCGGCGACCGGTCTGCATTTTGATCGGAGAATGTATACGATTGGCACAGGAACATTCTGATCGGAAAGCGATTCGAAATTGGCCATTCCCTTTGCTATTATCATGTCTGCGGATGATATTTCCTTTTTCAGTTCTTTCGTCAATGCATCTAATTTCAGGCCTATCCTGAATTCCGACGTTGTGTGCATTGAGTCAACTTCTTTGTCAAGGCCTATGCGTTCCGCATCTTTCAGCGTAACATCATTGAGTATCGGTTCTCCCCTTACCACACCCGTTACCTTTGTTCCGTTCTTCTTTATTTCCCGTATCAGCAGTTTATCCAACTGCGATTCGCCGCAGTTGTCAAAAATGTAAACGATATTCTTCGCAGATGAGAGAATACTCTTTACGGCTTTAGTGTCATCATGTCCTATACCTTGTTCTATCAGTTTGTTGAACTCTGACCTGAACTCATCTGGGTCATCTATTGCCAGACCCATCCCGAAGTCCATTATGTTGCCTATTGATGACATTAATATTGCCGCTTTCATCCGGTCATCGGATGATGTTATGTACTCTTCCGCCGGACCGATGAATTCTTCTGCTACTCTGTCGGCACGTATCTTCAGTTCAAGATACGGATCTTTCACGTTCATCGCTTCATACGCCGCACTGTGAACTTCCGTCGCGAGTTCCGCTGAGTTACGATCCTTCCGCAATCCTTCGGAGAATGCTTTCGTTGCCGCTTTCAATGAATCGATAACGGAATCGTTCGATGCAAGTTCCGCTTGGAATATCACCCTTTTTAGTAAACACGGTACACATTCCGGTCTTGTTTCCATGCTACGTTCACCTCGTTTCTCGTATTATAACGCATGTACGCCCGCTCTTCGAAAAAATGCAAGTAAGCAATGCTGTTTATATATGAGCAAAATTATCGGTCTGCTCATGGCAAACGATAAGATATGTTCATCATGCGGTGTCAGACTCTTAGGACACGGCAACACCTTCTTCAACTGCCCCGAATGCGGCAGTTATGAGATAGGGAGATGCGCACAGTGCCGCGACCAGGGCATCACGTACGAATGCAAGAAATGCGGATTCAAAGGACCGTGATCACATGGGAAGGATAGCCGCGCAGTATGACCTCATGCCGGAAAGCACGGATGTTCCGCTTGATTCCGTTATCGATTCGTTGAAAAGCGTTGTTCCGAACGGTGTTACGGTGATCGAGACAAAGATCGTTCCTGTTGCGTTCGGTCTGAAGAAAGTTGTTGCCGGATTCATCATTGATGATTCGGATGAGAGCATAGGCAGCAAACTGGAGGACGGTCTTCGTTCAATAAAGGGAATTGAGAACGTCGAGTGTATATCCAACGCCCTTCTCTGATGTCACCATACCTTTTGGTTGAATGGTATGGTTCGGGAGAGGCGGAACCAATACATAGGTGCAACGGGTTGGTCGTCTCATGAAGGAAAAAGTGGCCATTCATACCACAGAATGTATTGATCTTGTTCTGTTCCATGTGTTAAAGGAAGTTGAGAACGGCACATACATTGACGTTGGTGCGAATGATCCCTGGGACTGTTCGGTCACTAAATTGTTCTATGACCGTGGCTGGTCCGGAATAAACATTGAACCGCAGAAAATATGTTATGATCTTCTGCAGGCAGACAGGCCGCGGGATATCAATATCTGCGTGGGCGCAGGAAACTGTGAAACAGAATTAGAATTATATGGAAAAGGCTGGATGGCTACATTGGATCGATCACTTGCGAAAAAGGAGGCAGTATCCAATCCTACCGTGATAAAAATTATGACCCTGACCAAGATACTTGACGATATGCGCCCCGATGGCGACATACACTTCTGTAAGATAGATGCGGAAGGATATAGCAGACAAGTGCTGGAAGGATTGGATCTCAAAAGATATCGTCCGTGGGTCTTTGTGGTCGAATCTGCGGTTCCGGGTACACGAAAGCCGTCTTTCGAGGACTGGGAACATATACTCATCAATAATGGGTACGAGGTTGCAATGGTCGACACTTACAACAGATATTATGTTGACCGAGGTCATATTCCGCTGAAGGACAGGTTCCTTGAGGCTGGCCGTCTTTGTGAGATATATGATGCATACATTGTCGGTCCTTTCTGCCCGCATGGTGTTTGGGTCGACATCATCAAAGGGTTCTTTGGAAAGTTGCTGGAAAAAATTAAAGGAAACTGACGTGCGCGCGTGTCAGGGTTTGATTATTACTGCTGTTCCGCACGCATCACTTAGCGGGAAATACCCTATGTCGTTCTCTGCGCAAAACTTCCTTACGGCTTCTTTTGCGCCTTTATACACATCATTGTTGTAGTCGTGTACAAAAATTACGCCGCCGCCCTCCATGTTTTTGTAAAAATACACGAGCCCGTTGTAGATCGGCTCGTACAGATCCGCATCTATGCTCACAAAAACAAAGGACTCGTTCACGTCTTTTGCGGTATCCGGAAAGTATCCTTTTTTCACAATGCAGTTCTCGGGGTGTTTCATCTTTGAGAGTACAAGTTCTATGTTCGTATCGGAAAAATCCTGATCTCCTTCAGAGAACTTTTTCTCTTTTTCAATATTCGTGTCTCTGTCATCGAACCCTTCGAACGTATCGAACAAATACAATTTCCGGTCTGGAAATGCCTCATTGATGATCTTCGCAAAATCTCCCCTATACACACCGAGTTCTGCAACTGCCCCGTCTATTGCCTTATCATATATTTCCTCGGCAACAAGCTCCAGGGAAGAAACTCTCACATAATCGAACATGTTCGTCAAAAACGGTTTTCTTTCTCGCCCGATGTATTGCATCGTGTAGATCAAAGCGCGTTTCTTGAGCAATGATTTGGACATCAGTTCTGAAAATTTTCCCATCTAATCCCCTGCTATTCACCTATATCTCTAACTTTTTGTCACATTGAATGTATCTCCGAGCTGTTCCTATGCGCTCGACCCGAGAGGATATGGATACAACTTTTCTTAATAATATCGAAAGTGCCGCATCGGTTCGCACCGATGCGGCTTTAAATGTTTATTTGTACGCTTTTTCCGGTGCGGCGATGAAACCGTCCTTCATCATCTTTGCCGTGAGGTCCCTTGATCTCTTGATCATGAACTCAGCACGGTCGTAGATCTCTTGTCTGGACAGTTTCAGGCGCGCAAGGCCTTGTTCCTGCGCCTTCAGCGCGACCGCAACCGCTTCGCGCGGGAAAACTTCCCACTCGCTCATCATTGGGATGATGTATTCTTCGTGGATGCCTTTCTCTTCGGCGCATTTTGCTAATTCCTTAGCGGCGGCGATACACATCTCATCCGATATCGTTTTTGCACGTACATCAAGCGTTCCGCGGAATATCGCAGGGAATCCCATTGAGTTGTTCACTTGGTTCGGGAAATCTGAGCGACCGGTCGCAACTATCTTTGCACCGTTCTCTTTAGCCTCCCAAGGCCACATCTCCGGTACCGGATTCGCCGTTACGAAGACGACGGGGTCATTTGCCATCAATTTAACGTATTCCGCCGGAATGGTCCCGGGTCCCGGTTTTGACGCTGCTATGACAATATCGGCACCCTTCATCGCTTCCTTAAGTCCGCCTCTCTTGCCTGCACCGTTCGTTTTCTGGCATATCTCCCATTTCTGCTTGAATGTGTCCTTTATCTCCTCTCTTTCCAAATTGAGTATTCCTGTTGAATCCACCATACAGAGATTCTTCGGATTGAATCCCGTTCCGAGAAGCAGTCTCGCAATTGCGATGTTCGCGGCACCCGCTCCAACGAGACAGAGATTCGCTTCGTTGATCTTTTTGCCTACGATCTTCATTGCATTTATCGCACCGGCGACCTCGACGGTCGCCGTTCCCTGCTGGTCATCATGCCACACCGGTATCTTGCATTCTTTTCTTAATGTGTCGAGAATGTCAAAACACTTGGGCATTGATATATCTTCTAAGTTTATGCCGCCGAACGACGGTGCTATTAACTTCACCGTTTCAATTATTTTGTCCGGGTCCTTGGTGTCAAGACATATCGGTATCGAATCCACACCGCCGAGGTACTTGAACAGCATTGCTTTGCCTTCCATGACCGGCATCGCTGCTTCCGGTCCGATGTCGCCGAGTCCTAAAACTCTTGTACCGTCTGAAACTACTGCAACGGTGTTCCACTTGCACGTGTGTGCGTACACCTCGTCAATGTCCTTGTTTATCGCTTTACACGGTTCGGCCACGCCCGGCGAGTACCATATCGCAAAGTCGCTGAATGCGCGTACCGCCGCTTTCGGAACGACCTCGATCTTTCCTCCGTAATATTTGTGTAATATCATGGCGTCTATCCCGGGCTGCTTTGCCTTTGCGAGACGCTCTTCCACTGTAATGTTCTCTTCTGCCATCTGTTCTCCCTCTAATTTACGAATTTCGTAGTATTTCTTCGAATATACGACGTAAAAGGTATAATATTGCTATCTATATTTATATTTAATGCGAACTTAGGAGGTTTGAGATGACCGAGACCGATATCAAAGTGCTTCTTATCGACGGATACATCGATGACCCTGCCGCATTGGGAGTTCCTCCTTACATCTCACCGATGGTACGTTCCGTTGCGGGTGCTGCCGTTGACGGAGGTGCTGTTGTCGAGTATGTCACGATAGACAAAATAAGGAAAGGATGCAAGATACCGAAGGCTTCCGTGAGTGTTGTTCTTTCCGGCAATACCGTTCCCGGGCGGTATTTGAGATCGATGCCTATGTCTTCCAATGAAATAGCAAATTTAATTCCGAAATTGAGCGGATGGAAACTTATCGGCGGCTCGTTGTCATCTTCCGACGCTGCGGAAAGTTTTGATTTTCAGATCAGAACTGATCTGGCCGCATCGTTGTACGATGGTTTGAAAGGAAAAGAAGTGAACGAACGTCTGAGAACGCTGAAGGAATGGAACAGGTGGATGCTTCTGGGTGCGGACATCGTGAAAGAACATCAGGATCATCCGATGCCGCTTATCGCCGAGGTGGAAACGTACAGAGGATGCCATCGGTTCAAAAGCGGGGGGTGTTCGTATTGCATTGAACCTCTTAAGGGGAAGCCGCTGATGCGCTCTCCGTCAGATATTTTGGAGGAGGTCGCTCACCTGAAAGAATTGGGTGTGCGTAATGTCCGTATCGGCGGGCAAACATGTATAATTTCATACGGTTCTGAGGATTATTTAGGAATACCTAAACCTTGTCCAGATACTGTAAATAAGTTGTTCGTTCCTCTTCGTGAAATGAGATTTGACGTTCTTCACGTTGACAATGCAAATCCTGCGGTCATCGCAGAATATCCTGATCTTTCTTCTGACATTCTGAGAACATTAACAGAATGCTGCACCCCCGGCAACGTGCTTGCGCTTGGTATGGAAAGTGCCGATATCAACGTAATAAAAGCGAACAATCTCAATGCAACACCTGAACATGTAATGAAAGCGATCCGCCTTATCAACGAAATAGGATCGGAGCGCGGAGAGAACGGTATGCCCAAACTGCTGCCGGGATTGAATCTGATAGCTGGATTGGATAATGAAACGAATGATACATACCGTACGAACATAGAATTTTTGAAAAAGATCGTAACGGAAGACCTTATGATAAGGAGGATAAACATCCGTCAGGTGCTTCCGGTGAGAAAGGAATTCATTACGAAGATAGATAACAGCAAATTCAAACGGTACAAACAGGAGATACGCGAGAATATCGATGCTCCGATGCTGAAAAGGATTATTCCCGTCGGAACGGTACTGAAAAATGTCTACTTGGAGACAATTGACAACGGCATCACATTCGGAAGGCAGATCGGTACGTATCCTCTGCTTATTGGGATACCGTATGTAACGAATGTCAACAGGTCCTGCGATGTGATCATCACGGAACACGGATTCAGATCCGTCACGGGAATAGAATATCCTTTCCCGATCAACAAGGCAAATATGAACGCAATATCGTCCCTTCCCGGAATAGGCAGGAAAAGGGCAGCAAAGATAATGCTCGCAAGGCCGATAAAAAATGAAGAAGAATTGATGAAAGTTATTGACGATACGGCCGTTGCGAACGCTTGATCGATATGATATCGTTCGAATGAATTATTATATTCAAATCCGTTTAAAGATAT
>Ga0123356_10004034_pt1 | contig 15248 bp, 11 predicted proteins | sample TergutEmb28metaG_2_FD_92546 | JGI IMG/M metagenome (GOLD analysis project Ga0123356, IMG submission 92546) | Embiratermes neotenicus P3 segment gut microbial communities from Petit-Saut dam, French Guiana - Emb289 P3 | ecosystem: Host-associated > Arthropoda: Insects > Digestive system > Gut ... | reverse complement strand
GGGCGCGCGGATTGCCCTGGGCTTTAACCGCGCCGACGTCTCGCGCGAGGAGGCCGCCGCGGCGGTGCGGGACGGGACATTGGAGGTGCTCATGGACTTCGTACCGGCGGCGCGCGGCGACGCGTTCTTCATACCGGCCGGGACCGTACACGCGATAATGGGCGGCGTGCTCATCTACGAGGTGCAGGAGGAGTCAAACACTACGCTGCGCCTGTACGACTGGAACCGCAGGTCGCCGGCGGGAAATCTGAGAGAACTGCACATCGACGACGCGCTCGACATAATCAAATTCGACGAAAACAGGCCGCTCAAGCCTGATCCGGTGCTGATTGACGGCAACGAGGCATTCAGGCACGAGTCACTGTGCAGCAGCAGGAAGTTTGTGCTGAGCAGATACGCGTTTTTGAAGACAGGGAAGGCTGAATTGGAGACGATTGATGGGTTCCGCGTGATGTCGATTACCGGTGGGAGCGCGGAGGTCTGCGCGGGGGACAGTTGCGTGAGGCTGTCGCTGGGGCAGACTGTGTTGATACCATCGGGGTTGGATGGTGTGAGGATTTATGGGGATGGTGGGACGGATGTTTTGGTTACTACCGTTTAAATCAAAATCAAAATCAACGTCAAAATCTTAAAAATCTTTTTTTGTGGACAGGGCCTCCGGCCCCGTAACGCCCCGGCATGCAAATCGCCACCGCATCGGAAACCTCACCTGCTCGCTTCCGACCGGTCAAAAAGATTTTCGCGCCCTAGGGGCGCGCACGATATGCTATGTAAATTAACGTAGTACCGATATAAATACGTACGGTCCCACCATATCAACTATGTAGGGGCGGCAATCTGCCGCCTGCATTTGATTTTGATGTTGATTTTGCGAGTGCCGGGAATAGCCCGGCGCCCCGCGCAGCGGGGCTCAACGTCCAAGCGACCAATCAGACCCTCGCGAACCGAATTGCAACCGACAAAACATTTTCCCAAATCGCTTTTAAAAAAACTGCATATTCAAACACGCCGATATTTCAACACCCCGTTAACAGCCCACGTCAACAGATAAAACGCGCTTTTTAATGGATTCATCCCCAAAACATTCCTGTATATGTTCCACTGCGGCCCAATCATCCGCTTCTTCGACGCCGTCAGCGAATCGTCCCTCATTCTGTAATCGACCAGTATATCATCATACCCCATTGCAGCCAACCCCTGTTCCATTATATTAAGCCAAAACACGTAATCATCCCGCAGATTCCTCAAATCCTCGTTAAAACGGACCTTAGCTTTTAATTTTTGGGTATCGAATATCGAGGCTGACGGGAATATTGGGCAGTGGTAGAGCATTTTTTTGAAATCTTTTTTGCCCGGGCTGCTGTATGGCGGTAGGATTTCCTGCCGGCAGGCGCTGTCTTTTCGTCTGTACCCGCAGAAGTATATGGCGACCTCCTCGTCGTTATTGCTGTTGATATGCGTTGACATTCGTTCCAGATAATTGTCGTCCCAGATATCGTCCGAGTCCAAAAACGCGATGTATCTGCCCCTTGCGTGTTCCATTGCCAAGTTTCTGGTGCCTGATGAGCCTCTGTTTTTGGGAGATACGATGATTTTTATCCTTGGGTCGGCATTGGCGTATTGTTGGACGGCTTTGATTCCGGCGCCACCGTCGGGTGAGCAGTCGTCCGCGATGATCATCTCCCAGTCCCCCACGGTCTGCCGCAGGACGGAGTCTATGGTGGCCCCTACCAGGGCTGCGCCGTTGTACATGGGGGTTATTATTGAGAATGTTGGGGTGTCCATGCTTCCAAAAATACGTTTTTTCGTTCCTACATCAAAATTTTACTTGAATTATCTGTACATTATATATGGGCATTAATTATTTTATATAGATTTTCCGTAACGTTGCCGGTTATCCCCGGATCAAAACGTAACGGGTGGTATTATTTCTGGGGTGTTCCGAATGAAGAAGAAGCATGGGATTATTTTGACAGTTTTCGCCCTGATTGGCGTTGGCGTCATTGTGGCGATGCAGATGTTGTCGGCCCGGGCCAAGGAGGCCGCGGCGTTGGCTCCCGGCCAGGGGCAGCGCGGGCCTGTGGCTGTGGAGGTCTCCGAGGTGTCTGTGCGGCCGATGGTCGACATGCGGGATTTTTCGGGCACCGTCAAGGCATCCTACACTTATGTTATTTCCGCGAAGGTCGGCGGGAGGCTTCTCAACCTCAACAAGCGCATCGGCGACGCCGTCAGGGCCAACGAGATGGTTGGGCGCATAGATGATGTCGAGTTCAAAAACGCGCTGGACGAGGCGCAGACGCAGATGCGTGTCAGCCGGGCGTCCTTGCAGGAGTCCGAGGCGCAGCTGTCGCACACGCGGCGGGAGCTTGAGCGGGCGCGCGGGTTGGTTGAAAAGGGGATTGCGTCGCGGTCTGAGCTTGACGCTTTGCAGACTCAGGTTGAGACGCAGACTTCGCGGCATGAACTGGCCAAGGCCCAGCTTGAACAGCGGCAGGTTGTTTTGGACAGGGCAAAGATGAATTTTGAGTATACGCAGATACGGGCTTCCCAGCCCGGCTTCGTCGCCCAGCGGCACGTAGACGGCGGGACCTTGCTGTCGGCCGGTGGGGCTATACTGACCGTTGTTGGGCTTGACACCGTTTTTGTAGAGTTGGCAGTTTCGGAGAAGGACTACCAGAACTTGCAGCCGGGCAAGGCCGCGACGGTTACTACCGACGCCATCCCCGGCAAGACGTTTGAGGGTGTTGTTTACCGGAAGGCGCCGTTTTTCCAGTCCGCCTCGCGCACCGCCGCGGTCGAGATCGCTCTGCGCAACAGGGATATGGCGCTCAAGCCGGGGATGTTCGCGCGGATCAACATTCTGATAAACAGCGAAAGCGCCGCGCGCGCGGTGCCGGCCGCCGCGTTAGTCGAGCGGGAGGGGCGGTTCTCGGTGTTTGTGGTGGGGGACTCCATGAAAGTTAGGAGCGTCCCCGTGCAGGTGGGCATAAACGACGGCGCGTACGCCCAGATACTGTCGCCGCCCGATTTGGACGGGCAGATCGTCACGCTGGGGCAGCACCTTCTGAGGCCCGGGTCGGTGGTGGCCATCGCCGGTGACAGGAAGAGAGAGCAGGCGGGGCCGCCCGAAGAGGGGCGCAGGAAGGGCCAATGAGCGGACACTCGGGATTAGCCTCTTTCCCGGTTCGCCGGCCGATAATGACCACGGTCATCTTTCTGGTGGTCGTGATCATAGGCCTGTTTTCGCTGACGCGCCTGCCCATAGACCTCATGCCCGAGATCACGATGCCGACGGTCACGGTCATCACCACCTACGAAAACGCGGGGCCCTTGGAGGTTGAGGAGTTAGTCACGCGCCCGATAGAGTCGGCGCTCTCCGCGCTTCAGGGTATTGAAGAGATTACATCTACGTCGACGGAGGGCCGCAGTGTTATCCGCGTGACTTTTCCGTGGGGTACCAATCAGGATGCCGCCATTAATGACATGCGGGACCGGTTGGACCGCATCCTCGGGCGGCTGCCGGACGATGTCGACCGGCCGATGATCCGCAAGTTCGACGTGTCGGCGATGCCGATTCTGATTCTCGGCGTTATGGGGCAGGACAAGGATCTGACGATGTTGCAGCAGATTCTTGAGGATCAGGTGCAGTACAGGCTTGAGCGCGTCCCCGGTGTCGCCACGGTTGACATCCGCGGCGGGCGCCGCCGTCAGATACAGGTGGCCCTGCGCGCGGCGAGCATGGAGGCGTACGGGCTCTCTACAGACATGGTGGTCGGTGCGCTGCGCCGCGAGAACAGGAACATCCCCGCCGGTTCGGTCGTCGCCGGCAACCGCGACATCATGGTCCGCACCCTCGCCGAGTACTCCGACGTCTCCGACGTCAGCGGCACTGTGATAACCGTGAAAGACGGGGTGCCGGTACGGATCTCCGATGTGGCCGACGTACGCGACGGGTTCGAGGAAGTGAGGTCGCTGGAGCGCATCAACGGCCAGCCCGGGATCCGGCTTGCCATCAGCAAGCAGTCGGGCAGTAACACGGTAGCTGTATCCGCCGGCGTGATGCGCGAGGTAAACCGGATTAATCAGGACATAGATGGGCTTGAGATCATCACGCTGATCGATAACGCAAAGTACGTCGAGCGCGCGATGATGTCCGTCACCCAGGCGCTGCTTCTCGGCGGTGCGATAGCGATCCTCGTCATACTGCTGTTTTTGAGAAACATCTCCTCGACGGCGATTATCAGCGCCGCCATACCCATATCGATCATCGCCACGTTCGCGCTGGTCTATTTCTGCGGGTTTACGCTCAACATGATGACTTTCGGCGGGCTGGCGCTGGGGATAGGAATGCTTCTTGACAATGCCATTGTAGTACTTGACAATATTTACCATAAACGCGAAAACGGCGTAAACGCCTACGATGCCGCCGTCAAGGGTACAAGCGAGGTCTGGTCGGCCGTTACCGTGAGCACTATCAGTACCTTAGTCGTATTTATCCCGGTGATATTCATGCGCGGGATGTCGGGCATAATGTATCAGTCACTCGCGTACGTAGTAGCTTTCTCGCTGACGTGCTCGCTTCTTGTCGCGCTGACGCTGGTTCCGATGCTGTCGTCCAAATTCCTCAACCCAAAAAGCTTCAAGCACGAGGGGAACTCCGTAATCGACAGAGTATTCCGCCGGACGGAGAAGTATTATCAGGGCATTGAGCGTCTGTACCGCCGCATAATCCACTGGTCGCTGCGCAACCGCGTCACGGTGATAGCGTTCATCGTCCTGCTGTTCGTGCTCTCGATGTTCATGCTGCCGATGGTGGGCGTCGACCTGATGCCGGCGACCGACGAGAGCGAGGTTCGCGTTAATATAGAGATGGAGGTTGGAACGAAGTTAGACCGGCTTGACGAGACGGTAAGGAGGATAGAGGCGATTATCGAGCGTGAGGTGCCGGAGGCTGTCTACATGCTTGCGAACGTGGCCTCGAGCGGCGGTTTCCAGACGGTCGGCAGCAACACCGCGCAGATCCGCGTCTGGTTGGTTCCGGTGGCGAAGCGCGACAGGTCGTCGGCGCAGGTGGCCAACGAACTGCGCAGGAAACTGACGGGGCTGCCGGGGGCGACGGTTCGCGTGCGCGAGGGCCAGGGGCTCTTTATAATGAGGATGGGCGCAAACACCGACCAGGCGATAGGCATAGAGATACGCGGGTACGATTTGCAGGTCGGGCAGTCGCTCGCCCGACAGATAAGCACGGTTGTGGCGGACGTCCCCGGGATAACGGACGTGCAGATAAGCCGCGACGCCGGGATGCCGGAGTACCGCGTCAAGATAGACAGGAACAAGGCCGCGGAGCTCGGCTTGTCGGCGACGCAGATAGGCAGCACGGTCCAGACCGCGATGGGCGGCACCGCGGCGACGAAGGTGCGCGTGGAGGGCAAGGAGTATGACGTTCTGGTCAGGCTCGCCGAGGAGGACCGCCGCGGGTTAGACAACATCAACAACCTGACGATACTCAACAGCGCCGGCCGCCCTGTAGCGCTGCAGAGCGCCGCGTGGCTCCAGTCGGGCGAGGGCCCGGTGCGGGTGGAGAGGCGCGACCGCGAGCGCATAATAACCGTAAGCGTCAACTACGTGGGGCGCGATATGGGCAGCGTCGTGGAGGATCTCAGGGCCGCGCTCAGAGAGGTGTCCGTCCCGCAGGAGTTCGCGGTGCTGATACGCGGCGACTGGGAAGAGCAGCAAAAGGCGCAGCGCGAAATGATCTTCGCCGTGCTGATGGCGATAGTGCTCATATTCCTGGTCATGGCCGGCCAGTTCGAGTCATTCAGGGGCCCGTTCATCGTGCTGTTTTCCATCCCCGTTTCCCTGATAGGCGTAGTGGCTGTGATGATGCTGACCAAAACGCCGTTTACGATTCAGGCGTTTATAGGGTTGATAATACTGGTAGGGATATCGGTCAATAACGCCATCGTATTGGTTGATTTGGTCAACAGGATGCGCCGCGAAGAGAAGATAGAGCTGTTCCGCGCGCTGGAAATTGCCGGCGAGCGGCGGTTGAGGCCGATATTGATGACCTCCTTTTCGACGATACTGGGGCTGCTGCCCATGGCGATAGGTTTGGGCGAGGGCAGCGAGGCGCAGGTGCCGATGGCCCGTGTAGTAATTGGCGGGTTGATGACGTCTACGCTGATTACGCTGGTGTTGATCCCGGTGATATACTCGTTAGTTGAGCAGGGTGCCGAGAAGAAGAGGGTGAAGTTAGAATCGGCGCAGGTCTAATAATCGGCGGTGGCTTCGACAGGCTCAGCCACCGTTTCCGTTGCCTGAGCTTGTCGAAGGCAACACGTATGTACCTGTTTTATCGTGAAATCGATATTACAAAACAATGTTGTAGGGGCGACCGCCTCGGTCGCCCGTTATCAGGGAGCGGCAAAATGAGATTTTTGGCATTAATCATTATCACGTCCGCGGCGTTTGCCGCCTTCGGGCAGGAATCGGCAAGCAGGCCGGCGCACGCCCTGTCATTGGAAGACGCCCTGCAAAGGGCGGTCCGCGACAACCCGCTGGTGCGTATCGAGCGCATCAATACCGACATCGCCAATTCGATACTGAACGAGAGCCACGCCCAGTACGACCCGCGTCTGCGCGCCTCGTATACCATAAGCGACAGCGAGCGGCGTTCGTTTGAGAACTCGCACGATTTCTCCGCGTCGGTAATAAAAGATTTTACGACGGGAACGCGGGTGGAGGCCGGCATTGGCGCGTCGCCGGCCTCGCCCTCCCTGCAACGTCCCGACGACAGGTTCCAGAACAGCATAGGCGTCACCGTTACGCAGGCGCTTTTGCAGGGGTTTGGCGCCACGGCGGCTCTGGTTCCCATACGCAAGGCCCGCATAGACATGGACATCCGCCGGGAAGAGCTGGCCGCCTACACCCAGCGCCTTCTGGCTGACATCGAGCGTGCCTACTGGGACCTGCGCTTCAGCGGCGAGCAGATGAGTATTTACAGGTACTCTTTGGAGCTTGCGCAGCGGCTTCTGTATGAAGCAGAGGAGCGCCTCAAGCTCGGCAGCATAGCGCCTATCGACCTGGTTGCGATCCGCGCCGAGGTTGCCTCCCGCGAGCGTCAGCTTTACGACGCTCAGGTGTCGTACGACCAGAAAGCCCTGTACCTGCTGTACCTGATGAACGCGCCCGACCTCTTTGACGCCGAGCTGGCGCTGACCGACAGCGTGTCGTCTCTTGGCAGCGCCGACGCCGTGGCCGAACACGTCGACGCCGCCAAGATGTTCCGCGCCGACTATCTCGTCGCGTTCAGGCAGGCGGAGAAGGGTGAGCTTGACCTTGTGCAGACGAAGAACGGCCTGCTTCCGCGGTTAGACTTCTTTGTGTCGCTGCAGGGCGTGACCCCGGCGGAGTCGTTTCCCGAGGCGCTCATCCCCGGCGACGGGATTTCAAGGGCCATATCGGCCGGCCTGACGCTGCAGTACCCCATAAAAAACCGCTCGGCCGCGGAGCGCCACCGGCGCGTGGAGTTTACGGTGGAGCAGCAGAAGCTCTCGATAGAGAACTTCGTGAGGCTGATAGAGTACGAGATCCGCTCGGCCCATATAGAGGTACAGCGCGCGCGTCGGCAGGTAGAGACGGCGGCCACGGTCAGCGCGCTGCAATCGCAGAAGCTTGAAGCGGAGCAGGAAAAGATGAGCGCGGGGAAGTCGACGGGCTACTCGGTACTGCAGGTTCAAAGGGACGTGGTATCGGCGCACTTGGACGAGGCGCAGGCGCGGACGGCGTATACAAACGCCCTGATATCGCTCTACACAAGGGACGGGACGCTGTTGCAGAGGCGGGGTGTGAAATTTTAAGATTTTGCATCCCGAAGGGATGCACCGCCCGGTAGAATGGGGATAATAAAAGAATTATTCCGCATCCCGAAGGGATGCGCCCCCAAATGCCGGTAACAACGTTTTTGTTAAAACAGGCGCAGAGCCAAAAAAATTACTGTAATATGTCAATTTAACCGATAACAATTATATGAGGACTATGCAAGCCAAACATATAATCAATACCGTGCTGATGTGCCTGCTGCCCGCCGTTCCTGTTTTGTCTCAGGAGATTACGCGCAGCCAGGAGGTGATGAATCGTTTCAAGTTCAGCGCGCCGCCGCCGGAGGTTGTCGTCGGTCTTTTTATTTTTTTCGGGACGGCGCTGGCGATTCTGGTTTCGTTGCACCTGAACACGCGGCGCAAGCACAACGCCACCGCGCAGGATGTTTCGCAGCGGCTTTTCAATGAGGGGAGCGCACGGTGCGAGCTGACGGACGCCGAGGCCGCCGCGCTGCGGGCGATTGCGGCTTTTGCTCCCGACAGCGAAACCAAGGGGCACGAGGTTTTTGATGTCGCGGTCCTGTTTGAGCGGTGTGTTGAGGCGTACGCGGTCCGTCTTTTGCGCGCCGGCAACGCGGGCGACGAGACCGACGACCTGCTGCGCGCGGTGCGCCGCAAGCTCGGCTTCGGCAGCCATCCCGCGGATATGCCGCTCATGTCTACGCGCAACCTCTCGGTGGCGCAGGGGGTCTCGGTGGTGATCCCGGCCAAGGGCGCGAACCCGCCGCATCCGGTGGGCGGCGAGGTGGTGCGGGTGGGGGAGTTCACTTTCACGGTGCGCCTGACCGACGCCGGCGACGCCGGCGCGCAGCCGGGTGCCGACATGGCCGTGACGTTCCTGCGCCAGGGCGATGCCGCCTACAGCGTGCCGGCGAAAGTCCACAGCTTGGAGTCGGGCAGGATCGTGTTCTACCACACGCTGAAGTTTTCGCGCAGCCAAAACAGGAAATATATGAGGATGGAGGCAAGCCTCCCGCTGGCCTACAAGGTGACGGAGTGTGCCGACCCCGAGAAAAAACCGACCCAGGAGGCTTTCAAGGCGCGCAGCGCGGACATCAGCGGCGGGGGCCTGTGCTTCATCGCCGACACGGCGCAGCAGGCCGGCGACCTGATACTGCTCTCCATACAGATACCCGGCTATTCGATGGGCGGGATAACGGCCAAGATCCTGAAGGTCATAACGATAGAGGGCCGCTCGGCCACGCAGTACAAGCACCTGACGCAGTTCGTAACCATAGAGCCGCAGCAGCGGGAACGGATAGTTAGGTTCATCTTCGAAAAGCAGCGGGAGATGCTGCAGATGCGGTGACGGACGGCTGATATAACGGTGCGCGGATGTTCATAAAATCGCGCCGTTTTGGGGCCGCAAGGCGGGCCCGACGTTGGGGGGGCGCCTGCGAGGTTGTTAAAAAAAAACGATTATACTTGAATTTCCCATGTACAATAAATGATAATTATACTATGCGGCTCAAAAACCCCAATTCCGGCGGCGTCGCGCTGCGCGTGATTATTTGCGCCGTGTCCCTTGCGATACTGGCGGGTGCCATCGTTTCGCTGATGCACACCTTCCAGGCCGACAAGGAGGACGACCACCGCCGCGCCGTGGCGCTCGCGGAGTACGGGTTGCAGAAAGCGTTTGGGGAACTTACCATCTCCATGGACTGGGCCGCTGGGTTCGCGGATGAGCACATGGACGAAGAGGGCGGCAGTTTCGGGGTAGCGGTCACCCGCGAAGAGCGGGACGGGACCGTCTACATGAAAATAGTGTCTACGGGGACCAGCGGCTCCGTCACGCAGACCAGGGAGTGCACACTGCGCCTCTCGGTCTCGGAGGACGGCGACTCCACGTGGGTTAACGAGGGCATAAGGTAGGATCGGGGCGGGGAACGGACTAATGGCAATGAAGAAAAAAGGGAACAGCACGGTCGGGCTCGATATCGGCAACCATTCGCTGAAGATCGTCAAGCTCAGGCACCAGAAAGACGGCTACTTCTTAGAGGCCACCGGCATAAAGGAACTGCCAAAGGGGACCATAGAGGGCGGGGAGATCAAGAAACGTGATGTGCTCATAGACTCCATCACGCACCTTGTCAACCAGTGCGACCCGTCGATACGCGAGATCGTATTCTCCATGAGCGGGCACGGGATCATTTCCGACAAGGTCTCTTTCAAAATAGACGAAAACGAGGAGAAGCCGGGGGAACTGATAGACTGGGAGGCGCGGCAGCGCAGCCCGTTCGACGCCGACGACATTACTTTAGACTACAAGATACTGCGCCGTTTTCCCGACACCGGCGAAACCGAGGTGCTCTTAGTCGCCGCCAAGAACCAGATCATGCAGAGTTACTTAGACCTTGTGTACGATGCCGCGCTCGTCCCCGTGATTGTGGACGTAGACGCGTTTGCCATCACCAACAGCTACGCGCTCGAGTGCGCGGGGCTGCCGGACATGGGAACCGTGGCGCTCCTGAACATCGGGCACAGCGTAACGAGCATTACGTTCATAAAGGACGGAATCTACCACTCAACGCGCGACATATCCACGGCGGGCGAGTTTTTCAACCGCATCCTCCAGCGCAACATGGGGCTCTCCAGCGAGGACGCCATTCAGGCCATTAAGGGCAAGACGACCGGGTCTATCGACATGGCCCAGCTCAAGCAGAGCGTCGGGTACGCGGCGGAGGAGCTGTCGTCGGGTATCGATTTGGCTTTCTCTTATTATAAGACGTCGGAGAACACAGATTCCATAGACAAGATAATCCTCTCCGGCGGTGGGGCGTACATCCCCAGTCTTGTCCAGTTTCTTGAGGACCGCCATCAGACCAAGGTGCAGATCTCCAATCCGCTGGCGCACGTCCAGTATGACCGCAACCTCTTCGGCGGGACGGACGTGGAGAGCATTTCCGCGCTCCTCACCGTAGCCGTGGGGCTCGCGCTCAGGAAGACGGAGGAGTGATGATAGAGAGAATAGAAATCAACCTTTTGCCGGCGGAGTACCGGGTCAGCAGGCGCTCTATAAAGTTTGAGCGGGCGATTATCTATCCGGTTGTGGTGCTCGTAGTTTTGGCCATAGGCGTCGCGCTGTACACCGTGTACCTCAACGACAAGAAGGCGCGGATCTCCGACGACCTCGCGGCGATACAGCAGGAGATAGAGGCGAACAAGCATTTGCAGAAAGAGTTGAACGATCTGCGCACCGCCAAGAGGGTGACGGAGGAGAAGATCGCGGCGCTCAGGCAGATAAGCGTGGACCGCGAGAAGTGGGTGCGCCTGTTGGAGATGCTCAGCAGTAACCTGCCGTCGTACACGTGGCTTGTTAACGTAAAAGAGGAGTCTTCCCCGCCGCGGTTGGCGATAGAGGCGCGGACCTACTCGTTCCCCGAGGTGGCGACCTACATGAGCCGTCTTGAGGAGCACGATCTGGTAAGCGGCGTGCAGCTTACGGGCGTGGAGCAGATCGCGGGCCAGGGCCGTATGGTTTACAGGTTCAACATGACGTGCGTGCTCGCCGCAGGCGCGCCGCCGCCGGCGGAAGAGAAGAGCGAAGATGATTCCGCCGCTCGCCGTGGAAGGAACAGGAGGAGGTAACCGTGGCCAAAAAACTTAAACTCGATTTGAAAGACCCGAAGGTCAAGAGCGTTTTAATAGTACTGGCGATAATATTGCTGGGCGGCTATATGTGGTTCGATATGGTCTATAATCCGCTCGCCGAAGAGATTGCCATGCTTGAGGAGCAGAAGGAAGCGGCGGAGGCCGAACTCCTCAAGATAAACGCGCTCAAGCCGCAGATACAGAAGCTGCGCCAGGAGTCGGCCGCGCTTGAAGCGACGCTCGACTCGCTCAAAAACATGTTCCCCGACGGGAAACAACTGCCGCGCCTCATAAGGGAACTGACAACCGTCAACAGGCGCAGCAACGTGGCGACGACCAGGTTCACACCCAAGCCGGATGTAGAGAAAGAGTATTATATAGAAAACAAGTACGACGTAGCGGTTACCGGTAACTACCACAATTTGGGGGCGCTGTTCAGCCACATGGCGAACTTTCAGTTGATCATCAACTTGTCTGATGTGACGATAAACGCCAATCCCCAGTTTGGCAACAGGGGCAGTAACTTGGGCGACGCTGTGTCGAACGAACGGATGCCGTCGATAAACGCCACGTTCGAAATGACAACATTTTCATCTAAACGGTGACGGGTAATATGAGAGTCCTTATTGCGTTAGTGTCAACGATGATCATCTGCTCGGCCCTGTCCGCGTCTGCTCAGCAGCCGCAGGCTCAACAGGACCAGAGGCCGTCGATCATCGGCTTGGAACTTCGGGCTGGGCCCAGGGGGCTGATGTTAGTCATCTCCGGGTCGGGGCCGATACAGTTGGGCGCCAAGCCCGGCGACCTCGAAAAGGCGACGGCGCGCTACCCTGAGCTGCGGGTCAGCATCGGCAACGCCCGTTCGGGCTTGGGCGCAAACGTCAAGTTTCAGGGGCCGGAAGCGTTGCCCGTACGGGAGATCGAACTTGCCGAGAACGCGAACGGCGTGACTTTGGGCATAAAGATGCGCGGTATGGTTAACGGCCCCGTAGACGTGCGCAGCGGAGACAATCAGGTGCGCATACTGCTCACCCGCGACGCGTATCCGGAAACGATATGGCGCCCCGGCGAGATCAACTCCGCGCCGGTAGACATGAAAAGAATGGAAGAGCGTGCGGCAAGGGACGCGCAGGCGCCCGCAAGCGGAGAGATGTTTACGGTGAAAGAAAGTCCGGCGGCAGCACAGCCTCGGGCACAAACGCCGCCGCCGCAGGCCGCTCCGGCCGCCCCGGCTCCGGCTCCCGCCCCCGCTCCAGCGCCGGCACCGGCTGCGCAAGCGCCGAGGGGACAGCAAGCCGCGCCGCAGGTAGCGCCAAGGGCCGAAACGCCGCAAACAACTATCGAGGAGGACGACAGTAAAATACTGCCGTCAGGCGAAACGCTCAAAGAGACCCCGCAGGGGACATTGGTAAGGTACAGAATCTACGGCCGCGACCCGTTCATACCGTTAGTAAGAGACACCACCGCGACAGAATTGCCGCGCGTTGAGGATTTGCGCTTGGTGGGTGTGTTGGAGGATTACCGTGAGAGGATCGCGCTTCTGGAGGATCACAAAAACGGCAACCGTGCTTTCGCCCTGCGTGCCAACGACCCCGTAGAGCAGGGGCGCGTACTGCGGGTTCAGAGGGATCGAGTCGTATTTCTGATAAGGGACTTCGACGTATCGCGGTCGTACACGCTTAGCCTGACGGAGGTAAATACAGGCAGGTAGCGTGTGGCGGAGGCAGTGAGTTGGAGGAGTAGCGATTGATAATAAACATTGATGATAAAGGGGATATTGATCCATGAAGAACAAAATCGTATTGACGCTGGCGTTGTCTGTGGTAATAGCGTCGTCATTGGCGTTTGCTCAGCAGGCTGCCCAGCAGCAGCCCGGTCGCATGGTTTCGGCTGGCGACCGCTACAACACGTCCGGCGACCGGATCATAGATTTCTTCGATGTTCACGGGGCCGAACTGCGCTCCGTGCTGCGCCAGATAAGCGCGTACAGCGGAATGGACATCGTCCCGAGCGACCAGGCGAAAGCGAGCGTCTCGCTGTCGGTCTCCAACAAGTCATGGCGCGAAGTTCTTAATATCGTCTGCATGGTACACGGCCTCTCTTATGTAGAGGAGCAGGGCTTCATCTACGTGATAACTGCCGCCGAAGCCGCCACCAGAGGCACAGCCGGGGAAGGCGGGGCATCCGCCGTAACTCCCGGAAGCGCACCGGCCATGGAGGCGCTGAGCCCGCTGGTCCGCGAGGTAGTGGCCATGCGCTACATAACCGCAAACGAAATGTCGGCGGCCATAACGCCGTTCCTGTCGCCGCGCGGAAAACTGACCGCGATACAGCACACAAACTCGGTGGTTATCGTAGACACTGACGAAAGCCTGAGGCAGATGAAAGGCCTCATAAACCAGATAGACATACAGACCGCTCAGGTCTCCATATCATGCAAAATAATCGAAATAAGCTCCGGCACCCTGCAGGAGATGGGCGTAAACTGGGGCTTTACCGACGCGGGCAACAACATAACCGCCGGCCAGTTCTGGAATCCGGAGGTAGCCGTCCCGTTCCCCGGGATGGACCCGGCGAGGCATACGTTCAGTTACGGCCTGCTCAGCCAGGAAAAGTTTCAGGTAACGCTTGACTACCTTATGCGCGACAACAAGTCTGAGGTGGTCGCGCAGCCGCAAATTACAACGCTCAACAACAAGGAAGCAAAAATCTTTATGGGCCAGCAGATTCCCATAAACACTTTGGACGAGTCCGGGAACACCATAACCGAAATGGTAAACGCCGGCACCCAGCTTACGGTAACCCCGTATGTCTCCGGCGATGGAAAGATAATGCTCTCCATAAACACAAGCAAGGAGTCGTACGAGATGCTGGCAAACGGCAGCCCTGTCATAAACCAGCAAAGCGCGGTGACGAACGTGCTTGTTAGCAACGGAGAAACCGTGGTAATAGCGGGCCTCACGTCGAACGAAAAACACGATACCGAGATAGGCGTACCCATCCTGAAGAACATCCCGATATTGGGCAATCTGTTCAAAAGGTCGGTGAAGAGCTCCCTGAAAAGAGATTTGGTGATCTTCGTGACGCCGCATGTCATCCACGCCGGCATATAGCGCAGCGGCGGCCGTTTTGGCCGCCCGACGCATTTTTTTACAAAAACTCTTGACACGGCGTCCCCGGTGATGTATTTTATAGTTCAAGGCAGCGTAGCTCAGTCGGTTAGAGCAGTGGAATCATAATCCACGTGTCGGGGGTTCGATTCCCTCCGCTGCTACCATATATTTGCGGGCGACCGGGGCGGTCGCCCCTACATTCCGGAATTTACATGCTGGTTAATGACTTAGCCGCGTTCTTCAAAGCGCTCGGAGGCGCCGTACCGCGCTCTGTGCTGGCCGGGGTCAGCGGCGGGGCGGACTCGGTCGCGTTGATACACCTGCTGCATCAGTACAAAAACGATTTGGAGATATCCCGCCTTGCCATCGCGCATGTCAACCACGGGCTGCGGGGGGAGGAGTCGGACGGAGACGAGAGGTTCGTCCGGGAGATTGCCGAGCGGCTGGAGATGGAGATCTTCTGCGTTAAACTGGACGGTTCAGAGGCGGCTGACAGCAGGGACGGCATGGAGGACTGGGCGCGGCGGGAGCGGTACGGCTTTTTTTCGGCTGTCGCGAAGTCGGCCGGGTTTGACTTCACAGCGACGGCGCACACCGCCGACGACCAGGCCGAGACTCTGCTGCTGCGGATGGCGCGGGGGACAGGGGTACGGGGCCTGCGGGG
>Ga0123356_10004033_pt1 | contig 15248 bp, 17 predicted proteins | sample TergutEmb28metaG_2_FD_92546 | JGI IMG/M metagenome (GOLD analysis project Ga0123356, IMG submission 92546) | Embiratermes neotenicus P3 segment gut microbial communities from Petit-Saut dam, French Guiana - Emb289 P3 | ecosystem: Host-associated > Arthropoda: Insects > Digestive system > Gut ... | reverse complement strand
TTGTTTGTCCTGTCATTTCTCTGACTTCACGTGCTGCATCCCTGTATGATCCTTCGCAACACGCTGTTACTATCAGCTCTGACATTAATTCACTAAATTTTCCGCTGCCGGTTATCCCGATTGCTTCATCTAACAAATATACACTGCCAATTCTATAGCCTTCATCAATGATATCGTATCGAACTCTGTAATATTCCACTTCTCCAATAGCTGTTTTAATCGTATTTTTATCTTTGCCTCTGTGACGATAACGGCTTTTGTCCCGGCTTTCCATTAACTCAGCATCCCAATCTTCCAGTTGCGATGACATCATATTCCGTCCGAGCAAAAAACATGTATCTCGGATTTTACGTTCGTAATCCTTGAAATTTTCCTCTCCTTTTGGTATATTCAACCTGCATACTCCCTTCAGAGTTTTGTTGTTTAGCAATTACATTTTACTGAAATTCTGTATGCAGGGGAAGTGGTAAATCCACTTCCCTGATTTTTCAAGGATTCCCGTCCCTTTCTCGATGATTATTCAGCGAGATTAATCGGGGTGGGGCGCAATGCGTCGGGTGGGAGGAAAAAACTGCGGGTTGCACGGTATTACACTAAGGCATATATTTATTATTTATACTACAATGAGCTGGACAATGTGAAATACAGGTGGTTGCTGTTGTAAATAGTGCTCATTATTTAGTACTCAATGTGTACTGCACATTTGTTAAAGACACGCCACGCAACAAATTTGTTGCACGCCGTGTCATTGACAACAAGAAAGATTACTGTAAAAATAGTGTTATCAATAATTATTAAGGAGATTCCACTGTGAAAAAACTAAAAAGAACCCTATTCTCGATGCTGGCAGTTGTTATGCTAGCAACAATTGCTTCACCTTTAGCCGTTGCGATATTTGATGACAATGAACAGCAAGATTTAGCGCCTGTTCAAATACAACCAATGTCAGCGAATGGTTTGATTATAGTAGACCGGAACATTAAACATGCTTTACGCAACGAATTTGTCATGACAGCAAGCACATTTAGTAGTGAACTTATATCGGAAGTTAATCCATTATCAATTGGAGTGTTTCGTTGTCCCTCTGGTATATGTACTTGGCCATCTCGTTGGCTACCAATGTCTAGAGCATGTTACCAAGATTGTACAAAATGTTTTAACACACGGGAAAGAGCACATACTTGGGTAACTGTTACAGCGAGAACATTTTGCAATATTTGTGGGTTTGTGCGTTGATTAGATCGATTCGCAAACTCGTTTTTGTAATTTACTTTGTAAACAATAATCTTTAAGAAGTTAGAAACAGAACCACTTGTAAAAGGCGGTCCTGTTTCTAATCAGATAAGATTACGTATATATTGTTTTTTATTGTAAAGGTAGGTGTTTACTATATTAAAGCTATTAAAATATATAAGCAGCTTTTTAATGGTAATAACTTTTATGTTTTTCCTTGTTGCGTGTAGTAATGATACTAATAATGATGAAGTTAAAGTTGTCGAAGGTGGCGTCGACAGCACATTTATCGATGCGTATATTTATGAGACATCCCAAATAGACTTAGATGGCATACCTTACTATATACACGGAATAGCAGGGTTTGATGAGCAGATTGTTTTTTGGTACGTGGACGAAACCCCGTCTATTGTTATAGAATTCATCGAAGCCAGCGGCAGACTTGTGCATAAGACTCGCATTCCGGTACAAGAAAACAAAGACGTTCATGTCGGAGGTTTACAAATCACTGATGAAGGTAATATCGATATCGTCACATCAATGAGTGATGATGCCCGTAACGCTGAGGTGTTCCGCGAGTTATACAGTAAGGACGGCGAGTTATTATCCTCTCAAAATATATCAGGTATTGTGCGACAGCAGGGCTTTTTTCACATACTCAATACAATCTTCGACGATGGCGGTAATCTAGCACTTGTTGCACTTGTTGGAGATACTGATAATGCAATACTGCATTTATTGGCAAATGATGGCAGACCGATAGGTGAACTGCAAGTCACTCTAACTCAAAGCATTGCAAAACTAAAAGACGGCAGAGTGGCTGCACTGCATAATAACGGAAGTTCTGATTCTCTGCGTGTGATTGACTTCTCATCGGGAGTGTGGGGTGAAACGCTTTCCCTTACAACAACAGATGCTCGAATAATAATTGCAGCTAGTGCTTCAGACCCTTATGATGTACTTATTGATGACGGGAATCAATTAATCGGATATACGCTTGGCACAGCAACACAAACACTGCTTTTTAACTGGCTGGAAACCGGGATTAATCCAGGAAAGCAGCACCATATAAGCGTGTTATTAGACGGACGCATATTAATGCTATTTATTGACAAGGTATCTTCGAGTTTTTCGGACTCTGATTGGCACTCGGAAATGCTGTTACTGACTGCTGCAAGGCGTCATGATACTGACGACAATCGAACAATTCTCACCTTAGCAGGCTTACATATTCCTGATTATATTTATATGGAAGTTGCGGCATTTAATCGAGAAAGCACACATTATCAAATACAAATAAATGATTATGGAGTCAACGGTGATTGGGAAGCGGCGGGGGCGCGGCTTAATGTTGAAATAATCGCAGGAGATGCACCGGATATACTTGTTAGTGAACAAGGGGTTATTAATCCGGCATTTCTGGTTGACCTCTACGCCTTTATTGACAGCGACCCTAATATTAACCGCACAGACTTTTTCCCAAATATCTTAAAAATCCAAGAGACTTCCGAAGGTGTATTGCCGTTGATATCAAGTAGTTTCGATATTAGAACTGTTCTTACTACGCGTGAAAATAAAGCGCAGTTTGAGCCTTTTACATTTGATACTCTATTTTGGCATCTCGAGGAAGCAGACTCCGCACTCGAGCTTGGAGGAGACAGATGGATGAAAAGGGACTTTTTTATGCTTTCGGTTTTTCTTATGTCCGGTAAATCATTTATTGACTATGCTGACAGTCGGGCTAATTTTGATAGCGAAGAATTTATTAACGTACTCGAAATTGCTGCTCGTTTACCAGCTCATGATGACCGAAATTTGATGGGGTATGATTATGAATTAATGCGATTATACAGTGGTCAGCAGCAATTAGTGTTCATGTCACGTATTGATATTAACCGTTATTATGAAATGCAAGCTATATACGACGATGTTGTTGCCATTGGAATGCCCACCCCTGAAGGTGGGCAACATGCCGTCGTATTACCTTATGGTATTGGTATAAGTGCGGCTTCATCGCATCAGGATGCTGCTTGGAGCTTTATTCGTCGATTATTACTAACTGTTGATATGGATTTTATAGAGGGCTTACTACCACTCAATATCGCTGTTTTTGATGCTCGTATTATAGAGCTTATGACACCTGAATTTTGGGATGAAACAATACCTGAGATAGGAGCTGTAATGGGCGAAGAACGACCAAGAGAAGCAAGAATGTTCGGTGGTTTAGAGCCAATTTACGTATATGCAATGACAGAGAATCACGCTACAGATATCAGAGATATTGTATATAATGCAAGTATCCTGTTTGGAGGGGACCTCACGGCATGGATGATTTTGCAGGAAGAGTTTCAGGCTTTTTGTAACGGACACCGCTCAGCCGCTGAAGCAGCAAGAATTATCCAAAATCGTGTTCAGACATACTTAAATGAACAAGTTGAATAAGGATAATTCAAAACAGAGTTCAAACTCTTGTTTGGTAGCAGAGTCCACACTGACACGTCTCTACTTTTTCTTGCTCTATTGCACAACCGAGAATGCTATTTTTCCCTCAAACTCAGTGCGTTCGTTATCTGTATCGCCGATTGTGAATTCGAGGTTTACGTATACTATATAGTTTCCGACGGGTAATTCCTGTAGCTCTTTCTCATGTACTGAATGAAGAGCTTCATAGAAATCGAGGTCAAACGAGTTTGATATTTGGGGATATGCGAAGGTATATTCTTTATTTTTTTCAAAAATTGTATTTATTAAAACATCGTGTATATGCCCACCTGAAAGGAAGCCGTTATCACCTTCTATAGAAAAAACAACTAATGGGTCTCCATGGTAAATCGTTACCTCGTCTTCATCTCCAATATATTTCATTGATATTCGTATATCCTTAGGTTCTAAGAATTTATATTCCTGCTTATCGGTGTGAAGAGTAATGGTAAAGACGTCACAGCCACTTTTACTAATCAGATTAACACCATCAAGCTCGGAATCACCTCTACAGCCGGTTATCATAAACATAAGTAATATGAGTACAAGCAACACAAGTTTTTTCATCTTTTTTCCTCCCTAATAGCAAACTGCTAATACTATTTTTCAATCACCTACCTACAATCTGCAAGAGTTCATTTGCACGTTTTAGTAGCACTTCTTTGTGTTCAAAGTTGCTTGATAGATTGATAGTTTTTTCGCAGAGCTTACGAATTGTATCGCTGTGGTTCTTATATGAGTTGTCGGGCAGTGGCACTACAGCACTTGACCATGACCAGTCGAAGTCGTAGTACGGTGCCATTGATATATATTCGCCTGTGTTTGAGTTTCTCAAAAATCCATAGTTGCCCCAATGACGGTCATCATGCTCGACAAGATAGTCGATAACAAAAAGAGCTACTGCTTGCTCCTTAAATATCTCGACTGCTTTTTCACGAGGGTTGTCTTTTTTTCTTGAAAAACCGGATTGTTCCATTGACTCAAGAAAATAGTCAGGTGATGTGAAGTTTGTGAGTAAAATTCCTTCATCAGACTTCTTTGCTTCTGCTGTATTTTCCAGTCCTAATGTATAGCAAAGTTCATAAGGTTCATATTCTTTATATGACCTTACTTTTAGGAGCGTCTTTGAATCGAGCCATTTTTTATCTGCAGCCCCATTGACAAAAAGCGTTGAAATTGAGGCGCCTTTGAAATCACCGGTCCCATCCCATTCTTTGTGAATATACGGAGTAATATCGTTAAAGCTCACACTTTCATCTTGCCTTTTTAGCCAATAGCAATCAGAAAGCGACAATGTCCGCGTTGCTTCAATTACATTTTCGTGATTATCAGAGCCAAATGCAGTTAACATTAATCGGCGAGCTGATACATTCGAGCCGGCACTGTATCTTGTTTTCATCCACTGCAGATAATTCATTGTTTTATGTTTCATGCAACCCGGCAATAAATCTTTGGAAAGAATTTCTTTTCTTGACACATTGTAAACTTCAACATCTTTACACATAAGTATAAGAGAACTGCCATCGACAGCTCTTGTATTATATGCTTTTTCTTCACTTTGTCCTGTTAAGCGCAGTATTTCACTTTCGGGGATGCGTCTTTGATTTCCGGGAGTCCGAATCGTTTGTATTTTTCCGCTATTATCCCATAGTCTTATAGTTTTTGCAGTGACATTGAGGATTTCGGCAGCTTCTGATATTGTATAGTACTTTTCCATAACACCGATAATACCCTCTCTTATGTTATATCAGTATTATAGAGCTGTTTTTTTTAGTTGTCAACAAAAAAACGTTCAGGTTTGTTCAAGTTTGTGCAGGTTTGTTCAGGAAGCTACCTAATTGTAAATTCACATGATATAGAAAACTCGTAAAACCCTGGTAAAAACCAAAAGGGTTTTGTGAAGCGATATACTCCCTCGTGTAAATCACCATAGTACGCAGACCAATCAACATAGAGGGAAATTACACTTCCGGGGGAGAGTTCAGACCTTTCTAAAGTAAAATCTAAATCCCTTATTGGAAGTATTTCACTCCAATTGCCATCAGAATGCGTATGAAGAGAAAAAGAAGCACCAAACATAATCAGGTAATTGCTTCGATTTGCGATAAGAAATGACATTCCTGATTGAGTAATGCTAGTTTCATCAATATCAATATATATATATGATTCCTCATATAAAAAGGCGTGTTCCTTTTCTTGGTGTTTAAGATTTGTATTAATTTCCACACCACCATGACCTTCCCCTTGCGTGCATGATGCTATAATAGGAGGTAGGCAAAGTAAAAAAAATATAATTAATAATTTTTTAATGCTCACGTTAATAAACATTTTTATCAAGATTCATGGTTAATTGCACAGTCTTAATACAAGAAATATACGAACTTGTTCCTGTATGGATAATCCCTACAAGATAATACTTTGGTTCGCTACCATGCAGACCAACAACTACACCACCACTATCGCCATTCAATGAACCAAAGCTAATCTTTAAAGTATTAGTGATTCCCGCTGATGATGTATAAAAAGTATCTTGAACAGAGCCTTTCATTGAATAAACTCTATCAGCTTCATAAGATGAAAAGCCTGTTCCATAAGCTGTTGCACCTTCTCCAAGTCCAATAAATGTACCTGCTTCATAAGAATAACCCCAACCAGTTAATGTCCTTGATGGAGTGATTGCAGAGTTTGTTCTCTTTATAAAAACACCATCAATTGTTCCTGAGCATATGGGCGTCTCTGCAGTGCCAAAAACACTTGATCCGATGTAGAATGTATCTCCTGCTTTTATCGTTTTATGTGGAGTAGTTATTATTCCAAGTGCTCCTGTGTTGTCTTTTGCCCAAAAACCAGTGCTCCTTGAAGCAATATTTGTAGTGCCTCTTTTAGCCGGAAACTCAGTTCCTGGTTTGCATGACAGCATTGATTCTTTTTCATTACTTATAATGATATTAACTTTATTAAATGGAATATTCACTTTTGATGTTAAAAACTCTTTAACTCTTGTTGAAAAGGCTCCAAAGTCATCGTTGGTATTTAAATATAAGTTTGCTGAGTTTTTTTTGAAAGATAATCCAGAAGCGGTAAAACAAGAAATTAGGTTGTCATTTGAATTTGTATCTAAAAGACTGGTAAGAGATTTGTGTGTTTCCTTCAGTTCATAAATAGAATAATTAACTTCCTCAAACTGTACATTTTGTAAATCTATAATCTTGCTAAAGTAGTTTCTTTTTTCATCATTTAATGATGTAACTTGAATAACTAAATGTTTATTTGCATTTAAATACATACCTCCAAAGAATTCAGGAAAATCCACGTTTTGGTCATCGTAGTATTCATTATTATTTGCCCATGACTTTAGTAATAAATTGAATTTTTCATTTGAGATTGATTCTCGAATCAAAATAGGGTCGATAGCATCAGCATTGTTATTACTAGGGTTATTAGACTTTGTATTCATATTATCACCTTTTTGTTAATGCTCATTTATAGTAATAAACCACATTATAATCATATTTTCCAACTTGTCAATGACACAGCGTGCAACGAATTTGTTGCGTGGCGTGTCATTGAAAATCATATATGATACATTATTGATTAAACTCTTACTTCATGCTGCTTTTTAACACCTCGCGGATTATTTCTTCTACGGTTAGGGTTTCGATGTCTATGGTACGAAGAGCGGCGGAGATTTCGGGTTGGCTGTAGCCGAGGACTGTTAGCGCGGCAGCGGCGTCTCTTTGTTTTGTGCCTACTCCAAGCTGTCCTGCGCCATCACTAGCCGGAACAAAGCCTGATGCTTTTAGTGCGGGCATTTCTTTGCTCACTTTGTCTTTTAGCTCAAGGATTATACGCTGAGCAAGCTTTTTACCTATCCCAGGCGCAACAGTCAGGGCGGTTTCATCATCGCCGATTATGGCTAGAGCAAGCGATTCGGGCGATGCCGATGAGAGTATTGAAAGAGCCGCTTTCGGACCGACGCCCGATACGCTGAGTAGTTGCTCGAAAGCACGCTTTTCACTTGTGTTGTAAAAGCCATATATGTCAAAAGCGTCCTCTTTTATATTGCAGTATGTAAAGAGCTTCGCTTTTTTGCCTGTTTCCAAATGAGATAGGGTGTTGAGTGTCGTAAAGCAGGCATAACCAACTCCCCCGATATCAATTACAGCAAGATTTTGTGCTATGACCGAGACGTTGCCTTCTAAATAGTAGAACATATATTTTCTCCTTTTATTGCAGTATTTTCAATGCCTTTTCACGTGTTTTAGTGTAAATAGTTTTTGCAATAGCAATTTTATCACAAAAGCCCTCACTTTGTACAGCGAGGGATTAAGTGTACACTATTGACACAATGTACACAATGTGTTACAATGTGGAAAAAGAAAGATGGTGATGGACATGTTGGCGATAAGTGCAACAAAAGCTCGTAATGAATGGAGCACAGTTGTTGATACGGCAATCCGCGAAAAGCCACAATTTATTAAAAGAACAAGAGACCAAATGTTCCTTGCAGATATTAACCTTCTATCAGAGCTTCTCTCTATATATACATTTAGTGCAAAAGTATATGAAGAGGATAATGGAACAATCACAATATCTCTTAATGAAATAGACTTAGTCGAAAATGGCAAAGATAAACAAGATGCTATTAACAAGCTAGCGGCATCCATTCTTGAATATGCTGAAGACTATTATAATGATTTTCAATATTGGGCAAGAGGGAACAGAGCTGCCCATAAACCTTATGTATTCAAAGCTCTAATTCTAAATAATATTGAGAAGATTGGAGGTTTGATTGAGTGCCATCATGGAAAGATTTGAGAAATTTTTGTAATAATGATGATTGGGAACTGTACAAAGATACTGACCACTATTTTTACAAAAAAGAAGACGATGATGGTAACATCAGACGGGTTAAGGTCTCAAAAGGAACCGGTGAAATATACGGGCATTTGTGGCAAGAGATACTTAAAAGGCAGCTGAAAGTAAGCAAGGAATACTTTAACAAGAAAAAATAACATATAAATATAGAACGCCGATTACGATTATTCGGCGTTTTATTGTTTTGTACTGTAATTTTACGAAAAGCACCCTATTATTCCTTCTAAATAGTAGAACATATATTTTCTCCTTTAATATTCATTAATGAATTAGCAAACCGTGCATGGCAAATTGCAATTGCGAGTGCGTCGGCGGCGTCGTCGGGTTTTGGGATTTTGTCGAGTCCAAGCAGCCGCTTGACCATTTCCATCACTTGTGTTTTGGAAGCCCGACCATATCCCGCAACAGCTTTTTTCACTTGCAGAGGTGTGTATTCAAACATAGGAATACCAAACTCTTCTCCTGCAAGGATAACCGCCGCCCGACCATGAGCAACCGCAACGGCGGTTTTAAGGTTTGTGTTGAAAAACAACTCTTCGACAGCAATTGCATCGGGCTTAAATGTTTTTATCAGCTCCGTTACATCCTCGCTTATCTGCTTTAGTCTTAGCGCAAGCCGCATACCGGCAGGGGTTGTTATTACACCGCAGCTTTTATACTTTGGATTGCCGCCTGTTTCGCTAATTATTCCAAAGCCGACAGTCGCTACGCCCGGGTCGATTCCGAGTACTATCATATCGTTATACTCCCATGAGAAAAACTAGTGGTTTTCTTGACATTTCAATCGACTTATTATACTCTTAACCGTATACAATTAGCAACGAATATTTCCGAAAGGAACAGGAATATAATGCTTCAGCTCAATAACGTCTCCGTCTCTGCAAAGGATGAAGATATTGAAATAATTAACGATGTAAACCTCACATTGACCGAGAAAAAAATATATGTTGTCACAGGACCGAACGGCGGCGGTAAAACCTCGCTTGCAAAAGCTATAATGGGAATTTATCCAATTTCGGGCGGGCAAATGTTTTTAGGCGGTGTTGATATTACATCAATGTCAATAACGGAAAGAGCAAAGCTCGGCATCGGATATGCCTTCCAAGCACCCCCACGCTTCAAAGGGTTGCAGGTGCGTGACATTCTTTCAATAGCCGGCGGTAATAAAGATGAAAGTAAGCTCTTTTCACTTCTTTCAGATGTTGGTTTATGTGCAAAAGATTATATCGACCGTGAGTTAAACGCAAGTTTTTCCGGCGGTGAGTTAAAACGTGTGGAAATAGCAAGCAATCTTGCCCGTGAATTGAAGATTGCTCTCTTTGATGAGCCTGAGGCAGGCATTGACCTATGGAGTTTTCAAAAGTTGACCGAAACGTTCAAGAAGCTAAATGAAGAGACAGATACAACAATTGTAATCATTTCTCACCAAGAGCGTATACTACGGTTAGCCGATGAGGTAATACTAATTTGCGGCGGCAAAGTAGCAGACATAACAAGCCCCGATAAAATACTCGGCGAAATCGAATACAGCACAGAACCCGGCTGTTACTGCCCAAATTGTTTCGCCAGAAGGTAGCGATTGGGATTGGATGTGAAAATACAGTTCCTTCCGACAGACATCGCGTCCATGCTCAGACAATCGGCGTTCCGCGTCCATGCTACACTTGACGAAACTGCATTTTCACATCCAATCCCAATCGCCAATTAAAAATAAAAAAGAAAGGCATTATGATGCTAGATTCAATTGATAAAAAGTTATTAAAGCAGGTGGCGGATTTGCATGAGATTCCACAGGGGGCTTATAACATTCGTAAGAATGGTGAGAAGCTGTCTCGCAATACTACGGCTAATATAGATATTATTTCTAAAGAAGATAAACCCGGCATTGATATTATTGTTAAGCCCGGCACTAAAAACGAGAGTGTGCATATACCTGTTATTCTTTCGGCAACTATGGACGACCTTGTATATAACACGTTTGAGATTGGTGAGAACGCAGATGTTATAATTGTTGCAGGGTGCGGAATTCATAATGCTACCAATGAGGATTCAGGTCACGACGGTGTTCATGAGTTTTTTATCAGACGCGGTGCAAGGGTAAAATACATCGAAAAACACTTCGGCGATGGAGAAGGCTCCGGTAAGCGTACACTTAATCCAACAACATTAATTGAAGTTGAAGAAGATGGGGTCGCAGAGCTTGAGCTGGTGCAAATTGAAGGCGTCGATTCCACAAAACGTGACACTATTGTAAAACTGCATAAAAATGCACGCCTTATTGTCTCCGAGCGCTTGCTTACATATTCCGACCAGACAGCCGAGTCAATCGTTACTGTGGAGCTGCTTGGTGACGGCTCGACCGCTCAGGTTATATCCCGCTCTGTTGCGAGGGATAAATCAAACCAAAAGTTCCATCTAAATATGCGAGGTTACTGCGAATGCCGCGGTCACATTCAATGCGATTCAATTATAATGCATGATGCACAGGTATCGGCTGTGCCCGAAATTTCAGCACTCAACGAGGGTGCACAACTGATACACGAAGCTGCAATCGGAAGAATCGCATCAGAGCAACTAACGAAGCTTATGTGCCTCGGACTCACAGAGCAAGAAGCAGAAGAAACAATACTGCAAGGATTTTTAGCATGAGTATAAATTTTAGTGATGAGATTTTCCCTGAAGAGGAATCGGAAGCGGTTTTACTTTCCGCCAACTATATCAGCGAAGATGCAAGCGAGGTTCGTTTGCGTCCGCAATCGCTCGACCAGTACGTCGGGCAAGAAAAAGCTAAAAGCAATTTAGCGATATTTCTTGAAGGTGCAAGGCGCCGAAGCGAGCCGCTTGACCACGTTTTGCTTCACGGACCGCCCGGACTCGGCAAAACCACCCTTGCTGCTATTATAGCAAACGAAATGGGTGCAGCACTTCGTAAGACGTCGGGTCCTGCAATCGAAAAACCAAAAGACCTTGCAGCTCTTTTGACAAACCTCAACGAAAACGATGTATTATTCATTGATGAAATCCATCGGATAAACCGTGCCGTTGAGGAGATTCTCTATCCCGCAATGGAAGATAAGCAAATTGATATTATTATCGGTCAAGGACCGTCTGCAACATCTATTTGCCTTGAGCTGAAGAGCTTCACGCTTGTCGGCGCGACAACACGCTCAGGTCAGCTCTCTTCCCCTTTGCGGGATAGATTCGGCATCGACCTCAAGCTTGAAATGTATACAACCGGCGAACTTCAAACTATCGTTGAACGTTCCGCCGACATACTTTCAATCCCGGTCGAGCCGGACGGAGCGCATGAAATTGCGCTCCGAAGCCGCGGCACCCCGCGGATAGCGAACCGTCTGCTCAGACGGGTTCGCGACTTCGCCGAAGTCACCGCAGACGGCACAATAACATACACCGTAGCCGACGACGCGTTGACACGGCTGGAAATAGACGAAATCGGACTCGATTCGATTGATAGACGCTTGCTTACAAGCATAATAGAAAACTACGGTGGAGGGCCCGTTGGACTCGAAACCATTGCAGCCACAATAAACGAAGAGTCAATCACAATTGAAGATGTTTATGAGCCGTTCCTTATGCAGCAAGGGTTTCTCACCAGAACACCAAGAGGACGCTGCGTAACACGCCGTGCTTATGAGCATCTGGGATTATTCCATCCCGGTAACGAGCAATTATCATTTTAACAAGGAGATTTTATGGGAAAATATTTTGGCACAGATGGTGTCCGTGGAATCGCAGGCAAGGATTTGGATGCCGAGCTTGCCTTCAAAATAGGAAGAGCCGCCGCAACCGTTTTACTTCAAGCAGGCAGCCAGGAAAAGCCACCCTCTGCAGACGAGCGTCCAAGAGTCATGATCGGACGAGATACACGCATCTCCTGCGATATGTTGGAATCAGCACTTGCAGCAGGCTTGTGCTCATCGGGTGTTGATGTAACACTGCTTGGTGTGCTCCCCACGCCTGCCGTTTCATATCTTACAACTAAAACAAACTCAGATATGGGCATTGTAATATCCGCATCACACAACACGTTTGAACACAACGGTATAAAAATGTTTGGCAGTGACGGCTCAAAACTAAGTGATACATTTGAAGAATATATCGAATATCTAATCGACGATGACACAAATGTATACAGAATGATTGACGGCAACATCGGCAGAATAAGCCGCGACCATGCCGAGTGGACAAATGAGTACGTTAAGTTTCTCGCCTCCGCGTCAACTACAGGCAGATACAGGGGCAGAATCGCCATCGACTGTGCAAACGGTGCAGCCTCGGAAACAGCAAGACTGCTTTTCAGGCAACTGCACGCAGAGTTTGAGATAATCGCCGACGAACCCGACGGCGTTAACATCAATATCGAGTGCGGCTCAATGCACTTAAACTATCTCAAGGACATGATGAAAACAGGCAGATTCGGCATAGGCTTAGCCTTCGACGGCGACGCCGACAGATGCCTGATAGTCGACGAAAATGGAAGCACCGTTGACGGAGACATGATACTTGCTGTCATGGCACGTGAAATGAGTGAAGCCGGAACACTCAAAAGCAATGCGTTTGTCGGCACAATTGTTTCAAATGCCGGAATGGACATTTTTGCAAAGGAGTACGGCTTTACATTTCATCGCTCCGATGTTGGCGACAGACACGTTCTCAACCTTATGCATAAGTTAAACTGCAACTTGGGCGGCGAGTCGTCGGGACATATCATCTTTAGCGATTTCACCACGTGCGGCGATGGACAACTTACCGCAATAATGTTTCTTAATGTTCTTATTGCATCCGGCAAGACAGTGTCCGAGCTTGTCAGCGACATTCCGCGTCTTCCGCAAGTCATGCCAAGCTACAAGCTCACAGGCGGACAAACTCAACGTGACAGAATAATGAAGCACCCAAAGCTTGCTCAAGAGATAAAGCGACAAGAAGCTCTGCTAAAAGGTAAAGGACGCATTAATGTAAGACCTTCCGGAACAGAGCCGATAATCAGAGTGCTCGTTGAGGCAAAAACCGAATCTCAGTCCATGAAAATAGCAAAGCAAGTTATCGAATTGATTGATACGCTGTAATCGGAAAAAACATACTTTTATGGCAATTTCGACCTAATTTGTGCAAAATATATTCATTTTATAACAGTTTTTTGACTTTTTTGTGAAAAAAGCTTGACATTGCAAGCTGTAATAAAATATACTGTCACGTGCAATGGACTGTATACAAACCGACACCAATAATGAAGAAGTACTTGTATCCGAGTATGCATGGTTAGTCAGAGCTTGTGCCCGACCATATTTCCTGGCAGGGGGCGACAGCGAAGACCTGATACAAGAAGGAATGTTGGGACTGCTCTCAGCAATCAGAACTTACGACCCGAATAAAGGTGCAAAGCTTTCAACCTACGCTGAGTACTGCATCAGAAGGCGAATATACAGTGCAATAAAAATGGCATCCGGCAATAAACATACTCCGCTCAACAGCTATATATCATTGGAATCTTCTCAACTTGACGAGAACAACACACAAAGTACGTATTTTCTGCGTGTTCCTGAGGATTTTGTAATAGCACGAGAGCAAGCCGGCGAAGTTGAAAAGCTTCTATACGGCGCATTATCCCGATTTGAATCCGGTGTGCTGGAACTATACTTAGAAGGTCTGTCATATAAAGACATGGCAATACGCTTAAATAAACCGGAGAAGTCAATCGACAATGCAGTGCAACGAATCAGGAATAAGCTGTCACAGATTCTAAACACTAAACAGTAAAAATGGCGATAATCAGTGAAAGCTGAACGCAAATACAGACCCAAAAGGGTACGATTTATGTCAAAAGAGAGGTTTCAAAATGTACGAAGACAAAACACTAGCATGTAAAGAATGTGGCGAGGACTTTATTTTCACATCAGGTGAACAAGAGTTTTATGCCGAGCGCGGCTTCCAAAACGAGCCACAACGTTGCAAAGCTTGCCGCGACAACAGAAAAGCAGCAGCTCGCGGACCGAGAGAGTACTTCACTGCAATATGTGCAGACTGCGGCAATGAGGCGAAAATTCCGTTTGAGCCCAAAACCGACAGACCTGTTTACTGCAGCGACTGCTTTGCAAAAACAAAGGACGAGTAAAAGTAGGAGTACACTATGTCGCAAATTACAAAAGACACGATTATTGCTGATATCCTGAAAATCGCACCCGAATCTGTGCCGCTATTCAGGTCTGTAGGAATGAACTGTCTGGGCTGTGCAATGGCAAGCGGAGAAACTCTCGGCCAAGCGTGTGCGGCTCATGGTGTTGATGTAGACGAATTGCTGTCTAAATTATCTGAATTTGTCGAGCAGTAGAAAACATCGTTGATGTATGGCTAACCATACTATTAACACTGACTGAAACGGGGTCTTACCGCTTACAAGGTGTAATAAATATGCCTTGATATGGAGTAAACCCTGTTTTTGTTATGTAGGCTACATGTAAGTTAATCAAATCGTTATGAGAAATCATGTTAAATTGACAAACAGGCTTCGTGCACTTGCGGACTTTATACGTCCGGGAGCTTCGGTAGCCGATATAGGGACAGACCACGGGTATCTACCTGTATATCTCGCCCAAACCGGTCTTGCAAGCCGTATTATCGCAGCAGATATAAGTGCA
>Ga0123356_10004032_pt1 | contig 15248 bp, 14 predicted proteins | sample TergutEmb28metaG_2_FD_92546 | JGI IMG/M metagenome (GOLD analysis project Ga0123356, IMG submission 92546) | Embiratermes neotenicus P3 segment gut microbial communities from Petit-Saut dam, French Guiana - Emb289 P3 | ecosystem: Host-associated > Arthropoda: Insects > Digestive system > Gut ... | reverse complement strand
TCGTGCCCCAATTGCCCGCCCGAACCTATTATCAGCAGTTTCATCTGTTATCGGCTCCGGTTACCGCGACAGTTTTATCAGATTTGCCGCGATAGCGTCAAAGCAGCCCGCCATCTGCGGGTTGTTCTGCACTACCGCCGGCCCGAGGCTTTGCAGCGATGTTCGGATGTCTGAGGTGTAGATGGAGTACCCGATGTACCTGAGCGACACCGACAGGTATTTCTGCACGATTCCGGTGAACCCCTCTCCGACCATTATTTCGCCCTGCCCCCGCACCATGTTGAGCACCAGGAACAGTTTGCGCCCGTCAAGCCAGTCCCGCATGGTTTTGACCTCTTCGGGGCATTTGAGTTCAAGCTGTTCGAGCATGTTGTCGAGTGTGGGCGCGGTTTTGCCGCTTTTGTGGCTTGTGTAGCCTTTGAGCAGTTTCTGGATGTCTTCCCGCCCCGGGAACAGCCTTATCAGCCCCCTGAATATGCCGCTTTTCAGGAACCCGTAGGCGTTCTCTATCGACGTGGGGAGGCAGTCTGTTACCGTTATATTATGCGGGAACGCCGCGAAGAAGTCGGAGACTATGGTGTGGCTGCCGGCGCCCAGGTCTACGAGTATGTAGTCGGCTTCGAGCGACTTGATTCCGTTCAGTATTTTCTGTTTTTGCCCGAAGTTCGGGTTGGCGAGTTCCAAAAACTCCCCCGCGCCCGATATGAGCCACGTTTTGGGCACGGGCGTGGGCACTGCCACCTCCGCGAGGGTTTTGTGTTCTCCCGCGAGGAAGTTTTGCAGCGTGGTCGCCGGCCGCTTCATTCCTAAGCACGTGTGCAGGTTCGCTCCGCCGAGGTCGGCGTCGATGTACCCTACCGAGTACCCGCTGCGCACGAGCGCCGCGCCGAGGTTGGAGCTGACCGTGCTCTTGCCCACCCCGCCCTTGCCTCCGCCGACGGATACGATTACGGGTTCGCGTTCACTCATTGCCGCCCGGCGCCTCCGCCGCGGCCGGGCGCGCCGGTACCGCGAGGTTAAGTGGCCTGGGCTCCGCGTCAGCGGCGCGGACGAGCCCGCTCATGTCCCAGATGTCCTCCGCTATCTGCGGGAACGAGACCCTGTACTCCCCGCCGAACCGCCCGAATGAGACGGTGAGGACGGATTGCGCGTAAAACAGGAACGCGGCCGCGCCAAGCGCTATGAACAGGGCGATGATGTACGGGGCCCACGGGCGCTCGTTTTTGAAGTTCCCCTTGCCGTCGTTCCCGCGCTCCAACCGCTCGCAGTGAAACCGGTGCAGCGCGGCGCTGACTACCTTTTCGTACTCTTCGGCCTCAACCACCGACACGGCGACGCCCGACGCGACGGCGTCGAACTTGCGGAGCTTGCAGCCGTCGGCGAACCACTTCTGCGGGTTGCCGGGCGTGCGGCGGATGAACCGCCCGTACATTGCCCCCAGCGTCTTGGACGCGTCGGCGCAGGCCGCGCCGTGGTCCTTCCCACGCGACCGCGACAGCGCGTACAGGGCGCGAATCTGGTCGTGGAACAGCGCGTAAAAAGCCGTCGGGTCGCCCCGGCTGGCTAATTGCACGTACAGTTGGGTTTCGGTAGATATCTTTTTCATCACTCAGAATATAAATCATGGCACCGGCCTCAGTGTACAAAAAAAGCGTTCGGGATGTGGTCGACCGCGCCCCGGCGGATGCCTATCACGTCCATCCGGCAGGCCCGGTTAGTGATTTTCCGCTCGTACATGTACCGCCGCGCCATGTGCGCGATGGTCTTCTGCTTGGCCGGCGTGACCCAGTACAGCGGGTTGCCGCCCCCGCTGCCCGCCGCCGTCTTGACCTCGACGAACACCAGCGTCCCGTCCGGCGCCACGGCCACGATGTCGATTTCGCCCCGCTTCGTCCGGTAGTTCCTCGCCTCGACCGCGTACCCCTGCCCCAGCAGGTACTCAACCGCAGCGTCCTCACCCGCCCTGCCCTTTTCATGCGTGTTCATACAGCTCTCCCTATACGATAAACGTTGATATTAACAATTTTCGGTATCAACAGCGGGGAGGAGAGAGCGGGAACAGCCTTAAAACCGTAAAACCGAGAGGTGGCTTCAATAATATAGTTAATCCAAATACAAAAGTCAAAAAAAATGTTTGGTGTTGATTTTACACTTCCCCCCGACCAATAATTATATTATATTGAGACCCTGCTTGCGCCTGGCCGTATCGGCATGCGCGCGCTCACCCTTTTTTGGAAGAAGACGGCCCAAAATGAGATTTGATGAACGGTATGGCAACGCGATAACGCATATCACCGCGGCGCTCCTTAAAGCGAAAGAGGACCCCGACAACAAGGACGAGGCCTTGGAGGCCCAGAAGAAGCAGGCCATCGGCGAGGTCTGCTCGTCGTACTGGACGTGGCTCGCCGAGAGCCTCGGCGAAATCATCCGCAACAACGGGGACACGACCCCATTCATCGAAGAGAACGCCGACCTGCTCGACTACGGCATAACGCCGCTGCTCGTAGACACCGCCGCGAAAAAGAGCGCCATCGTCGACTGCGACGTGCAGGACTGCCGCATACAGGTGCGCACCGTGTCGCAGTGGCTCAAAGAGCTCCTGCAAAAGGTCAAGCAGGGAGACAAGCTTGAAAAACTCGCGCGCGACCACAAGCTCAAAGGGTTGGAGCACAAGAAGATGATGAACGAAATCGCCGACGTGCAGGCCACACGCCGCTCCATGATAGAGGACATGTACTTCAAGCCGGCCGACTGCGCCAAATCGCTCACCGAGCTCGAAAGCGCCGACAACATGCTGCTGGAAAACGTACGCAAGAAGAAGGAGATATCCAAAGGCGCCTTCCTGTCGGTCGACCAGAAGCGCCTGCACGTCAAGCAGCAGATAGAACTCCAAAAGAAATTAGAATTCTCCGCCTCGTACATCTCCACGCTCCCGAACAAGGACGGCTCGAACGAGGTGAAGATGATGACCAAAAACCTGCACGAGCAGCTGTTCGTCAAGGTGGTCGACCTCGAGGCCGTCATAAAGAGGCTGGCGGAGGAGTTGGAGGCGATGCAGAAAAAGTCGGACGAAATGCCGCCCGGCGAAATTGAGGCGAGGATCACCGAGGAGCTCGAATACATCCGCGACCTGACGCGCCTCTCGGCCAAGCGCCTGAGCCTCGACCCGTTCCCGCTGCTCAAACCGGACGACAAGGTCTTCGCGCTCAGCGCGCTCAACAAAAGCCTGAACCAGATTACCGAGTTTGACCCGCGCATCTTCAAAAACGACAGGGTCCCGCTGTTCGGACGCCCGTACGTGTTCATCGTCCCCGGCACCGGAAACGCCATCTACGACTGGAAAAACAACTGCATTATCCTGCCCACGGTAGCCCCGGGAGGCAACTTCATGGGCTCGCTGGCAACAGGCATCATCGAGTACCGCTTAGACGTAGACGAAGACAAGGCCCTGCTGAACTCGTTCAACAAACTGCCGGAAATGATAACGATACGCTCCATCATCGACCTGAAAGCGAAGCTGGTAAAAAACTACATTATATGGATGACATCCGAGTACAACGGCTTCCGGATCATGTCCAAGGAGAACAAAAAGTGGTTCGAGCAGGAAATCGGGCCGTCCAAAAACGACATCTTCATACCGCTCGAATTCCAAAGCTACACGATGACGTCAATGGAGTTCAACAAGCTGTTCGAAGAGCTCTCCGCACGGCTGAAAGGCGCGGAAGAGGGCGGGTACGAGCCGGACGCGAAAGACTTGTGGGCCGGGAGTTTGCTGTACTACGATATGGGAAAACCCGAAAAGGCGCTGCCGCTGATAGAGAAGTACGTTAAGGCGAAGCCGGACGACCTGATGGGGTGGTATAATTTGGGGCACATCGCTATGAAGCAGATGAACCGGACGGTGGCGCGGGAGGCGTTCAGCGCGTTTTGTAAGATGGATACTCAGAGTTGGTGGTCTAAGGCGGTTAGGGATCATTTGAGGAATTTAGGGACGTAAATCCCCACCACGCGGTGGCGTGGCGGGGACTTCTTGGTAAACATGCGCCCCTGCGCGGGGCGCGAAAACCGTTACGTCAACGACAAAACATCAACGGCAAAATATTAAACCAACGTTGGTACATCCAAAAATACGGTTTCTATTCCCAATTTTTTGTTGAGAAATTCGCCTACGGCTTGTACACCGGGCTTTTCTGTATGGTAATGGCCTCCGTAAATTACGTTTATGTTGCCTTCTAATGCTGCGTGGTGGTTTTCGTGGATTGGTTCTCCTGTTACGAACAGGTCTATTTTTTTCTCTATTGCTTCGGGGAGTGATGCTGTTCCCCGGCCCGATACTACTGCTACGCGCCATATTTTTTGCGGGCCGAATGGCAGGGCCGACATCGGGCCGCCGAAGGCCTTTTCTATCTTTGCCGAGATGGATTTGACCGACTCCGCCTTCGGCAGGTAGCCCTCGAAGCCGATGTGTGAGCTCTTGTACACGCCGAACGGCTGGACGTTTTTCAGGTCGAGCGCTTTCGCAATCAGAATGTTGTTGCCGAGCGTCGGGTGCATGTCTAACGGCAGGTGCGAGGCGTAGAGGTTTATGCCGCTTTTTACGAGAAACTCTATATGCTTGTAGACAGTGCCCGTCACGCGCCTGATACCGTCCCAGATTATCCCGTGGTGGACGACAACCATCTGGCACCCCTCCTGCTCCGCCAGCCTGTACGCTTCAAGAGAAGCGTCTACCGCCAGCCCGACCTTGGTGACCTCCGCAACGCCCTCAACCTGCAAGCCGTTGACCGAGCTGTCGGGAATCTCGGACGTCCGCAAAGTCTTGTCCAACAGCGTTACTATGGCATCTCTGGAAACCTTCACCGTCTTATGCTTTGACGGCGGCTTGGCCTTGGGCAGGTTTTGCTGACGTGTCGCCATGATACTGTCTTCTCCTGTGTTGGGGTGGATGATACCTGTGAATAAATATAGTAATTGCGGATGTACCTGCGCAATATTTTTGATTTCAGGCTTTTGATATGACAACGATTTTACGCTCACCGATTTCCTGCATTCCCGCGTCGAAAATCTCAACGCCGTTATCCCCAAACACCTGTACATCATCCAAAATCTTGCTTTTGTAAAGGACAATCTTACCCTGCGATTTGAGGCGCTTCAACAGCATCGGCTTGTAGGGCGGTTCGATTTTTACGGAGCGGGATACGATGATGTCAAAAACGTCGCTCCCGGTGGCTTCCTCTATCCGCACGTCCCAAAACCGGCAGTTATCCAATCCCAGGTGCTCCGCGGCGCCCTTTACGGCCGCGATTTTCTTTTTCCTTGAATCTAACAGCGTGAACGCCGCGTCGCCGTAAACGATGGCTAACGGTATCCCCGGCAGGCCGCCGCCCGTCCCGAAGTCCAAGACGCTTTTCCCGCCAAAATCCACGTATTGCGTTGACAGCAGCGAGTCGAGAAAATGCAGTGTCCAGATATCCTCCGGGGCGGCCTGCCTTGATATCAAGTTGACCTTCCGGTTCTCCGCGACAAGCCACGAGTGATACCGCTCAAACCGCCGGAAGAGCGCGGTGGCGGCGCCTCCGAACCGCCCGTCCAAAAATTGCCTGAAAACCTCTTTTTGCGCCATACGCCGCGATATCCAATCGTAAATTTGCCGACCAAATCCGTGTACCGCCTGCCATCAAAACCGGTTTACGATATCAAATCTGTGTAGGGGCGGCAACCTGCCGCCTGCCGTTAAAACCGGTCGTATTACAAAAAAGGCGAGGGGATTACCCCCCCGCCCTGTGATACTAATGAGATGTATCCGGCCGGTTAGCGTACGCCAACCACCAGCGATACCCTCTCCTTCCTGCCGTCGACATCGGTAACCACGCCCCTCACAAGGTACGTGCCGGTGGGTACGATGCGGCCCTTGGTGTCTGTGAGGTTCCACGACCCGACCGTACGCGTCGCGCTGTCGGCAGTGCCGTCGCTGATGCGTATCTTGTTGACCAGCGTGCCGGACGCGTTGAAAATCGACAGCACCGCGTTGTCCACGCGCTTGCCCTGGCGGAAGAAGTTGACGACACCCGCCTGCCTGCTGACAGGGTTCGGGCCGGCTGTGAACCTGCCTGCCGACGCCTTCACCTGCACTATAAGCGCCGTCCCGTCGCTGCCCTGCGGGATTACGCGGTCGTTGGAGGCTACGGATACATCCGTGACAACCGTTACTGTCACAACGCGGCTCGTCCTCATTCTGACCTTCACGCCTTCGGCATCGTCGTTGGTGTTCGTCACCTCTACGTAATAGTAGAACGTCCCTAGCGAGTCAGTAGCGGGGGCATACGTCGAATCTGTCGCCCCGTCAATCTTCGTTCCGCCGGTGGTGTTCTCGACCGTGTTTCTGTACCACTGATATGAGAGCGTACCGCTGTCCGGTGACGACGCCGTAACCGTCAACACGGTGTCGGTATCCACCTCCACCAACATGTTTGCGGGGCCCGATACCACCGGGAACTCCGCGTCAATCAGGTCGCCTTCCATGACCGCTACCGTGATTAATGCGCTCTCTGTGGTAACAATTTTTTTACCGTTGGCTCTATTGTTCGTGTTTGTAACAACAACGTAGAAAGAGTATGTCCCCAACTCGTCCGTCTTAACGGCAAGCGTTGTATCTGTCGCTCCTGCAATAACCGTTCCTCCCGCACTGGGGTTATCGATTGAGAAGCTGTACCACTGGTACGTGACCGTACCGCTGTCCGGCACCGCCACTACAGCTTTCAAGGTCACCGGGATGCTCAACTTCACAGAGCGGCTCTGCGGCTCGGTCGTAAAGACAGGTGTTGCCGCGTCGTATATAGCCGTTATCTCGACCGCCTCCGCCGGCATGATAAACCTTGTCGCCGCGCTGGTTGAGTCGAGAAACACTACGTCTTCACTGTCCGACCTCCACGTCGCGAATTTCAATCCGGCGGGCACGGTTCCCGCGGTGATACTTACGGTATCACCCTCCGCAAACTTGCCGGGGATTAGTGTGGTTACCGTGGTTACCCTTACCTCAAAAGTAGGGAATTCCGTGACCGGAACCACCACTTGCCTGACTAAGGAGTCAGCATGAATCGCTTCGTAATTCGCCAGTGTAGCCGCGCTGGGAGTGAACTTTACATCATACCCGTCTTCGTTGTCGAGCTCGGGCTCAATATCGGGGTCATCCCACGCAAACGTGCCGAAACCGTTAGACAAAACGTTCAAAATGGACTCCGACAGCTTGTCTCCCAAAGTAACCTGACTTGCTGACGTGGGCCAAGGCGTGATGGCCGGCGCAGGCTGCTTTTTCACCTTGATGGTGAAATTTTTCGTGTAATTCGTCGTGGCGGTAGCGCCGTTAGTGACAGTAGCCCTGACGACAGCCGTCCCCGCACCGGTTGCACGTAACGTATCGGCACTTATAGCCGCCCCGGGAGCGGTAGTCGAATCGGCTACGATGCTCCATACAATTGCTTTATTCGTCGCACTGTCGGGGACAACCGTTCCCACGAGTTTGAGCGGGCTGCCCCAGACCATACTGTCCAGCGCAACGGTGATATCCGTAACCGCGACAAAGGTGACCGGCGGGTCGGCTATAAGTAACTTGGCGCCATCAAGCTTAATGATTTTGTCGTCAACGTCGGCGGAGAAACGCGCCGTATCGGCTGCTGTTGCGCCGGCCTGGACAAACTCTCCGTCGTTGGCAGTTTTCGTTACCCCGATGGCCATGCCCGCAGCGGGTACGCCGCCGCCGTTAGCGACCGTGCCAATCGTGATATACTTGCCGGCAGCCAGAAAAACGTTGTTTGGTTCGCCGTCTTTGGTATTGCCGGTGATTTTAGCGTTGCCGCCGATAATCAGCGAATCGCCGTTGAAGTTCACACCGCTGCCGTTGCCGTCGTCAATGTTGTTGTTTCGCAGGACCGCGCCGGATTTCACGATGAGCTTGCCGCTGCCGGTTACCGCTACCAGCGAACCCTCACCGTCGTCCTCAAAATCACCGTCGCCGCCACCGTCTATAACGATGTCTTCCAAAACAAGCCGTGCGCCGGTGGGTACGGTGAACAAGTTACCGCCTGCACCCCGCGTAAGAACGGCACCATCACCCTTGATGGTAAGCGTTTTGCCCTCCGCATTGGCCGGTATCGCCACAAGTTCTTCAAGTTCAAAATCCTCTGTAACTTCAATAACGACATCTTCTTCCGCTTCACCATAAGCCTCTATCGCTTCCTGGAATCCCTCAAAATCCTCAACCGGCTCTGCCTGAGCGATACCAGTCCCTAAAAACAACACGGCACAGGCCACCACCGCCACGGCCCGGCCGAACCAGTTTCCCGCCGATTCTCCTGTTGAACCTCCCTGCGCCCCCAACACTACACTGAACAGCGTCTTACCCATAATGCAACCTCCTAAAGCTATAGTGAAAAAAGGATATAGTGTCCTCAATAATGGCCCCCAGAGGTGTTATACGGGGGCCGCACGATAAAAATTGTCGGAAAATATCTTTTATACCGACAATGTCACAATGTATATTATACGATAATATTGTCCAATTTTCAAGGGGAAAGTTAAAAATGGCCGAATTTGAGCTCAACTACTCCGCCGCCGCGCGGGGCATGCGCCCGTCCGAAATCCGCAGAATAATGAAGTTAGCCGGCGACCCGTCGCTGATATCGTTCGCCGGAGGCACCCCGGGCATGTCGCTACTGCCGGTCGACATTGTAGACGAAATTTATAATGGCCTGACGGAACAAGTCAAGCGCGTAGCCATGCAGTACGGCGCCACCGACGGGTACCGGCCGCTCATGGACGAGATCAAAAAGTACCTCGCTGCCAAAAATATCGGCACGGACGGCCAGGACCTGATAGTAACGACCGGCGCCCAGCAGGCGCTCAACCTCGTCGCCAAGACGTTCCTCGACCCGGGCGACGTGGTGCTGACGGAGTACCCGAGCTTCATAGGCGCGCTGGCCGCGTTCAAATCCTACGGCGCGGAGGCCGTCGGCGTAGATATGGACGACGACGGCATAATCATCGCCAAACTGTCGGAAACTGTTGACAGGCTGGAAAAAGAGGGGAAAAAGGTGAAAATCCTCTACGTAACCCCGTACTTCCACAACCCGGCAGGGATAATATACAGCGCCGAGCGCAAACGGCAGCTGTTAGGCGCGCTGAGCGGCAGAAACATCATCCTGCTCGAAGACGACCCCTACGGCGAGCTCTATTTCGACGCCGCTGACAAGGCGCTGACAGCCCCGATGAAATCCATGCCGAGCGAAAACGTCACCATCTGCTACGCCGGCTCGTTCGCCAAAATTTTCAGCCCCGGCATGCGCTTGGGCTGGCTGCTCGCCCCGGCGGAAATCGCCGACAAGTGCCAGCTGGCAAAGCAGTCGATGGACGCCTGCTCACCGGTGTTCACGCAGGTGCTGGCGAGCGAATTCCTGTCGAAAAACAAGCTGCCCGGATATTTGGAAACCCTGCGCCCCGCCTACAAGCGCCGCGCGGGCATAATGTTAGACAACCTGAAAGAGCACATGCCGGCAGGGGTAACGTGGACAATCCCCAAGGGCGGTTTCTACGTATGGGTAACGCTGCCCCAATATATGAACGCCTCCGACGTATTCGAAATATCATACAAAAACGGAGCAGCTTTCGTAATAGGCAGCGCGTTCGACCCGGCAGGAAAGAAAAACGACTGCCTGCGCCTGGCGTTCTCCAGCACGCCGGAGGACAAAATCGCGCAGGGGATAAAGATTGTGGCTGATGCTGTTAAATCGTTAATTAAATCGTAAAGGAGTATCATATCATGGTCGACAAAGAGCTGTTAGACATCCTCTGCTGCCCCGAAACCAAGCAAAACGTTGCTTTGGCAGACGCGGAAACCATCAAAAAAATCAACGCCGCCATAAATGCCGCCAAGGCGACAACCCGCGGCGGCACAACTATCAAAGACCCTATAGACGCCGGCCTCCTGCGTGAAGACGGCAAATACCTCTACCCGATCCGCGAAGACATCCCGATAATGCTGATCGACGAGGCAATCCCGGTGTAAAGGAGCAATAAACAATGTCATCAAAGATAAAAGTTCTCGCGGTAAACGGCAGCCCGCGCCCCGACGGCAATACCGCTGCGATGCTCAAGGCCGTGCTTGCGGTTTGTAAGGATGCCGGCCACGAGACCGAGCTGTATCAGGCCGGCGGCAAGCCGGTGCGCGGGTGTTTGGCCTGCGGCGGCTGCGGCAACCACATCGGCCGCTGCGTAACCGACGACTGGGTGAACGAGCTCTATCCCAAGATGGCGGAGGCCGACGCCATAATCCTCGGCTCGCCGACCTACTTCGCCGACCTGACCCCCGAGATCAAGGCGGTCATAGACCGCACGGGTTACGTGTCCCGCCGCGACGGCATGAGGTTCAGCCGCAAGATAGGCGCAGGCGTCGCCGCTGTGCGCAGGGCGGGGAGCATACATGTGATCGACTCCATCAACCACTTCTTCCTGATCAACGACATGGTCATCCCCGGCAGCAGCTACTGGGGCATGAGCCTGTCACGCGATAAGGGGGAGTACGAGTGCGACATCGAGGGTGTGGCCACTATGAAGCGGTTGGGGGAGAACATCGTCTGGCTGCTCGAAAAACTGCGCGCCTGAGCATGAAAAAACAAAAACGTGTCCGCCTGATGCCGCTTGTATCGTGGCTGCTGCTCGCGGTTTGCTTAAACTGCAATACTGTCGACAGCCCCCCGAAAGCTCCCGCCGGCAAGACGCCGTACGAGTATTTCGTCGAACTGTCGGCTATCCCGCGATGCAGTTCCAACGAGGAGGCGGCAAGCAATTATCTAATGGCGTTCGCGCTCTCGCTGGGCCTTGACGTGGTTCAAGACGAGATGTTTAATGTGTTGGTCAGGAAAAAAGGCTCAAAGGGGCGCGGCAACGAGCCGCCCGTAATTTTGCAGGCGCATATTGATATGAACTGCACGAAGGATGACGAGGCCGGCCACGATTTTGAGGCGGATCCGATTGTACCCGTCATAACGGACGATGGATGGATAAGGGCGGAGAAGAGAGCCACGCTCGGCGCGGACAACGGGGGCGGGGTTTCCATGATCATGGCGGTGCTCGCGTCAAAGCGCATCTCGCATCCGCCGATCGAAGCTCTCCTGACGACGCAGGAGGAACTTGGGTTGATAGGCGCCGACTTTTTCGATGTTTCGCTGCTTGCCGGCCGGCGGCTCATCAATCTGGACATAACAACAGAAAAAGCACTTGTCGTAAGCAGCACGCGGGACGATGGCAATGAAATCGTAATCCCGTTCGCGCCGGCGGCTTTGGCCAAGATTGCAAACCTCCCCGACTGGCTCTACAGAGATGACTCTCCGCTGCGGGACAGGATGGCCGAGGTGTTCAGGGAGTTTTACGGCAGCGAGCCGGTATTCGCGGGGATCAACAACCGCGTCGCCGGCATAGAGTGCCTTGTGTTCGCCCACAGAATCCCCGATATCGACATGGTGGCAATCGGGCCGAACCTTTTGGGCATCCACACGCCGGATGAACGGATGTGTTTATCATCGTACAACCGCGTCCATGACTATCTTGTAAGGGTGCTGGCAGCATTATGAGAACTCTTTGGAAAAAGCACCGTGCGGCGATTATCCTGCTTGCCGTTCTGGCCGCCGCGGCAATCACAAACCCCGGCGCCCAAAAGCACCTGCGGGCGACGGCGTCCTGGCTGTCTTACAATTTTGTAAAACACGGCCACGGGCACAGCGGCAACCTCTTCGCCGGTGATAAAAAACTTATGCGGGCCGCCTTGGAATCCGACATGCTTGACGAGAACGCCGCGAAGCTTGATTTTGTCGAGCGGAAGAGCTTTTTATTTTTCTCGCTGACGAAAATGAAGGTTTTCGGCGAGACTATAGGCGTCGGCGCGTTCGGGTACGTTTGGCTGTTCGCAGACATGACGAACCCGCGGTCGGCAATGAACATGATATACAACAGTTATGTCGAAGAGGCGCGGCGGGGTGCGGCGTGGGATATGCCGGCCGGACGGGACGCGGGGCCGGTAATGCCTGACATGGCCTACATCGACGCGCTGCTTTCCGGCAAAATAGTTATTGATTCCGTGCCCGGCCTGGGTGCAGGCGCCGTTGAACCGGGCCCCGTTAGGAGCGGCGAGCCTGCGGTGTCGTCTTCCGGCCCGGATATCCAAAAAGGCGCGCGCAGCCGCATAAGCATCCAGCGCACCGCTGCGGTGGAAATGGCCGCCATGCGCTTAGTCTACGCCGCGCGCCTGCGCGACAGGCCCGGCCTTGACGGCAGGATTACGCTTGGAATGTCCATAAACGAAGCCGGCGCGGTGCTTTCCGCTCAGGTTGTCAGGTCGACAATGAACGACCCCGTGTTCGAAAGGACCGTTGTGACCCGCGCGGCGGGGTGGGTGTTTGAGCGGATACAGAGCCCCGGCGACGTGACGGAAATCATATACCCGCTCGTGTTCTCGCAGGCAGACTGAGCGGGAAACGAAAAAAAACGATACATTTCTTGAATTCGCGAAAGCCCGTGATATATAATTAAATGTTGGTTTTGTGTTGACCATGTTTGTGCAGGGGCGGCAACTTGTTTATCTCGGCGAAGCCAACCTGCCGCCTGCCGTTTGGCATGACGTAAATATATGTAAATTAATCACAAACAATACAAGGAGTTTCAGAAGATGAAAAAGCAAAAATTTTGCATGTGCAGTCACTGCGGCAACCTTGCCTCTCTGGTTATTAACAGCGGGCCGAGCCTGAGCTGCTGCGGCGAGAAGATGGCCGAGCTTGTCCCCAACACCGTAGACGCGAGCCGCGAGAAGCACGTGCCGTCCGTAACTATGGAAGCCGGCAGCATAATCGTGCGCGTGGGCGACGTTGCGCACCCCATGGAAGAGAAGCACTATATTCAGTTCGTGTACGTTGAGACCAAAAGCGGCGGCCAGAAGAAGAGTTTGAGCGCGGTCAGCGATCCCGTTGTGTCCTTTTCGTTTGCGGCGGGTGACGAGCCTGTCGCGGTGTACGCGTACTGCAACCTCCACGGCCTTTGGGTGTGCGAATTGTAAGAGCCGCACGGCCCCCGTCAGACGCCTGACGGGGGTTTATTAATCCTATGATATCTGTCTACTGCCTCATCTGGTCAGGCACGCGTATCGCCATCCCAAACCCGGGCAACATACCGCGCATTGTCGTCCAGCCGTGTGCCTCTGTGAAGCGCCCGCCGACAGAGCCGTCGTTGCTGACCTGCGCGGCGGTGATGTCTGTGCCGTCCTTGCCCTTTTCGCCCCTGTTGGGCCAGTCTGTTGTGCCGGCGCTGTTCCGAATGGTACTGAGCGCCAGATTGGCTGACGATGCCTTGCTGTCGCCGTAGCCGTTTATCCGCCCTGAAAAACCCTTGCCCTCGGCCTTAACGCTCGGGTTGAGGGCGACGCAGCCCGTTATGGCGCCGTTTAGCTGCCCTGCGATGCCGCCGACGCGGGTCCTGCCGCTGACCGCGCCAGTGGCGTAGCAGGTCGTCACTGAGGCCCCGTCGGCCACTATGCCCACTATGCCGCCACCGTTGGAGCCGCAGGCCACCGTGCCCGTGCTGTAGCTGTTTGACACGCTGCTGCCCTTGCCGAGCAGTCCGCCGAGCAGTCCGCCGACCGCCTCGTTGCCACTCACGCTGCCCGTGGCGTAGCTGCGGGACACCGTGCTGCCGCCGTCGGCGTCGCCCACAAGGCCGCCCACGTAGTTATCGCCGGTAACCTTGGCCGCAGAGTAGCACGCTGCCACGCTGCTCTTCCTGTCGACATGCCCGGCCAAGCCGCCCACGAAACTCTTGCCGGCTATCTCGCCGGTCGAGTAGCACGCGGTCAATCTGCTGTTGGCGATGTTCCCCGCCACGGCGCCGATCCGCCCGTTGGCGGTGATGCGCACGTCAACAACGCCCAAGTTCCGCACCTCGCCGCTGTCTAAGCGGCCGAAAAGCCCGGCGAACAGAAGCTTGGGGTCGTTTATGTAGAGCCCGCGCACAACCTTCCCGTCGCCGTCAAACGTACCCTTAAACACGTGAAGCTTGCCCCCGATGGGGATCCACCCCTTGCCCCCGTTGAACTCGGCCCCGCCGCTGTAGCCTGAGAGGTCGATGTCGCTCGCCAGCACCACGGTCTTGCCCTGAAAGCGGTTGCCGTCGCTAACAAGCTTGGAAAGCCCCAGCAACTGGCCGGGGCGGGAGAGCCTGAACACGGTAAGCTCGGCGTTGTACCAGGAGACGTCCGGCTCTTCGGCCCGCGCCGCAGGAGCGGAGGCCCGCTGTTTGGCGGAAGCGCCGCCGGTGGGCCCGCCGCCGGACATGCCGCCGGATTTGGTTTTCTGCCCGCCGCAACCGGAGAGCGCAAAAGCAACCGCAAGCGCGGAAATGGCTATCAGAGACATTTTTTTCACAGAGTACCCCTTTGTCCATGGCGCCGGCCACGGATGAATCTTATGCGTTCACATTTTAGTTGTATGGTGTCTAATATACATTGTGCGCAACGGCCCTATGGTGATTTCGTTGCAAACAAGGTCAAAAAAACGGTTTTGCAGATGCCATGCCGCCGGTGAGAAAGCATTATGTGTTCGGATGACAGGTATCGGCAGCCTGTTCGCGAGCACTAAGATTTATCGGATTGCGTTTTTAATCACACCCTTTATTTCTCTGAGCAAATCCTTCTCAGTGGGGATATAAAGCTGATATTTGCTAGTGAGGATGTTAGCGCCGTCCTCCGGCGCTTCTGGCACGCGCTGCTTGCGCGCTACGGCAAGCACAGACCCCTTGTCATTGCTCAAAAGAAGCCGCTCGTACAGCATGGAGTTGATCTGCCGCTCCATCTCCCGCCCAGTCCAGTGGTTGTTCAGCGTCTCAAGCTCGTAATACTCGCGCTTGTGGGCGTCATCTATCTGGATCAACAGGCGATACTGCGACCAATTGAATTGCGTCCGCAGTGCGGACGCAATTGGATAAGCCCGATAAAACTGCCGAGCACGCTCAATCTGGCGAATACCAAAGCCGCTGCCAAACTCCGGCTCGATAACATTGACCAAATTCTTTATCAAATAAGCACCGTACTCCGCCCGATCCATCCCTTTCTGCTCCTCAACAAAAATCCGCTCACCCAAACGCCAATACATCAAAACACGCTGAAAATCAACGCTCCGAACCGCCTCCGCACGGGCATCTTGGATAATACCCTT